>Ga0314774_1001935_pt1 | contig 12378 bp, 7 predicted proteins | sample MetaGCBIA2018_FD_204515 | JGI IMG/M metagenome (GOLD analysis project Ga0314774, IMG submission 204515) | Cryopeg brine microbial communities from Beaufort Sea near Barrow, Alaska, United States - CBIA 2018 | ecosystem: Environmental > Aquatic > Marine > Coastal | place: USA: Alaska | collected... | reverse complement strand
AGACGTCCTGATATTCGTCGACGACGAAGAATCGGTACTGCTCGCGAACCTGCAGGGCCACCGACGGTTCGGCCTCGATCATTCCGGCCATGGCCAGGAGCACGTCCTCGAAGTCGATCTGCTTGCGTTCGTCCTTGAGCTTCTCGTAGGTCTGATGCAGAGCGACCACCTGGTCGACGTCGAGCCGGCCGGGCAGCGTGCGGCGGGCGATTCCCGCCGCGTACTGGTCGATGCTCAGTCCCGAGGTTTTGCGCCACTCCACCTCGGCGGCCAGGTCGCGCAGGGTGGCCGTATCGATTTTGAGATGCAGGGCCTCGGCGGCGTGGCCGAGGATGCGGCCCTTGCCGTCGAGGATTCGCGGTGCCTGCCCGCCGACGACGTGCGGCCAGAAGTAGTTCAGCTGTGACAAAGCGGCAGCGTGGAACGTGCGAGCCGCCACTCCCCCGGCGCCGAGCTGGCGCAGGCGACCGCGCAGTTCGGCCGCCGAACGGCTCGTGAAGGTGAGCGCCATGACCCGGTTGGGAGCGTAGGCGCCGGTCAGCACACCCAGCGCAATACGGTGGGTGATGGCGCGGGTCTTGCCGGTCCCGGCGCCGGCAAGCATACAGACCGGGCCGATCAACGCTTCAGCAGCGATGCGCTGCTGTTCATCGAGGCCGTTCAGCAGCGAGTCGGCGGTCACCGTCACGGGCGAATCAATTCGGGTGTTTCCGGCAGCGGAGCGCCGAACCAGCGTTCGATCATGGCGTGCGCGATCGAGGACGCACCGGGCAGCAGCATCCATTCACCGGCCTCACGCAACTCTTGTCGGCTGAACCAACGCAGCGCGAGAATCTCTTCACCATCGGGCAATAGATCACGGGCCGGCTGATCGCCTTCAAGCTGAGCGGTGAACCCGCACATGACCGAGGCCGGAAAAGGCCACGGCTGGGAGCCCACGTAGGCCGGCTCGGTGACCCGCAGGCCGGATTCCTCGAACATTTCGCGAATCACAGCCGATTCCAATGCTTCACCGGGCTCGACGAATCCGGCCAGCAGCGAGTAGCGGTTGTTCTCCCACATGGCGTTGGAGCCCAGCAGGATGCGGTCGTCGGCGTCGGTGATGAGCACGATCACGGCGGGGTCGGTGCGGGGAAAGACCTGGCTGTTGTCGACGGGGCAGCGACGCACCCAGCCGCCCTCCTCGACCTGTGTTGCAGCGCCGCACCGCGGGCAGTTCGCGTGCGAGGCGTGCCAGTTGAGCACGCCGAGAGCCTCGGTGAACAGGCCGGCGTCCCGGTCGTCCAGCCCTGTCGCGACCGTGCGCAGGCCGACCCAGCGTTGCTCGTCGGGTTCGAGGCGGGCGGCGGCGTCGTCGTCGAGCTGCACGGCGACGATGCGGGTTCCGGCTGGTTCGGGCAGGTCGGTCGGGAGCGAACGACCCAGGTAAACGCGCAGGCCGGTATTCGGCACGCTCGTCGTCGGCAGCAAAGCCAGATGCGCACCCGTCGTGTTCACGGGTACCGTGTCAGCGACTGCGCCGGTCGCAGTCGGCGGCGCGAGCAGCATTTTGCCGTGCCAGACCGGCAGAACGCGGGTGTCGGACTGCGCCCAAAGCTCGTCGAACAGGCTGGGAAGGCCGCGACTTCGGTGGTCGCGGTCGACCGCGTGGCGAGACAGCGGCAACCGCGTCGTGAAAGAGTACGACATGGTTTATCTCCGAGCTCTACGAGAACGTGTGGGTGGAGGCGTGGCGAACGACCACGCGACCGGAAAGTCGATCTAACCTGTAGGCATGGCCAGAACTCAACTCACTCTAGCCGCGTTAGCCACCTCCGCTGTTTCGGGGCTCGACGTGGCTTACACCCGCAAGCACAGTGCCGGCGCGCACGGACTGTTCGATTCGGCGCTCGTCATCGACAAAGACGGGCGAGCGCTGATCATTCGCGTCCCCACGAGCCAGTCGGCCGAAACCGAGCAGTCCGCCGATCTGGTGGCGCTGCGTGCGCTCACCACCGGCAACCGCAGCCGGCTGCCGTTCGACGTGCCGGAGTATGTCGGCCAGGCCCCGATTCAGGGCACCCGGGCGGTCGTCTATGAACTGCTGGCCGGTGACAGCTTCGACGCGGATGCCCTCACCGGGCACGAGGGCGTCTCCGGGTCGATCGGGCGGGCCATCGCCGCGATCCACTCGCTGCCGAGCGCATTCATCGGAACCGCGGGGCTGCCGCAGCAGAGCGCCGAACAGTGCCGCAAGGATGCGATCGACCTGATCGACCGCGCCGCCAGCACCGGTTATTTGCCCGCAGCGTTGCTGCGACGGTGGGAACAGGCCACCGACGACGATGCCCTGTGGCAGTTCGCGCCGGCCGTGGTGCACGGCTCATTGTCAGCCGATTCCATTCTCATCACCGACGATGCCGTGTCGGGCATTCTCGGCTGGTCCGGACTGGCCGTCGGCGACCCGGCGCGCGACCTGCACTGGCTACTCGCCGCACGCGGCGCCGCCGCCGAAGTCGCCATCACCACGTACGCCACGGCGCGCCAGGGCAGCGACAGCCACATCACCCAGCGCGCCATGCTCTATGCCGAACTGGAACTGGCCCGTTGGCTGCTGCACGGCTCGAGCAGCCACGACCAGTCCATCGTCGATGACGCCGTAGCCATGCTCGACGGCCTCGTCGACACGGTGCACAGCCACACCCAGCAGCCGCTCTCCCCCGAAACCGGTCCGATCATGACAGTCGGCGATGTGGAGAACATGCTCGACCACATGCCGCGTGCCGCTCGCGACTACGACCGGCATGCGGCAATGCACACCGACAGCTACGACTTTTCGGGACTCACCGCTGATTCCGACGCGGACGACCCGGATGAGTTTTCCGCACAATCCGAAGAATCCAGGGATTCTGCCGAGTCCACGGAGTCCGCCGAGTCACGCACGGGGGCCAGCGCTCCCGACCAGGCGGCGAGCAGGTCGGCCTCCGAGTAGAGACGCTCTGGGGAGATGACGGTGTCGTCGGCGACGAAGTAGAACACGGCGTCGACGATGTCGGGATCGATCCCCTTCCACCGGGCGTAGGCGAGCCGGTAGAGCGCGAGCTGGGTTTGCTTGAGCTCCAGGTCGGCGGCGTTTTTGGGAGCCCGCCCGGTTTTCCAGTCGACGACCTGAAACCCGGTCGGAGTTTGATACACGGCATCGAGTTTGCAGACGAAGACCTGACCGTCGAGCACGTGATGAATTTCAATCTCGACGTCGACGGGCAGCCGTTCGGCCCATTCGGAACGTTCGAAGGTGGCCTGAAGTACCGCGAATTGCTCTTGCTCGGGCACGGCGAGGTCGCCGATCGTGCTGGAGCCCCCGTCGTCGTCGCCGAAGTCCAGTTCGTTCACGCCGGCGTCGATTTGGTCGGTGCCGGTGGCGCCCCCGGCACGTCGCTCCACCCAGGAGTGGAACAGGGTGCCGAGCCGGGTGGCCCGATAGGGACGCTGGGGCATGGGGCGCCGCAGCTCGGCGGCGACGGCGGACGGGTCGTCGACGTAGTCCTTGAACCGAGACGCCGGGATGCGTGTGGGAATGGGGGCGACTTCGCCGCCGGCCAGTCGCAGGGCCCGTTCCTCAAGCAGCAGGGTGACCGCGTGCGACCAGCGGGTGGGCGCATCCGGCACGCTGGCCCGCACCTGGGTTGCGGCAGCTTCGACCAGTGCCCGGCGGGTTCCGAGCGGGTCGAACGGCCACAGTTCGGTGCCGTCGTCGGCTGAGTCGGGCTTGTCGGCATCGGCGCTCGTGTCGGGGATGGCGGGGATGAGCCCGGCCTCGGCGAGTTCCACGAGGTAGCGGCTCGGCTTGCGCACGGTCAGACCGGGCCCCCAAAACGAGCCGGTCAGCAGAAGTTCCTGTTTGGCGCGCGTGGTCGCCACGTATATGAGGCGGCGTTCTTCGTCGTCGTGCCGCGTCGCCAGTTCGGCTTTGTAGGTGAGAAAGGCGGTGTCGTAGTCGAGCTGGCTGTCGTGCCCGCCGACGTACAACTCGGGCAGCTCGGACCGGTCACCGCGAAAGAGGTACGGCAGTTCGCCGAACCGGAGCCAGCCGCTCGTGTCGCGCGAGGCCGCCGGCAGGCTCTTCTCGGTGAGGTTGGGAATGGCGACATAGTCCCATTCCAGCCCTTTGGCACCGTGCACGGTGAGCAACTGCACCGTGCCCTGTTCGGATACTTCGGCGCGAGGGCCGAGGTCGTCTTGCAGCTCCGCCCGCTTCAACCAGCGCAGAAAGCTGGCCAGGGTGCCCTGCTCGTCGCTGTCCAGGAAGGATGCCACGGTGTCGTGAAAGGAATATAGGTTGGCCAAGCCGAGATCGTTGGCCTCGTTAGCGGTCAGTTCAATGTCAAGCCGAAATTCCTGCTCGATCAGGCGCACGAAGTCCAGCAACGGCAAGCCTGCGCGGGATCGCAGCCAGGCCAGTTGCCGGCCGGCCGACTGCACACGGGCGCGTCCCAACTCGCTGAACCCGGCGAATTGACCGTGGGTGTCCGGAGCCGAGCCGAGGAAGTCCAGCGCATCGACGAGGGAGCTGCCCTCGTCGCCGGCGACGGATGCCCGCAGCTTGCCGCGCAGGTCGGCGGAAATAGCTTTCTGCGCCCAGTCGTGCGCGGCCAGCCAGCGCGCCACCTCGGCGAGCGCCTGCAGGTCACGCGCACCGACCCGGTAGCGGGCGCCGCTGAGCAGTCGCACCAGCTCACTCCCGGCCGCGGGGTCGTGCACGACGCGGAGTACGCTCACGACGTCGGCAACCTCCGGCGTCGACAGGAGCCCGCCGAGGCCGAGCACGTGGGCGCGCACGCCGTGCGCCCGCAACACCTCGGCGAAGTAGTCCATCTCGCGGCGAGCCCGAAACAGCATGGCTCCGGTGTGGTCACCGACCAGCCGGGTGGCGAACCACTCAGCGACGGCGCCGGCTTCCTCGGCAATCGTTTCAGCCATCTGCGCGTCGACGGCGCCGGAGCGTGTTCCCGCCGGAACCTTCAGGGTCTCCACCTGGATTCCGCCCGGTTTGGCGCGCAGCGCCGCGCTCAGCGGGGCGACCAGGGCGTTGGCGGCGTCGAGCACGCGGGCGGGATTGCGCCAGGTGAAGGACAGCGACATGGTCGGGGCCGTTGATTCAGCACTGAAGTCGCGCGCAAACCCGAGCAGGTTTGCGGAACTGGCGCCGCGCCATCCGTAAATGGACTGGTGCGGATCGCCGACAGCCATCACCGGATGGTCTCGAAAGAGGGTGTGCAACAGTTCGGTTTGCAGAACCGAAGTGTCCTGGTATTCGTCGAGGAGCACGACCCGGTATTGATCGCGATAACGGTCGACGATGGCATCGACCTTCTGGCATACCTGCAGCGCCAGCGCCACCTGATCGGAGAATTCGATCAGGCCGAGACGCCGTTTCTCGTCACTGTAGCGGGCGGCGAGTTCGGCCAGCACCGGCAGCGGCGCGACCGCGGCCACGGAATCAACCACCGAACCGTACGGTGTCTTCTTGCGGGGGTTGCCATAGGGCAGATCGGTCAGGTAGGCGAAGCTGTCGGCGAGACCGGCGAGGTCGTGCGGGGCGCCCGGCGCGCCGTTCCGCCAGGCCGGCGGGTTCTCGGCGAGGGTGCGGCTCAGCTGCAGCACGGCATCGGTGACCTGGTCGAGGCTTTTGCCGAAGGGCACCAACCGCCCGTCGCCGTGGTCGATGACTACACGACGAGCGAGCAGCCAGGCGCTCGTTTCGCTCAGCAGCACCGACTCGGGTTCCCGGCCGAGGAGTAGTGCGTTGTCGGTGAACAGTCGGCTGGCGAAGGAGTTATAGGTTGAGACGCTCGGGGTGTTGAACAGGTCGGAGGACTCAGCCGTCGTGCTGTCATCAGGGTCGGACGCATCGGGGTTGGACGAAACGGGCATGAGTCCGGCTCGCTCGAGCTCGACGATGCGTTTATTGATGCGCTCGCCCAGTTCGCCGGCGGCTTTGCGGGTGAATGTGAGTCCGAGGATTTGGTCGGGACGGGCATGGCCGTTGGCCAGCAGCCAGAGCACCCGGTTGGCCATGGTCTCGGTCTTGCCGCTGCCGGCGCCGGCCACCACCAGGGTGGGCGCCAATGGCGCCTCGATCACCGCCTGCTGTTCCAGGGTCGGGGCAAACATCCCCAGCGCCGCAGCGATGTCGAGCGCCGAAACCGCGGTGGCGGTGGAGTCGGTGGTGGCGGTGGAGTCGGTGGCGGTGGCGAGTGGGTTCATGAGCTGACCTGCTTGATGACGTGGATGCGGCAGGACCCGTGCGATCGCGGATCCAGACAGTGCGATGTGATCTCGGCGATGAAGGTGGCGCCGCCCATACCGGCAGCGTCCTCACCCACCCGAGTTCGAAAAGCGTCGAGCTGCTCCGGGGTGAAGGCGGGCTGGATGGGATTGCGGTAGTTCTGTTTGACCGTGCCGGACGAGACGATCACCAGACGCGCGCCGGCAAGGGGCATATCCGTGGAAACGCCGTCGATGACGCCCTCCTGAAACGCGAGCTGGTAGGCGCCGAGTTGCGGATGCTCGGCGACGCCGGTATCGCTCGTCGCGTCGCCCTTGCCGGTTTTCAGGTCGACGATCACCGCCCGACCATCGGACTGGCGTTCCACCCGGTCGATGGTGCCCGACAATACAGCGCCATTCACCTCCAGCTGAAAAGTGCCCTCGGCGCGGAGGAGCTCGCTGCCCGTATTCTCGAAATCGAGCAGGTAGGAGGCGAGCCGATCGGTGAGGGCCCGCGCCGCGACCTTCTGCACGCGTGACTGCCAGTCGGCATCGAAGTCGAGTTCGTTCCAGCGTGCCTCCACCCCCTGCCAGAGGGCTTCGGGGCGATGGTCGGTCGTGTCCTCCATGACCTTGTGAATGATCGTGCCGAGGTTGGCGGCCGTGTTCGAGTTGCCGCCGCCGACCTGACCGATCAGCCAGTGCAACGGGCAGGTTTCGAACGCGGCCATGCGCGACGGTGACACGCGCACCGGCTGGTCATCGGTCTCCGGGTCGTTGAGCGGGCGCACGGTGCTCGGATCGGACAGCCCGTACCACTGGTCCGGCGACGCACCGGGCACATTTTCTCGCGCCAGACGGGCCAGCGTGATCGCGGCATCCGCCGCCCGGGAGCTCATATCGGGATCGGTGCGGGCAGGCGAGCGGATGGCACGGGTCAGGTCTCGGCGCAACCGCCCGGCCAACCCGCGCAGCGACAGGGGGTAGCGAAACAGGTCGTCGACGTCGCCCTCGGGGTCGGGCTGCGGCAACAGGCGCAGAAAAGCCGATGGCTCGTTTTCTTCGTTGTTTACGGCGGTGATGAGCAATTCAGTCGTGGCGCGGCTGGCGGCCTGAGCGAACATTCGGAGTTCATCGTGCAGCACAACGGTGCGGGCGTCGGTGCCGGTGGCGTGTGTTCCCGAGGCGACCAGGGCCAGGTCACCGGCGCCGAGCAGGGAACCGCGGATGCGCAGGTCCGGCCAGACGTTGGCCTGTACGCCGGCGAGCACGACAATGTCGAAGTCGCGCCCGATGGTGCCGCTCGGGGTGGACACAGTCACGGCCGCGCCGAGGGCTCGCGGCGCGAGCGTGTCTTCGGGCACATCCGTGTCGACGAGATGTTCGAGGAACAAGACCGGCGGGGCCGACGGGGTGCGTTCGACGTAGCGTTGGGCCGCCGAGAACAGGGCGACGACGGCGTCGAGGTTGTGATTGGCTTCATCGGCGACGATTCCGGTGCCGGCGGATTGCTCCTTCCACTCCCGATCGAGGCCGCTGCGCTGCCACAATCCCCAGAGCAGCTCTTCGATGGTCGCACCGGCCTCGAATTCAATTCGAGCCTGGCGCAGACTCGCGCCGCAGCCCGCCGCGCGCCGGGCGGTGCGATTGTCGATGGTGGCGAGCAAATCCGGGTCATGCAGCGCGGCTACGAGCAGTTCGTCGGCGCTGCGCGGGGCGGGGACGAAGCCGGCCGGCTCCTGGTGGCCCGGTTCCTCGTGTCCCTGTTCCTCGTGGCCCTGTTCCTCGTGGCCCAGTTCCTCGTGGCCCAGTTCCTGTTCGCCCGACTCCTGGTGGCCCAGTTCCTGTTGCCGCAGTGCGGCCCGCAGCCGGCGCAGGGTGATCGGGTCGAGTCCGCCGAGCGGACCGCGCAGCAGTTCGATCGCCGTATCGGGGGCGAGCGGTTTGCGGCCGAGAGTCACTTCCAGCGCCAGGATGAATGCTTTCACCGCATACTCGTCGCGGAGCGCGTTGCTCGCGGCCCCGACCTGCGTCGGCACCTCGAGTGCGGCGAGCCCCTTGGAGATCGACGGCACCAGCGACCCGGTGCGCACGATCACGGCCATGCGCGACCACGGGATTTCATTCAGCACATGACGTTCACGCAGCAGTCGCGCGATCACCGCTAACTGTTCGGCGGGGCTGCTCGCAACGACGGTGTGCACCGACGAGTCGGGCTCAGCATCTGCTGCACCATCCGGTTCGACCGACTCGTCGTTCCCCGGGTCGCTGGCCGCTGCACGCTGCGTACCCGCCGCGGCCGCACCGATCCGACTGGTGATCTGCTGGATGACCGTTCGGATGCCTGTCCCGTGGCGATAGACGATCGGCAGCACGATCGGTGCGGCCACCCGGCCCGCCGCCAGATACGAACCGAGGCGGCCGAGGGCATCCGGATGTGCGCCGTGAAACGAACCGGTACTGATGTCGGGGTCGCCAAGGACGATGATCGCCACCCCGCGCGCCTGAAACTGGGCCAGCAGGGTGAGAGTGGCCTGAGTGACTTCCTGGGCGTCGTCGAGCACGATCAGGCGCAGTCCGGCGAGCGAGCCGAGCGTCGCCACTCCGGCCGGCCCGGCTCCTGCGCCGGCCACGATAGCGGCGGCGTAGCGGGCGAGCTCGGTGGAGTCGTACTGACCGGGGCGGGCCTGATCTTTGGCCTCTTCATAGCCGCGGATGAACGCCGCCGCCGCGACCCACTCCGGCCGTCCGAGACCGAAACGCTCAAGCCGGCCCGGGGTCACACCGTATTCCACGGCGCGCATCATGAGATCGCGCAGCTCGGTACGAAAACCGCGCAGGCGGCGCACGTCGGGACCGAGGGTGGCCGGCCAATCCGGAACTGTCCCGATGGTCGCCAGCTCATCGTCAATGTGCCCCTGCAGCAGCTCGGCGATGATCTGGTCTTGTTCGCCACCGGTGAGCAACGTCGGTGCCTGCCCACCGTCCTGGGCGATCGCCGACCGCACAATCTGAAAAGCCACCGAGTTGGCACTGCGGGCGAGCGGCCCGTTGGTGGGCACGGCCAGGCGCAGTGCAATTTGATCGCGCAGGGCGGTCGCACCGGCACGGGTAGGCACCAGCACAAGCACTTCGCTCGGCGAATACCCCCGGTTCAGCACCCGGTCGCCGACGAGTTCGACGAGCGTGGTCGTCTTGCCCGAGCCCGGTGCGCCGATCACCGCAGCGCTCACCCCGTCGGGGAGGTCGAGGACGGCCTGCTGGGCGGTGTCGAGGGGGTGGTTGATCACAATTCAACGGTATCGGGTTGCGCCGACAGTGAACTGGTCAGGGCAGCGGTGCGTTCTGTCGTAATCTGGGCGCAAGGCTACGAAAGGCAGTTCGGTGGATATTCGCATTGGTATTTTCAACTCTCCCCGGGAGATCGGTTTTGAGACCTCGCAGCCAGCGGCCGAGATTGAGGAGACCGTTGCGGCGGCCCTCTCCGGTCAGTCCGGCTTTCTGAAGCTCAGTGACAGCAAAGGTCGCGTGTACATCGTTCCGACGGTGGGCCTCGCCTACGTCGAACTCGGCAGCGAAGAATCGCGCCGCGTCGGCTTCGTCGCCTAACCAGCCATGGAGCTCCTCTTCGTCGCGTTGTTCGGCGCGATCATCGGTCTCGCCGCGCGGTACGTCCTGCCCGGTCGGTCCACGCAGGGTTCGGTGCTCGTACCGGCAATCGGTACGGTCGCCGCATCCTTGATCTGGGTCGCACTGACCTGGCTCGGCTGGAATTGGGCCGGCGGATGGATCTGGTGGGTGTCCCTCGCCGCCGCCGCTGCGGCATCCGTTGTGCTCAATCTCGTGATCAGTCGGCGACGCATTCATGCCGACCAGCAGATGCTGCACCGCCTCGCCAAAACCGGCGCCCCACACACCGCGTAGCCGATCAGTACGACGCGCGGCGCGGCTACGCGGTGCGGCTACGCGGTGCGGCTACGCGGTGCGGCTACGCAGTGAGGCCGAGGCCGTCCATGCGGCGGGTGTGGGCGGCAATGAGCTCGGTGAAAACCGGTTCAATGCGCGCCTCGGCACCCTCGCCGGGATCGGCGGCGGGCATCGCCGATCGAGCCATGAGCAGGGTGTCCCCGACGAGCCGGCGGCCCCACATGGCCAGCCGAGAGCCGAGCGCCTGATCGTTTTCGATAGCGGTCGCCAGCTCGTGCACGAGCACGTCCGTGCCGGAATCCTCGCCGAGCAGCTGCGCTACCCGGGGTCCGATGTCGCGCGGCAGACCGTCTGACAGCCGTATGAAGAAGTCGTCGAGCAGCCCGCCGACGAGGTAACAGCTCAGCAGCAACTCGTGCCAGTCGGCGCCGCGCGTCTGCCGACGAAACTCATCGAGGTCCGCCACGAAGGGGGACATCTCAACGGCCGGCTCATGCCCGCGACGACGAATCTCGGTGATCAGGCCGTGATGTTTACTCAGGGCTCGCCCGGCTGCGGCGCTGAGCCCCTCCTTCACGGCGAGATTCGGCGCTGTCATTTCTGCCCTGGCCAGGCTTTCGAACTCGCCCAACTCGAAGTATGCGGCGTGGCCGAGAAAGTGCTGCACGCCCGGCGCGAGCGAGCTGATGTCCACTTTTTCGGTTGGCTGGAGCACCCCGCGGGCGGAAAGCCGAGGAGCTTCATTGCGCTGCGGGCGCCGACCGAACCACGTAACCACGGGCTTAGCTTAGGACAGCGCGCCTGTGGCCGCTGTCCAGACTGGGCAGTAAGGTGGAATTACGTCGCCGACAAGGATCGGCGACCGCTGCCCGAGACGCAAAAACGGGCGCACTTCGCTTCCAGTTAATGACAGGCATACATTCGTGACTTTCTCCGAACTTAATATTGACCAGGACATGGTCGACTCCCTTGCATCCAAGGGCATCCTCGAACCGTTCCCCATCCAGACGCAAACTATTCCCCTCGCCCTCGCCGGCCAGGACATCATCGGCCAGGCCAAAACCGGCACCGGCAAAACCTTCGGCTTCGGCCTTCCGGTCATCCAGCGCCTCGGCCTGGACCCGGAGCCCGGCGTGCAGGCGCTTATCGTGGTGCCGACTCGTGAGTTGTGCGTGCAGGTCTCCGAAGACCTCGAGCTCGCTGCGGCAAACCGCAACACCAAGATCGTCTCCATCTACGGCGGCAAGGCGTACGAGGGCCAGATCGAACAGCTCAAGGCGGGCGCGCAGATAGTCGTCGGAACCCCCGGCCGGCTTCTCGACCTTGCCAGCCAGCGTCTGCTCACACTCGCCAACGTGCGTGAAATGGTGCTCGATGAGGCCGACAAGATGCTCGACCTCGGTTTTCTCGCCGATATTGAGAAGCTCTTCGCGCAGACGCCGGCCGTGCGCCACACCATGCTGTTCTCGGCGACGATGCCCGGACCGATCGTCTCCCTGGCTCGCCGATTCATGAACCGGCCGATTCACATTCGCGCGAGCGACCCCGACGAAGGCCTCATGCAGGCCAACATCGAGCACCTCGTCTACCGCGCCCACAACATGGACAAGGACGAGGTCATCGGCCGCATCCTCATGGCTGAGGGCCGCGGCAAGACCATCATCTTCACGCGCACCAAGCGTGCCGCCGCCAAGCTCGTCGAGGAGCTCGGCGATCGCGGCTTCAACGCCACAGCGGTGCACGGCGACCTGAACCAGGAACAGCGCGAACGCGCCATGGCCAGCTTCAAGTCGGGCAAAAAGGAGATTCTGATCGCAACGGATGTCGCTGCGCGCGGCATCGACGTCGACGACGTCACCCACGTGATCAACCACACCATTCCCGAAGACGAGAAGGCCTACCTGCACCGCGTAGGCCGCACCGGTCGCGCCGGCAAAACCGGGATCGCCGTCACCTTCGTCGACTGGGACGACCTGCACAAGTGGTCGCTCATCAACAAGGCACTCGACTTCGGCCAGCCGGAACCGATGGAAACCTACTCGTCGTCGCCGCACCTGTATGTTGACCTGAACATTCCGGCCGGCTCCAAGGGCCGTCTGCGTGCAACTCCGGTGAAGGATGTCGCTGCCGGCGACGCTCGCAGCGGTGGCGCCGGTCGCTCCGGTGGGGCACGCTCGGGTGCCGGTAGCCGTTCCGAATCGG
>Ga0314774_1001934_pt1 | contig 12378 bp, 12 predicted proteins | sample MetaGCBIA2018_FD_204515 | JGI IMG/M metagenome (GOLD analysis project Ga0314774, IMG submission 204515) | Cryopeg brine microbial communities from Beaufort Sea near Barrow, Alaska, United States - CBIA 2018 | ecosystem: Environmental > Aquatic > Marine > Coastal | place: USA: Alaska | collected... | reverse complement strand
AACCAGATCCGAAGATCTTCTATAACAATCGACCCGTTGCAAACTCCTTAAAAAGTGTGTTTGCTTCGGAACGGGGCGTATTCTATCTAATCCAGCAAACGATGCAAGTCTTATTTCATTCTTTTTATCACTTTTTTCAACTTTAGCCAAAACACCCTATTTACCACCAACTTATCCACAGATTTATACACAGATAACCGCTTAGAGGCTTCTTTTTAGGGATTTTTACTAGCCTAAAACTGGATAAATAACCTTAAACCTTCTGTCTCAATTACATAAAACTAAAACCAAAAACACCGCAATAAATGCGGTGTTTTTGGTTGCTTTAGAAAATGACCAGGTTTGGTTACCTCTATAAAGCTCATTTCATACTTAGCTAACAGAGTGTTTAAATAGAAGAGATAACTCAAAACTTTTATTAAATGCTAAAACTCATTCAACCTACCACCGGCCTTGGCTTTTAAAAGTGGCTAATGTAGGCGTTTTTTGAATCATTAATTGCGCCCAGTCAGGCATCTTCTGAGCAGAATCACCTTTTACGGAAAGTGTTATGTCATAAGTGTGGTTAGCTCTTATACCGATCCGACCTATTAACTGCCAACCATTCTCTTGAGCGCTTAAACTCAATACAATGGTTTGTGCCTCCATGCTCGGCACTACGGCTAGCATAGAGAGATTAACCCCTAAAGAGGAAAGTGAATGTATTTCAAGTTGGCCGCTGATCTGCTGCGGCCATAAGGTTAAAGGGTCCAGAACTACATCAATATCACTGACAATGATTTGGCCAGTTGCAGCGACTGTATTTAAACCCGCTACTGATAAAGACTGAATCAATTGTGCAATATCAATATTACCCTGCACGTCAGATAAAAGCAGGGGCTTTTCAGCAGACAACAACTCTTTTTCAATGTGAAAATCGATTTGATTCTTTTCAGCCGCCCACTGCACCTGACTGCCTAGCTTAGCTTTTAATAGAGGCAACCAATCGATATCCCACTTTAAGAGACCTAAATCCAGTAAAGCACCTGGCTTATTCGTTATATGAGTAGAAATTTTCATTTCGCCATTCCAGGCAGATCCTTCTACAGCTTCCATTAACAATTGTTGAGGAATCTGCTTCTGCACTACTGGTTGTGAAATTAGCCAACTCGCGGGTAGGTTATAGAGTACCGAAAACACCAGCGTAAAGGTAAATAAGACAACCATCCAAAAACGACCTAGTCGAATACTGTCGCCCTTCTTCTTTGGTAGACCTTTTATGAACATAGCCATCATTGCATGACCTCAAACTCTACTTGAGCTTGTGTGAATCCAGTTCTAATCGGCGTTAACTGCATATTTTTGGCGATAACTCCTTGTGACTCTAACTTTGACAACCAACGAAACAAGCGTGGTGCGTTTACCTCATTAAAACTGATTTTCACGCCCTTGGCCGTCAATTTAAGCTCTTGCATTTGATGCATTAAATTTTCAGACTTTAATTCCTCTTGAACAAAACTCATCAACCCTGTTTTTGACTGAATGTCTAACTGCGGATTTTTTGTAGACGGTTGAGCCACAAGAGGTGCCTGTTGATTTAGCCAAACCCACTCACTGTTCGCTTTTTCAAGCGTCTGCTTCATGCGATCATTTGCTGTATGAATCGGTGACCATATCAAGCTATAGAACAATACGACTGTTAAAAACAGCACTAATAACGTGACTAATTGCTTTTCGCGCTGCGCCAGCTTTGACCAGGCCTGGTTAATTTGCATCCACATAGAAAACTCCTTCCACTAACGCTGGGGTTACATTTTTAACTTGTAATGAAATTTTTCCCGAAACCTTGTCGGACTTCAAATGAGTATTCAAATCTTCCAAATCTTGTGTTTTTAGAGACTCTACAAAAATCGTTAAGCGTCCAGAATGACTACCTTTAGCACTCGAATTATTTTTATTCCATTGTATTTTTTGAATCTTAACCGCAGGAAACAATTTAAATCCATTTTCAATTTCATGTATCAACTGACTCGGCCCGACTGAAACAGAGTGATCGGTTTGATTGATTCTATTTTTGGTTTGCACCCGAATATTAATGATTCTATTAACCCCAGGGAATAGATGTTTAAAGAGCGTTTCTGTAGCCGTTTGATAGTTGTCCACTTGAGTTTGCAAACGCTGAGTTTCTAAAGACGTATACGCTAGAAAACTTAAAAGGATTAAAAACAGAATCACCAAATGCCACTGCCAACGCTGCAAAATAGAATACCCCTCTGATAAAGAGACATAATCATCTGTTCGCAAGTTATAACCTGACAACATACCCAGGGTTTGTCTTGAACTATCATACTGCTGGGTGATTTCATGTAACTCTGGCAATTGACTATCTTTACCCTGCCCTGTTAATGCAAGAATTTCTTGCAACCACTCAGGACTACCCGCAAAACCTGAATACTGGTCTTTTCTTACAATTCGAAATTTATCGTTGGCATAGACATTCCAGGCAACCTTGTCTTGCAGAGCGTTGTTATGCGCAATTGGTATACTAAAGCAGTCGGCAACCAGAGCCGCATTTTCTAAACCATGATCTTCTAGCACTTTAGTCCATTTCTGCATTAAAGCGTGTTCAACCAGGGCAGCTGAAACGTTGCCTTGTGCAGAGCGGTTTAAAGCGACTATATGGAAATGTTCTATCGGCTCAGAAAGAGACTCTTCTAATGTAAAGGGTAATGCAGCCAACCAATCTGCTCGGCGTTTTCCAGGCACAAAGACCGACATCAACAACACCTGTTGAGTGGGTACCCAAACTATGCCAATCGTCTGACTTAATGTCCCCTGAGCCTTCAGGGACTGAATAAATGAATCTGCCTCAAAGGTCTGGCCATCCTCTGAAGACAAAATTAACGATCCATGCAAATCTATCTTTGCGACAATCTTACTATTCACGTTATCCATTTTATCTATGCTCTCATTCTGACGCACTTAACCACCTTTGCAACAAACTCACCTTTGCATCATTTCCACGGTAAAAAATCGCTGAAAAACCTTGATTTGAATCACCATAATGAATATGACCCTTCAATAAAAAGAACTGACTTTGTATCGTTATCATCCAGTCCGGCAAATCTCGGTTAATCTCTTCAGGCGTAAATCCAGTTTGCTCGGTTAAAAACACTTTAAAGTCCTCAATACTCTTAGCAGGCTCAGCCTTGCGCTGTTGCATCCAGGCATTGGCTATCTCTCGATTCATCCAATCTGTCAATGCCAATAAAACTGATTCTGAAGCCGTGTTAATATTGATTTCGGTCACTATCGGTAAGGTCGTAATGCCCTGTTTGAATAGATCCCACTGTTTTGTGGGCAAAGCATCCAATCCCTGTACATTTTTCAATTCGCTTAATGTAACAATCGCTTGGTTTGCCGTTCGGTAAGCCGGAACCTTTAATAGGTAAGTCTCACTTTCCGCACCAAAGGGCAAAGGCTCGTCATCGCTATCAATCCAATCGCTCAAACTGTCCACAAAGGTAGGTTTCAGCTCTATATTAATCGCATAACGCTCCAATAAAGCACGCCACAACTTCTGTTTTTCAGTATCTGCTTCTAGCAAGTTATTGACATTAATCTTGGCCAACAGGTCTTCAAGCTGCCCTGTAATATCTCCACCTTCAAATGGAATCGCCACCAATGGTTGCGCCCAACGCTCATCTAAAGAGTCTAGCTTGTTATTTTCTGCGTCTAGCCTTAACCCTGTTTTAACCCATGACTCAAGACCATATAACACGGATAAAGACTGAGATTGGTGCAACATGTAGGTACTTCTTTTAAGTGTCAGATGCTCTTTATAGAGGATATTACTCCCCAAAACCGACACCACTGCGACCACCAATAATACGGTCAACAAAGCAAAGCCTTTTTGAGCAGGCTTGACGCAGACGACTTTCGAAGGGGACATTCGGAGTTGCTTCATTATTGAGAACCCTTCTTTGTCTCTACGATAGGCGCGAACGATACACTATCAACCCCTTTAATCAATTTGGTTAGAGTACCTTTATCTTTTAGCTCAATAACAACTTCGACAAGACTGGGTAAACTGGTGATTGAATCCTCCGTGCTAGGCCAGCTCTCAACCCATTGATCCTGTTGATTAAGCATTCGCACTGAAATTCGATTAACAGAATCCAGTAATAACAACTTTACAGGTTCACTGTCCGCAGCACGATCTACAGTGGGCCAAACTTTTCGATAAAGTTTTTCTCCATCCAAATAATAGCCAACCCGCATTAAACCGGCGTTAGCAAAAGGGGTTGGAAATTCAGCCAATCGTGTTAACTCCAACCCCAAATCTTCTCTATATTGAAAAGCTGGTAACCGCCCACCTAGTTCATCTTGAACAGAACGCGGAACCATTTGCACCACATCCTGTTCTAGCCACCACACCGTTCGCTGTATCGCGGTCATCCTGTCATTGTGTTCAAAAAAACTACTTTGTACTCGAACAACACTGTCTATTGATTGATAGGACAATATCGCAATGACAGCCGAAATACTGAGTGCCACCAATAGTTCAATTAAAGTAAAGCCTTGTTGAAAGATGTTTTTCGAAGTTCCTGTATGGTGAAACTGGTTCATTTCTCACCAACGATGGTGACTAACCGTGCAGAAACCTCAGCTTGGTTAGCTCTGCGCACCTGTATTTCAGTTTTGTAGATGGTGGGTATCAATGTTGGCTCTTTCAACAGTTCAGTTTCCCACTCTAAATTCATAAACGAAATCGTCTGCTTAGTTTCTCTAGCCACATCAGTGTTCAATTGAAGTTTTATCAGCTCATTTTCAGCAATCATGGTTGCCATGATGCGCTCTTCCAATCCCGACTGATTTACAATGGATAAGCCAATCGAGCGACTTAATGCCGCTAATGCAATCGCGATAATAGTGAGTGCAATCATGACTTCAATTAAAGTGAAACCGCGTTGAATCCGAGACTTCATTCTATTAATCGCTCCCTTCAAACTGCAAAAACACATTCCATTGAATCACCTGCGGTTCAATCACCTCTTGTTGTTGCAGCTTCTGACTCAAGGTCATGAGCGTAATAGAACCGGGGGTCACTTCGCCACTCGGCCAAAACACCCAACCAGGTTTAGGCAATTCATAACGCTGTACTGCCGATGGTTCGGTTTGCCAGTCCGCCTCTACCACCCAACTTATAGCACTGATCTTAGTGGAAGATTCCCATACACCTTTGACTGAACGATAAACTGCTAAACCGGTTGTGTCAGGAACTACTAGATACATTTTTTGATCCAATGCAGATAAGTCGCTGACAAATCCCAGAAAACTTTTAACTTTAATGGTTTGCGCTCTGAGCTGATTTTGCTCATTTTGATTCAAAGACAGCATACCTACACTTAAAACAATGGAAATAATAACCACCACCACCATTACCTCGATAAGCGTAAATCCGTGTTCTGTAGACGGGCGGCGCGGCATTTGCTTCAACAAATCTGCGTACACAGAATTCAACGGTGAGATTATTTTAATCAATCGTCCAGTTGCCAATGGTCGCATTAGCACCTTCGCCGCCCTCTTCATTATCCGTACCATAGGTAAACACATCAAAGTCACCATGTTCACCAGGCATCAAATAAAGGTAAGGATTACCCCATGGATCCATAGGCATTCTATCCAACACTGGTTTCCAGTTCTTAGGCACAGGATCATCAGTGGGCTTCACTGATAACGCTTCTAAACCTTGATCGGTCGTTGGGTAAACATAGTTATCAAGCCTATAAAGCTGTAATGCCGAACCAATTGAACTGATATCTTGTTTAGCTTTTACAATTCTTGCTTCATCAGGCCTTTCCATCAATTTAGGTACCACCATAGCTGCGAGCACCGCCATGATTACCACAACCACCATCAATTCAATCAAGGTAAAACCTTTTTGAAGTTGCGTTTTTGGTTGCTTTTTTGTCAATGTTAAGTGTTTCATTTTTAATCCTTCGTTGTTATTTTTTAAACAGGCCTGCGACTCGAATTGGCTCTTTATTACATTAGCCACTAATCATCTGATTCATTTCAAATATGGGCATCATAATCGCTAGTACAATCAATAAAACCACTCCCCCCATCACAATAATCATCACCGGTTCTAAAATACTCACCAATGTTTCTGCCGCAGTTTCTACCGACGACTCATAGTGCTTGGCACCTCGTAAGAACATATTATCGAGCTGACCTTTACCCTCGCCTGTTTTGACTAGATTAAGGAGCAATGGTGGAAATATTTTTTCTTCGTCCATGGATAGATACACACTCTTACCTTCGCGTACCTTCGCAACCATATTCAATACAGACTTCTTTAACGGGTCCAAAGTCATGACTTCGACTGAAATTGTTAAGGCTTCTTTAACATTCACACCACTAGACAATAAAACCCCTAAAGTCCTGGCCCAGCGTGCGGTTTCTGAATAGATTAAGAAACGCTTAATTCCAGGGGTTTTTAAAAGCATACTATGTATTTTAAAACGCCATTTAGGTTGGCGTAACATCCACTTCACGACCAAGACCAGCGCAATCAACAGCATCACCAGAAATTCTGCATAGTTTTGCATAAAAGCACTAATATTGAGTAACCCTTGCGTCAGTGGAGGTAAGGCTTGATCCATATTATCAAACACACTCACCACCTTAGGGACAACATAGACCATTAAAAATAGGACTATAGAGATCGCGACCACCACCATTAGAACTGGGTAGATTAAGGCGGCTTTAAGTTTTTTATTTAATTGATCACGTTGTTCAATCGCATCGGCTAAACGGGATAAGACCTTGTCTAAATAACCACTCTCTTCACCTGCTTGAATGATTGCGATATATTCTTGGCTGACACTATAGGAGGAACGTTGCATAGCCATTGCCAATGAATAGCCCTCGGTAACACCGGTATGCAAACCGGTGACAAAACGTGACATGAGCTTAGAACCTGATTGATTAGAAAGGGATTTTAAAGCTTGATTAAGGGGGATACTTGCATCCAGTAATGTATACAACTCACGGGTAAAAAGTGCTAAATCAGCCACTTTAATACGCTGTACCAGCAAGCTGCTAAAGAAATTTTTCTCGCTCTTTTTTTGAGGCGCAAGCGATTGAATAGCAATCGGACTAAGGCCATCATCGCGTAACATTTGCCGAATTTGACGTTCAGAGTCCCCTTCCAACAAACCTTTTTTAGTTTGCCCTGATGCCGTCAATGCTTTGTATTCAAATGCTGCCACAATGCTCTCCCACCTTAAATCTGAGTGACTCTCAGAACTTCTTGTAAACTGGTACGACCATCAAGCACTGCTTTATAGCCACTTTCATGCAAAGGCAGCGACTGTTCTCTGAGAACTTTCTCAATATCAATCTCTGCGGCATGATCATTAATCATACTGCGTACTTGATCATTAATTAGAATCAGTTCATACAAACCCATTCGACCTTGATAACCAGTTTGTTTACACTTGACACAACCCACCGGACGATATATCTCAGCTTGAGTTACATTAAGCACCTTGCATTCCGCTTCATCTGCGATATATGTTTCTCGACAATGCATGCATAAGCAGCGCACTAAACGCTGTGAAAGCACACCCACCAAACTGGAGGAGAGTAGAAATGGCTCAATCCCCATATCTCTTAATCGAGTAATTGCGCCAACGGCCGTATTGGTGTGTAAGGTCGATAAAACCAAATGCCCCGTTAATGACGCTTGAACCGCGACACTCGCCGTCTCTTGATCGCGAATCTCTCCAATCATGACCACATCTGGATCCTGTCGCAGAATAGCACGCAAGCCTCTGGCGAAACTCATGTCTGCCTTCATATTAACTTGAGTCTGATTGATGCCGTCGATGTTATATTCGACGGGATCTTCAATCGTCATGATATTACGCTGCGTATCATTTAGCAGCCCTAAACCCGCATACAAGGTCGTGGTTTTACCGGAACCTGTCGGCCCCGTCACCAGGAAAATACCATGTGATTTAGACAGTGCCTTTTGCACGCCCTCTTCCATACTGGCGGGCATACCTAAATCAGATAACATCAGACGATCTGCACCCTTATCTAATAGTCGCAACACGACCCTTTCACCAAAACTGGAGGGAATTGTCGAGACTCTTAAATCAATCGCACGCCCCCCCAGCTTTAAAGCCATACGACCATCTTGTGGCAAGCGTTTTTCAGCAATATCCAAACGTGCCATCACCTTAATACGCGAAACCAGCATTGGCGCTAAACCCTGTTTTGGCGACAAAACTGTATGTAAAACGCCATCCACTCTGAAGCGGATGCGCAGCTGATTTTCGAAAGGCTCTATATGAATATCGGAGGCATTTTCACGAATAGCTTCCGTTAAAATGGCATTCAAAAGTTTAATAATAGGCGCTTCATCAGAGCTATCTAACAAATCTTCAGGCTCGCCCAACTCGGTAAATACGGTTTCTAAATCACTGGTTTCGATTGACTGAATGGACTCCATTGAAGAGCTTGAACGATTTGCAAAGCTCACTTGAATTTTCTCTTCAAAAACCTCTTGAGAAAGCTTATGAAAGGAGACCTCTTCCCCCAATAAACGGCGTTGCATTTCTAACAATGCCGACACTGGAGTTCGATCAGTATAGAACAGTGAAATCCCACTGTTCTCGGCAATCGCTAAAACCACTTGGTTTTTGCGAGCAAAACTAAAGGAGAGTTCAATACTCATAAGCCTAACAATTCATCCGTACTCATAGGAACAACTAAGGAGTGAGGTTTTTCATCAACTGTCACCGTTGACGGTTTTGACGCTTTCTTAATCGGCTCAACCGCGACCTCTTCTTCTTGCCAAGCTTCCAATGAAGGTAAACGCGGGACCTCTCCAGTCAAACGATCCGTACTCATTCGCTCCAATACACCATCTTCTTCTGCGATCATCTTGTGATATTTTTTCTGACTGTAAAAATTGCTCATCTCGTTATTTTTAATAATGACGGGACGAATAAACACCATTAAATTAATCTTCTCACGTTTATTTGAAGTAGAACTAAACAACTGCCCCAGCCCAGGTATATCTCCTAAACCTGGAATTTTTGATGTCACTTCGGTCTCTTTTTCGGTTATCAAGCCACCCAGCACAATAACTTTTCCATCACCGACAATAACCTTGGTTTTTATTTGGCGCTTAGTGGTTTCTAAATCAACTGCTTCACTGTTAGCCTTAGGAATCACGTCTGACACCTCTTGGTCAATATCCAAATAGACCTCATTGCCTTGATTCAAAATCTGTGGGGTGACCTTTAACTTCAGCCCGACATTTTTACGTTCAATCGTTGTAAAAGGATTGGTCGTTGTACCACTTGCAGTTGCATAACTACCCGTTTGAAACGGTACTTCTCTACCAACCAAAATCTCAGCTTCCTCATTATCTAATGTTAAAATCGAAGGCGTTGCTAAAATATTTGCCCCTGAATTGCTCTTCATCGCTCGAAGGAAAGCAGCCCAGCCAGAATCACCACTAGCCGACACCTCACCAACAGCTAAGGACGCGCCTTTACTAATTTCAGCAGGCATCACGCCTGTAGAAACTGCAGTAACTGCATCAGGAATAAAATTTGAAAAATTTAACAAGCCAACACCATTCTTACCCAATACACCCCATTCGACGCCTAATTCATGAGACTTTTCCTCTGAAACCTCTACAAAAATGGCTTCAATTAACACTTGAGAACGACGAATATCTAGCTGTGTGATAACACTTTTCAGTGCCGTAACAACATTCATAGGCGCACTTAAGATAATGGCATTCATCCGTTCATCGGCTTCAATGCTAATATCCTCTTGAACATTTCGGCCACCCAATACTGAAGCCGTATCTTTCACATCAGAACCGCCGGCTGAATCGGTTGATTCAGTCGCATTTAATAAGGCTTTATTTTTAGCAATTTTTTGTAAAATCGGTACAACTTCAGTGGCTTTTGCATAGCGCAGATAAATAACTTTGACGCGGCCTTCGTTATCTACCTTAATATCTAAATCTGCAATTAGAGCTCGTAACATCATGCGTTTATGTTCTTCGCCTGTTAAGACAATGCTATTCGAACGCTCATCAAAGCCGACCTTAACATCCAGGTCACCCCGCCCCTTTTGTTGTACGGTTTTAATCGTCTTAACCAGCTCTTCAGCAGAGGCGTTTTTAACTTTAATGACTTCATAGGCACCATTTGAATTAATATCAACTCGTGCTAATACACTTTTAATGCGTTTAATATTGGATACGGTATCCGTAATAATCAGCTTATTACTTTCAGCAAGTGCGACCAAATGGCCTTCTCTTGCAACCAATGGACGCAAAGTAGCCACTAACGCTGTCGACGCTACATTATGAACTGAAATAACCTCAGTCACCCAGTCATCATCATTCTCTTTCGAACCACGATAAGGCAGCTGATCTCTTGCTAAGTTTGCTGGCACAATTTTAATGATGTCATCACCAGGAATGGCAACATAACCATGCACACTCAAAACCGCTAACAATGTTTCATAAAGAGTCTCTGGAGCCATCCCCTCCTCGGCTAACAACGTGACCTTACCCTTCACTCGCGGATCAATAATGAAATTACGGCCGGTTATTTTTGCGACTGATTCAATCACTGTGGAAATATCCACTTGCTTGAAACTTTGCTTCATCTCCCCCTCAGCTTGCACACTGCCGGCATAAGTCAAAGACATCGACAAAGCAAGTACGATCAAAGCCGCCCATCTACCAGATCGCTTTAGGGTATATTCAAACAGCTTATCGTCACTGAATCGTTTCATTTTTAAACCTTTTAATCATTTTATTCACTGGATAAAAAACCATCATATCTAAATTAAGGCATTTCCACGCTTAAAGCTTGTTCAACGCCTTGTCGATCAATCACAACCGACAAACTGGTTTCAGATAGTAGTGCCTGCCACAAAGCCGGGTTGCTCAACAACTCATCAATAGAGTGACCGTTGACCACTTTCAACAAATCTCCAGGCTGAAAACCCAACGCCGTAAAGAGCGCGGCTTCTTGTTTCGGCCAAACCTTAATCATGGCAGGTTCACCCTTTTTATTAAAAAATTCATAGCGAACATAACCCAGAATGGAAAGCGGCGAATTCTTAACCTGCTCTTTTATTAGACTAAGCTTCTCAGATTGAGTTTCAGTTATATCCGCAGATTCTTCTCCAGAATAGGAATTGTTTAAAATATTAGGCGCAGCTTTTAGCTCTAGCTTTTCATGCTGACCTCGATTAGAGATCAGTGCGAAATTGGCGCCGACTTCAATCAATTCTACATCCTTCTGTATTTCTTCCCCCACTGCAAACACCTGAGTTTTGCCACCGACATCAACCACCGCGATGCTTTTTAAAGGGTGCTTCAAAAGTCCGATTAATTTCAAATTTAATCGTGACTTATTAATCAACTCAGGAGATTCAATTACTTTCTGAGTTAGAAGTTCTTTCGGATGACCTAGCAAATAGGATGGTGGAATAACTAATGTATTGTTTATAGTAGATTGGGAAGCATTCGGAGCTACCATTTCAGGTTGAACCACCTGAACAGGCACTTCAAGAAATCCAACAAATAACTTACCTAAACTCCATGCAAGTATGCATAGAATCGTCACGTAGAGAAAATTTGATAAATTCATGTTTTTGGTTAGCATTTTAATCTTTATATCTTACAATCCTTGATAAAGGCATAATCTAGCTTAAGAAGCTAGATATTTAAGCGTCAACATTTAACGACTTATTAAAGCAATCTAAGTATATAGTAATTCCCAAAAAAGGGGGGGGCAAAAGCCCCCTAAATAGGATTTCAAAAATAAAACTAATAAAGGCTTATTTAAGATTACTTAACTCCATTGTAGAATTGATAATCGAATCAAACTCCTCTTCTGAAATATAGCGTGGTTTATAGGTAAATCCATTTTTAGCCAACACACCTCAAAATGAGCGCAATTAATTGCGAAAACCTTTTAACTGCGCTTTCTAAGCTTTCACTGCCTTTTACAACTAGCACTTAAAACACTTTCGTGAAGTGATAATCGGTAAAAACACCTATACTTTCATATTCTTGCATAAAAATAAGACCGGCCTCTTCATCAGATGAAATTACTTCAATTGGTGATAAGACTCAACCGTTGTCTCCGACGTAGCTGTACTCTTTACAGAAGGATCAACAGCCCCAAACAGGTGACTTTTTAATAAATTTCTTATTTGCGGAGTTTTTCAAGGTAGTTGTCCGATAAACGTGTTTTAAGCGGCGACTTGAACCGGAACGATTTCTCGATCCGGATTTAAGCTTACCGCGCCTATTTGTGTCCAGTTTCTGGTCTGTCTGCCAGA
>Ga0314774_1001933_pt1 | contig 12378 bp, 20 predicted proteins | sample MetaGCBIA2018_FD_204515 | JGI IMG/M metagenome (GOLD analysis project Ga0314774, IMG submission 204515) | Cryopeg brine microbial communities from Beaufort Sea near Barrow, Alaska, United States - CBIA 2018 | ecosystem: Environmental > Aquatic > Marine > Coastal | place: USA: Alaska | collected... | reverse complement strand
AAAAGGTGAATCACTAAGAAAAGGAGTTTTAATGAAGGAATAACATTAATTTTTTATATAATTGTAGGATCTTTCAAAGTGGCACGGTTTGACCGAAATCAGTGGCACGGTCACTCCGATATAGCCAGTAGTTGCAATTTCTAAAAACATACCTATTCTTATATTTGAATACCCTTCTTTGATGTAGGCTGAAGCGGCACCGGAAGATGTGGCAATGACCGAAATTAGTGATGCTCCTGCAGCAAAACGAATATCGACTCCAAATAATACAGTAAGCATTGGAACAACAATTACTCCACCACCAAGCCCGGTTAGTGAACCGAGGAGCCCAGCGAAAAATGAGCCTATATAAATTAAAAGTGTAAAATGAAGATTGTTTAAATCATACATAATTTAAAAGTTTAAAAAATCAAAGTTAATTTGTAGCATTTTATCAAGTGCTTGCTGGTAGAAATTTTTAAATATGAGAAACGAGACATTTTTACTTTTTCTTTATGGCAAGCCGTCCGTCCGTCCGTCCGTTCACGCTTGCAATGTTGGTCAAGTAAGTCATTCCTTGTTATTATATCTATAATTATGTTACTCAATATTATCAATGCGTTCATTTTTTTTTCTGGCATTAAAGGCAACGTGTTTTTATAAGATTTGTGCGACGTAAAAATCGGAGATTTTTCGGACGTAGCAAATCTATTGTTGAATGTTTGTCAGTTTATTATTTAGTTCAAATGTGAGCATAAATTTTATGAGGTGTTGTAGCAAGTTTTATTCTATTGTAAATTCATAATTATAAAATTTTGTTGCTACATCATTATAAGATTCAGTTATTTCACTATTTTCTGGCATATACAAAAATTCAGTTAGAGGGTTATTTGTTCCAAATTTAGGCCCGAAATAAAAACAATTTAGTAAAGTATTATTCTGTCTGCCAAACATTCTATTTCTTAAAATGCCAATTGGGTTAATCAATTTTGAATATTTATAAGTATCATCATTAATCCATTCGTTGTTATTATCAAGTAATTGAATTTCTATTAGTTTTTTTTCAGAATCATAAATATATTTATACTTAGTTACTTTTGTAGGACCATTACCAAAGTAGTCTGCATATTCTATATAATCAGTTAATAAACTTTCATTACTAAATGTAAGAGTTATAAGTTTTATACCATTAGTTTGATATTTTTTTTTAAAACTTACAGTATTATCATTATACTCAAAAGTAGGTGAATTTCCACCTGATTGGTTAATAAGGTTTCCATTCTCGTATAGGTTTATTAATCTCCCTTTTTTATCATATTCATATTTCCTCCAGTTTTCAATAAATTCATAGTTATTATTAACACTGTATCTTTCAATTTTTTCCAAAAAATTACAAACGTTATAGACGTATAAATCTTCATTAATACGAACAAAATTTGTTGTATTATTGGATTTTTCGAAATAAATTTGTTTTTGAATTTTATTACTTAATATTCCAAAAGTAAATTTATAAGATTTAACGGGATTCTCTATAATCTGTGAATATTCAATAATGTTCGGCTCATTATTGATGATTTCTTGAATAGGACAAATTTGAATGTCATCATTTTCATTATTGTCTTTACAAGAAATAACAGCTAAAACGAGAAAAAGCAAGTTTAATTTTTTCATACGCAATTTTTTTTGTCAAATTTGCTACAACGGTATTTTATAAGATTTGTGCGACTTAAAAATCGGAGATTTTTCGGACGTAGCAAATCGTTAGTTGAATGTTTGTCGGTTCGTTATTTAGTTTAAATGTAAGCATAAATTTTATGAGGTGTTGTAGCACGTTTTTTTACTCAAACACTATCAGTTTATCTGTTCTCGGAATCTTAACAATATGAAATGGTTGAGTCATTATTAAAGTTGCATCTCCTTTTGAAATATGATCAACTTTTACTGTTATAGTATTCGTATTTTCAAAAATTTTCATAATATCTATTGAATATCCGCCGTGTCCATATATTTTATCAAAAACAGCAATTACAACAAACTTCTCAAAATCAATATCAGTTTCAGTGAACTCATCACTTTCATTATTCACAGTATTCATTTTGTCCAATAAATTATTCCAAGTTTCAGTATCAGAAATAGTCAAATTCTGTTGAAGTATATTTTCTTCTCCATTTCCATATAGGTTATCTTGTCCAATTTCTGTAAAATTAATAGGATTTAAGTCATCATCATTATCATTACAGCTTATTGTTATTCCTAAAATTATAGCAATAATTAAAATTTTTGTTTTCATAACTTGATTATTCTATAGGTTTTTAATTTTTAATCTAATGTGCTACAACGAGTTTGTATATGGTTTGTGCGACGTAAAAATCGGAGATTTTTCCGCCGAAGCAATATTATTATTGAATGTTTGTCGGTTTGTACTAAATCCGATTAGAGCATAAATTTTATACAGTGTTAGCAAACGTTATTTTTTTACGATTAATCTTTTGTTAGGAATGTCAATAGTGATTTTTTCTCCAATCCAATTAATACTCATAATGCCTTCGTAAATTAGTCCTTCAATAAATATTGCTCTAAAATTCTTTTCTGAAACATTTTTAGAAGCATCACTAAATTCCGAAACCTCAGTAATAAAAAAATTATTTCCTGATCCCGGTTTAAAATAACTGGGCTTATATATTTTTTTAACTTGAGCTGAATCAATTTCTAAGCTTTTCATAAATCTTGAGTTAAATCGGTAAACATCATAACCTGCTCCACTATCCAATACAACATCTAAAGAGAGTTTGTTATCAAGGATGACTTTCATAGATATATCTATACTGATATCTCTGTCATTCGAAATTTGTATGGGAATTTCAAAATCTTCATTCTTTAAAAGTTTCTTTAATGATTTTTTAGACTCTATGCTTAAAATTTTATTTTTAAAATCAATCGTTATTTGTTTGTCTTTGAACATTGCTAGAGAAATCAGTCCATCTAATTCAAAATCAATATCAAGGATGCCAAAAATTTCATTATCAACCTTGAAGTCTTGTATTTCTAGGGATTTCGTTTTCCATAAGTCAATTTCCAATCCTTCTCCTGTCGCTCTATGCCCTGTATAGAAATGCTCAGTTTTTTCAAGATCTTTTATTTTATCTGCTGATTTTTTGAAAAGTAAATTTATTCCCGCACCAGTGTCAAAAACATATTTACCTTCTATTCCATTAATTGTAACAGGAATAATAATATATCCGTGTTCAGAAAGCGTAAATGGGATGTTTATTTGGTCAGTAATTTTTTCTTGCGAATAGATTAATGTTGTAGAAAGTATTAGAAAGAAACTCGTTATTAATTTAATCATTGTTTTTAAGTTTTTTTATGTTTGCTAACGGTATTTTATAAGATTTGTGCGACTGAGAAATCGGAGATTTTTCGGACGTAGCAAATCGTTTATTGAATGTTTGTCTGTTTATTATTTAGTTTAAATTTAAGCATAAATTTTATGAGGTGTTGGCAATAGTTTTTTAATCATTAGGAGTTCCTTTTAATCGAGCTATGTTTTTAAAAAGTTCTTTTTTAGACTTATTAAGTCTTTCTCTAGATTCTGTTTCCATTTCTCCAGCTATTTCATCGATAAATAACATAAGTAAATGTAAAAAATCAAGAAAATCTTCAATTGCATTAATACTCTCTACTTTATCAAGTTTTTTAATTATAGTATAAAAATCAATAAAATCGTTGTCATAATGACCTGCCGTCTTATTTCTAATCTGTGATATAGTTGTGCTATATTTATAGTCTTTTTTGTACTTTTTTAAAATCTTATTCAATTGTACATATTTTATTCTTAAATGAGAATAATCAGAATTGACAATTTTATAAATTGTTTTTTGATGAAAGTCATAAGTGTTTATTGTTTCGTAAATTGTTAAAAATCCTGATTTTGAAAAGTATATGTTTTCCCACTCAGTTTTTGAATTTAAAAAACCTTTTAAGGTTGTTAACAAGTCTAAAAATGATGAAGTCAAAAAACAGAAATATTTAATTTGTAATTCTGTTTTTAAAAAGGAATCGAGTATTTCTTTTGTTGAAACGATTTTTGTTCCTTCAGCAGTATGTTCTAAAACAGAAAATGTTTTAATCAGATTTTGATTATGTTTTTCGATTAATTCTGATAATTCTGTGATACTTTCGATTTTCATTTAATTATTGCCAACGGTATTTTATAAGATTTGTGCGACTGGAAAATCGGAGATTTTTCGGTTGTAGCAAATCCATTGTTGGATGTTAATCAGTTTGTTATTTAGTTTAAATGTAAGCATAAATTTTATGAGGTGTTGTACACTGTAATTTTATATTTTTAATCTATCACATATTTTAAATCATATCCAATTTCTCCGTGTTTTCCTCCTAAAGAACTAAAATAATAAATTCTCGTTGGTCGTTTGCATTTTGAGCAATTAAAATCAATGAAAGAATCGGGAATATTTTCATTCAGTTTTGGAATACTCAGAAAAGGAGTTTTGTAATTTGTCAATCTCAAATAAATTCTCTGAAAAAAAACTATAAATCTGTCCTTTTTACTCAAAGTCCAAAGCTGTCTTTTTTGTTTTAATCTTGATTTTGGAATCATTGACAGAATCAATTTATCCATTTTCTTTTGGTCTTTCAAGTTTAAATTGGAAAACTTAGAAAATCTATGTTTATCTAAATCCTTTAGTGAAAATGCAATTTTTTCTCCGCATTTGTCGCAAGTATAATTTGAAGTTGGATAAGTCTGATAATCTTCTCGATTCGAGTAATTAATTTTGTCAATAATATTCTCCGAAAGTCTTATTCTTATCATAGTTACAATTTCTCTTCGGTTATAGTGTACAAGGGGATTTTATAAGATTTGTGCGACTGAGAAATCGGAGATTTTTCCGCCGAAGCAAAATTATTATTGAATGTTTGTCAGTTTCTGCTAAATCCGATTTGAGCATAAATTTTATACAGTGTTGGCAAATCGTTTTTTATTTCCATTCCACAGTTAATTTTTTCAATTCCGTTTTTAATTCAGATAATGATTCCTCGTCAATTAGGTCAATATTGATTTTCATTTTTTGCAATTCAGATTTAAGAGTATATTCTCCCGCAAAATGTCTAATTCGTTTTATATCATTCAGATTCATTTTCTTCCCGAAAGGCCAATTCTGCTTTATAATTCCGTTTTCAATAGTCAAATATTTTTCCTTTTTCTGATAGAAATATATTATTAGATAAAGTCCAGAAAGTAAAAACCAGAAATAGTCAAACCAACCAGCATTTTCATTAAATGCAGTTTGTACTATTCCATTCGCAAGCCATATTAATCCTAAAAATAAATTCAGATTTACTTGTTTCTTTTTATATTGTATTCTCATTTCACAAATGTTTGCCAACGGTATTTTATAAGATTTGTGCGACGTAAAAATCGGAGATTTTTCGGACGTAGCAAATCGTTTGTTGAATGTTTGTCGGTTTGTTATTTAGTTTAAATGTAAGCATAAATTTTATGAGTTGTTGTGGTTTGTATTTTACTCAATGATTGGTCCATGATAAACTGCGTTTCTCAAAATAATACTATCTTTTTCGAACTCATCTTTATCAATAATAAAAAATATTGGTCTTTCTTTATAGGGCTTTCTTAAGTTTAAAGCCTTTACAACTTCATCTGGCTCCCTTTTTTTAAACCATTCATAATCTATAATTTCGTGCGTAGATAAAAAGCTTTTATGTTTTTTAAGTACAGTTGAATTACCCCACACTAATGAAGTGTCAAAATCCGAATCTGGATATAAAGGGGCCTTGTATATTCCAAACCAAAAGCTGTAATCATAATCACCTATAAATGGGAAAAAGGGTACATCAGGATCATTCGATTGTTCCCAATAGACGGGAAAAAAGTATGTTATATTATAAAATTTTGGATCATGATTTGAATAGTGAAAACCTCGATATTTATGCATTTTACCAACTCCATTTTCAAATAAAACGTAAACAGTATCAAGTTTTGTGGGATTCAAATGGATTCTATTTATTTTATTAGTTCCACATGAAATAATAAAAAGAAATACAACAAATGAAATAGAAATATTCTTTTTCATTATTTACAGTTTATTTGGTTCGTCATTTTTTTGTTGAATTTCTGTGTGAATATAAACCACAACGGTATTTTATAAGATTTGTGCGACTAAAAATCGGAGATTTTTCGGACGTAGCAAATCTATTGTTGAATGTTTGTTGGTTTGTACTAGTTCAAATTTAAGCATAAATTTTATGAGGTGTTGTAGCCAGTTTTTTTCTTCGTTTATTTCAATTTGACTACTTCCTATTAGCTATTTTATAATCTTAAAATTTGATGGGTCAATTGAATCGTATACTATTTTTAACTTGTCACCTACATTTATTTCGTTAGAATAGTCATCTCTCCATCCAGTATATGATTTTCCTTTAATGGTATATTTGAGATTCATTTTATTTTTTTTGAGTCCTTCTAATTTAATAATTGTTGCCTCAACTGTTTTTCCTCTTTCTGATAGATTTATTGACCTCTGATGATTTGTCCAATAAGCCCAAGGCATAATAATAACAAGAATAATCATTATGGTAACACCAATAATCCAACCTTTGATATCTTTAAGTTTAGTTCTTTTTTTCATTTTTTCCCTAATTGGCTACAACGGGTTTTTATAAGATTTGTGCGACTGAGAAATCGGAGATTTTTCGGACGTAGAAAATCGTTAGTTGAATGTTTGTCAGTTCGTTATTTAGTTTAAATGTAAGCATAAATTTTATGAGGTGTTAGCCACTGTTATTTTATTTTCTCTAAAATATCAATTATTTCTGAATTATCATTTATACTGATTTCTCCATTTTCATCTTTAGAATATGGAAGTCCATTCTCAATAAATCTCAAAATATTATTCTTATCTAAAAACAAATTCACAGGATAAGACTGGATTCCTAATTTGTCGATGAACTCATTAGCATTTACTAATTGTTCAAATTTAAATGGGTGTTTTTTTAAAAATTTTTCAACATTTTCTTTTGACTCATAAGTTACAGCAATAAAATTAAAATCATTTTTGTATTTCTCATAAATTTGATTTAAAATTGGCATTTCATCAATACAAGGAGCACATTTAGTAAACCAAAAATTTATTAATGTTGGCTTACCTTTTAATTTTTCAGAATTAAAATTATCGCCTAGAATATTTATTAAGTTAAAATTGATGAATTCTTTATTTTTTAAATCTGATAAAGATCCATTTTTAAATCTGCTCTCCGTTTTTTTTTCGTTAATACTAAAACTGATTTTATGTATAATTGAATCTTTCTTTTTTATTGTATTTTTGATTTCAATATTCACAAACATTTGTTTTTTTAAAATTTTAGTATATTTCACTTTCAATTCTTCACTCATTTTATCGAGTTCTAATTTTGAAATCCTGTTTTTATCATCTGTAGAATAGTATTCTGTTTGTGCATAAATTTTCGTTGATAGTATAAGTAAAAGTAGAATAGTTAAATTTTTCATAGAGTTTCAGTTTTTATAGTGGCTAACGGATTTTTATAAGATTTGTGCGACTGGAAAATTGGAGATTTTTCGGACGTAGCAAATCGTTAGTTGAATGTTTGTCGGTTTGTTATTTAGTTTAAATGTGAGCATAAATTTTATGAGGTGTTGTATGACGTTTTACCTTTTTTTCCATTCATCTAAACCAACAATATCATCTCTAATTTTTTCTAACCATTTATCACCATATTTGTCGTTTAAATAGTCAAACATAATCCAATTATATATTTTCATACAGTCATTATAAACTGTAAGATCATCCAATTTATAAAGTTTCAAATTATAATTCTTTTCGTAATTAAAATCCGTTTTATTAGTAATCGGTTGTGTTCTGTCTCCGTGTAGTATAATTATGTTTCCATTCTTTATATCAGATTCGGCGTATTTTTTAATCGAGTCACAATTTGGTGAATCAATTGTAGTCAATTTTGAAATACTTTTAAATTTCTCAAAATCCTTTTTGTTTTCTATTTGTCCGAATATTGTTAAACTCAAGAATAGCAAAATCAGAGTGAATATTTCTTTCATAGCATTCGTCTTAAATGACATACAACGGTATTTTATAAGATTTGTGCGACTGAGAAATCGGAGATTTTCGGACGTAGCAAATCTATTATTGAATGTTTGTCGGTTCGTTATTTAGTTTAAATGTAAGCATAAATTTTATGAGGTGTTGTAAGCAGTTTTGTTCTGTTTTCCGACAGATATTATATGAAAACCAATTTCAAAATCAATAAAGCAATAAGTATTATTGCTAAAGTCAAACCTGTAATTCTTTTCCTTTCTTTATTATAAAATCTAACCATAATTATTTTAAATATAATTCTTTAAAATACTCAATGCGCTTTCCAGGAATAATCATTTTCCAAATATCTTTTTTCGGAATTATATTCTTGTCGGCAAGTTTTTTCCCGTCTATGTATGTTCTGTAAATCAAGGAATAAAAAAAAATTAGTCCAATAAACATCCAAGTGTTTATTGAATCAGTTCTTAATAGCCAAATCAATAATCCTAATGGTGTTAAAATCAAAATGTAATAATTAATAATGTTTTTCATATTTCGTTTTTTTTATTGCTTACAACGGTATTTTATAAGATTTGTGCGACTGAGAAATCGGAGATTTTTCGGACGTAGCAAATCCATTGTTGAATGTTTGTCGGTTGGTTATTTAGTTTAAATGTAAGCATAAATTTTATGAGGTGTTGTGGTTAGTACTTTATTCAATTTTGTTCCAAATAATTACATTATCGTCTTTACTTTTTGTTTTAAAATATTTGTCTGTCAATTCTAAAATTTCAAGAGTTTGTGTATGGTTTTTAATTGGAACTCCAGTAAAATCTTTAGTCAAATAGATTTTGAAATTATAATTATTATTTTGTTTTATTTTTATTTTACATTCATGATAACCAATATATGAAACTGTTATCTCGCAATTTTCATTTGACTTTTTTAGCTCCATTTTTCCATTTCCATTTTCATTCGTAATGATTCCTGTTTTATTGCTTAAAATAGCAACATTTGCATATGGAATTTTCAGGTTTTCCATATTCATAATTTGAAAATTTAATTCTATTGAATCTTTGCTATTTGTCCAAAATTCTGTTCGGTGATAACTCAATTCTGCGGGTTCAGTTTTATTATAGTTTAGAATCAAATAATTTTCATTTAAAAGGAAATCTCCTTTTCCGTAATAATCATTTCCTAAATCTCCACCATTTTCAGATTCAAATTCTCCATTATTGAAAAATGTATAACAATCATAAAAATCCTTTATCCCATACTCTTTGCAAAATTTTCCTTCTATTCTATTCTGTGAAAATGAAAAGCTTGAATGGATTATCAATAAGTAAATTATAAAATAGTGTGTTATCTTTTTCATTCTGTTTGTATTAACCACAACGGTTTAGAATATGGCAAGTGCGGGTTTGAAGTCGAACTTTTCATAGCTTGTTATTTTTGTTTTAAAAGTACTAAATTTTTTCTACTTATTAGAATTAAGCAATTTGCTATATGCATTGTTGGCAAATCGTTTTTCAACTTCGTTCACATACATAAAAAAGCGAAAATCAGTTATCGTAAATATTCAAGTCTCCGTTTTAGGTTTAGATGACAAAACCAAATAAGACAACTACTTAATTAATTACCATTTAAAAAATCGCTTTCCATTTTGTAAATATTATATTCTTTTAAAGTTCAATTTTTAAGTTTTATTCAAACTAAATTTTTCTTAAAACGCAATTACGCGGAACAATTTTCATAAACAATCAAGTCTCCGTTTGCGGTTTTGATGACATAACTAAATAAAGCAATAACCTTAAACAATATTTATAAAAAAAACCAAGCCATTAATGTTTGCCAACGGTTTTGTATAAGATTTGTGCGACGTAAAAATCGGAGATTTTTCCGGCGTAGCAATATTTTTATTGAATGTTTGTCGGTTTCTACCAAATCCGATTTGAGCATAAATTTTATACAGTGTTGGCAACAGTGTTTTCTGTATTCTGGATGTTTTCTGTCAGTTTTTTATTTACAATTACAAATTGGATAATTATAAATCCAAAAAATAATATTATCGGAATTTTCATATACTCCCAATAAGGATTGTCCTGATTCATTATCTGCCAAGCACTCATAGTTAGTATTAAAACCCCTAGAATAATTGGTATCATATTCGTTTTTATTCTATTGTTCAATTTGTCAATCAGGTTTTTCAAGTCAGCGTTCAGTTTTTCAATTCCATTGAAGTCATTATATTCATTAATTCTTTTGAGATGATTCAATAATTGAAGTTCAAATATTTCATTTGGAAGATTTAATAAGGCAATTAAACTCAAAAGAGCAAACATTCCTGTTTTCTGCCATTTAAAGAATTCATACCCAAATTGTTCTGAAATAATACTTGTCAATAAACTTCCAAAACAAAGTATACTCAGTAGAATGTGCATAAAACTCAAAATTTTCAAATTTTGAATATGTTTATCAATCCCTTTTTTTCTTTCTCCATAAATCGATTTTAGAGAAACTATTATATTTTTTCTTTCGTCAATTTTTGTCATCATATTGTTGCCAACGTGTTCGTATAATGATTTGTGCGACGTAAAAATCGGAGATTTTTCCGCCGTAGTAATATTTTTATTGAATGTTTGTCGGTTTGTAATAAATCCGATTTGAGCATAAATTATATACGTTGTTGCCCACAGTATTTATATCTCAGTTATTTGAAAAGATATCCGATTCCTATTTGAAATCCAGTATTTTTTACATTTCCAAATACATTTGATAATCCATGAATATATCTTGCACTACAAAAAATTTCATTTTTAAAATTGTAGGATGCTCCAATTACTCCGCTAAGCTCAAAACTCTCACTAAAATCGGATGAAGTTAAAAATGCAGAATCAGTCTTATTAATTTGTTCATCTTTCACCAAAAAATTAAATGATGGGCCTAATTCTATTGAAATATTTTTGTTTATATATGTTTTAGTCAAAATAGGTATTTGAATATAATCAAGATTAAATTCAGTTTTTTGAGGGCCTCCTCCAAGCATAATTTCCGATACTTCAGCTCCTTGTTTAGCATATAATATTTCAGGCTGTATCGAAAATCTATTACCAATAGAAATCTCAGACACTAATCCAATGTTAAATTCTTTTCGGCTATTATATTCTTTAAAGTAATCTGAAGTTAAATTCGTAATACTCATTCCTCCTTTAATCCCCCAAATAATTTTATTTTGAGCTTTAATATTTGTGATGGTTAAGGAAATTAGTGTAATAATTAAAATTATCTTTTTCATATTTTCTAAATTTAGATTTTTTTTCATATTGTGGGCAACGGTATTTTATAAGATTTGTGCGACTGAGAAATCGGAGATTTTTCGGACGTAGCAAATCGTTAGTTGAATGTTTGTCGGTTTGTTATTTAGTTTAAATGTAAGCATAAATTTTATGAGGTGTTATGCACTGATTATTTATTCAACTCTAAAGGAACAAACCAATCTAAAATGACTATTTTTTTTAGAATTGGTCTTTTAAAATCAGACGGCTCGTACATATTTAAAATTCCATTCAAAACTATTGTCGCATCTGTTTCGTCGCTTAAATTATAAGTTCCCAATCTGAAAATTATATCTTTATCTTTATTTTCTTTAATCAATTCAAGTTTATATTTTTCTATAGTCGGTTTAAACCATTTTTCCATAAAATCTATATTTCCTTTTCGAGTTAAATTATATCCAGAACAGTATATTTTGTCTTTCAGACTTTTGGTTTTAACATTATTTTTAATTTTATCTAATCCTGTTCCTCTTTCTAAAATTGAAATAAGGTATTTATAATATCCTTGTTCAATAGTTTCATTTTCCGAAATTAAATCGTTTTCTATAATATAATTCTCAAAGTACTCTTGTAATTCTATATAGTAATGGTCATTATTGCAAATCAAATCATTCTCAATTGTTTGATTTATATCATTTTCTGCCATTTCGAAATATGATTTTCTTTCACAACTACTAAAGATTAGAATTATTAATAAAAGTATCGTTCTGTTCGTAGTCATAATTAGTGCATAACGAGTTTGTATATAGTTTGTGCGACGTAAAAATCGGAGATTTTTCCGCCGTAGCAATATTTTTATTGAATGTTTGTCGGTTTGTACTAGTTCCAATTTGAGCATAAATTATATACGGTGTGCCTGTTGCACAAACACCTTCAAATATATAGAAAATACTTGCGAAAAAGGATAAAAAGCAGTACTTTCATGGTATGCAAGGCAAAAAAGATTATCAAGAAAAACTATTCGCTCATTTTCA
>Ga0314774_1001932_pt1 | contig 12380 bp, 12 predicted proteins | sample MetaGCBIA2018_FD_204515 | JGI IMG/M metagenome (GOLD analysis project Ga0314774, IMG submission 204515) | Cryopeg brine microbial communities from Beaufort Sea near Barrow, Alaska, United States - CBIA 2018 | ecosystem: Environmental > Aquatic > Marine > Coastal | place: USA: Alaska | collected... | reverse complement strand
CACAACCGCATCCGGCAAGCTCGTCTTCGGCATCTTTGCCGCCCTCGCTGAGTTCGAGCGAGCACTCATTTCTGAACGCACCGTCGCCGGGCTCGCCGCGGCTCGAGCACGAGGGAGGACGGGCGGGCGCCCGTTCAAGATGACGCCGGCCAAGGTTCGCCTGGCCATGGCCGCCATGGGGCAAAAGGAAACCAAAGTCGGCGCCCTCTGCAAAGAACTAGGGATCACCAGGCAGACGCTGTACCGCCACGTTTCCCCAACGGGGGAGCTGCGACCCGACGGGGCGAAGCTGCTCTCCAAGAAGTGAACGCGGACTGCGCGCCAGGTCGAAACGTTGTGCAGAGTGACGCTGAAAGGGACAGGCACAGCCGGTGGGGTGCAAGGCAAATGAAAAACTCCGGGTCCGCCAAGGCGAAGTACCGGAGTTCCCAATTCGTGGCCCAAGTAACATGAAACAGCGGTCATCAAGGGCTTGCGAATCTATCTTAGCTCGGAGGGCGCTCTGAGGCACCAACCCATCCCTCGCGCTCAAAGAAACTGAGGCACGTCGGCACCTTGCCTGGATTGTCGACGGGTAGTCATACTGGCGTGGGTCGCCATCGTCGCGGCGATCGGGATTCCGCTCGCCCACCCGTTCAGGAGACACGCCCTAATGGTTCATCCGTCAACAGCTGGCCGCTCAGCCTTGTCCCAGACCTCAGCGAACCGATCGGCAACGAGTGGCCAGACCTCTTGATGGCCGTCTTCGATCGAGTGGACCTTGCTCGCCAAAGACCCGAACACAACGAAGTCGTGGGGAATAACCCTGCCTGCTTGGTCACACCGCCCATGCGGATCGGACAAGCGCAGCGCTACCGTGTCGCCGTCGCGACGCCAGACTTGCGGCATGTCCTCAATGCCCGAGAATGCAGTTTCGTAAACGGGGAGCGGATCGGGAATTCCCGCGGTGCGGAGGAACCGAAATCCCCAGCTCCGTCCACGGCTGGCCCAGATGAGACTCATTTGAGGCTCCGAAGCAGAACCTGGTCCTTCTCACCTCTTTCTAAGTCCAGCCCGAAATTGGTCAGCATAATGCTCACGTAGTCATGCTTGTCTTTCGCATTGCGATTGAACACGTCGATCTTGTCGTTGGTCAGTTTCTTCGCAAAATCCGCAAGACTGGGGCCGATTATGGCTACGACAATCTTCAGCGGGCCAGGTAGCTTGACCTTGGTTGTGATGAGGAGCACCAAGGGTGTGACGGTACTCAGCAAATGCTCCGCTACCTCGCCACCCTTTTTCATTGCCAGTATCCACCCGATGGCTCGTGACAGCGGAAGCATGGCCGCTATCGGCAGGATCAGATCTAACCCGATGCGCTTGGTCACCTCTATCTTTCCCGGTTCGAACTTCGCAGATGAAAGCAGCACGAAGTCCTCGCCTACGGAGAGGGCGTCGGGGGCCAATACGAACCCACTAATCACAGTCCGAAGCTCGCTTAACTCGCCAGCAGCCTTCTCCACAATAAGGTCTCTGAACCCGGAAACGTCGAAGTCCGGCAACAGATCAGATTTTGAAAGCGCCACGACCCAGACACGGGGAAATGTGACGAGAGGTTTGCCGCCTGCCAATAGCTCGCCCCGTAGCTTTAGAAGTCCGTGCTTGAAGTTGGTGAACAACGCCTTCAGATACCGCTCCTCCTCATCGGAGTTATCCAGCAGCCGCTGCGCATCCACCAGCAAAAAAGCAACATCTGAAGTTAACAGCGACCTGAAAGTTTCGACTCGGCGTGCAGCCTCTACTGGTCCATTGGGATCCTGCTCGAACCACTGCCCGGGATAGTCATGCCAAACCAGGCGCAAGTCCTCCACCTGCTTGGCATTTTTCGTCTTCGCGCCGGGCACTTTTCGTCGCTTTATCGAGAAGGAGTAAGAGGTCGATTTCAACTGGTTCGACATTGGCAGGGAGGCCGTCTTCTTCATGCCGAGGTAGTTCTGATGAAGTCGATTGCCGTCGCTGGTGTCGTCCGCGACCACGTCGAACAGGCTCGTTTTCTGAAATTCCGGCTCCTGAGCCCCTCCATAGAAGGAGGAAAGCAGTACCGTTTTGCCGCTGCCGCTGCCGCTTTCACCGAATACCGCAATTTGTTGCTCGCGCGCTACTTTGCCTAGTTCCATACGAGAAACCTATTGCACAGGAGGCTCACAGATGCCGTAGCCACCCGCCGTGTCCCAGGTGCCGTCACTCGCCATCTGATGATGCAGGTCCACACCGTCTGCCCTGACCCGAACACCTGGTAAATCCCGCCGCGGAATTCCGGCCCGAAACCGGTAAATGATTGCCTCGACCACGACCCGCGCATCCGCGACCGGACGGGCCGTGCATCACGTCGGTCGAGGCAACATCCCCTCGATCAACGACTACTGACTATCGAGAGCCCCTGAAACCGCGACATGAACCCAGCTCCCAGCGCGCCAAAGAATCAGTTCTCTCGAACAGGTCTTAGTTCAGGTTGAAGGACATTCGACCGATCTCGTCACCAATCATCCCTCCAGCAACAAGCTCGACCTGCGTGGTCGTGTCGTCGAGTTCGTAAGCGATTGCGTTCGACAGGGTGCCGCCCGCCTTGATGTTCTCCATCTGCGTGTCGAGGAAAGCGTCATCGGGAAGCATCCCCACGTCCAGCGTGTTCTCTCGGTCGGGGTCGTTGTCTTGGAACGCCTCGAACATGTAGATGAACTCCGCCGGCGAGATGTCCTGGTCTGAGGTTCCAAGGTTCGTGGTGTCGTACCAGATGGCGAGCACGGGAACGTCACCGTACTCATTTCCGACCTCCCCCACAGGGATCACCCGGTAGTCGGTAATGGCGATTTTGACCTCGTCGGTGGTGAGGACACCATCTACGAAGGAATCACCAGCGGGTGCCTCTTCCTCCGGGGCATCAACCTCGACCTCAGTGCCGGTCGTGGGAGCCGCATCCGGCGTAATGGAGCCGCTGCATCCAGAGAGCCCTAGAGCAACTAGGAGGACGAGTGGAGCGACGAGGGCGAGGAGCTTGTTCATAGCTATGATCCTGCCATAGCCCGCTCACTAAAATCTCCATTACCTGTGACGTGTTCGGGGCCAATATACGTGCGCGCGCCAGGTCACCAACCAAGCTCGGAGAAGAGCAGGGCTCGAAGCCGGTCGAGCACGGCGGGACGCGGAAGCCGCGCTTGGTTTCGACGTCGAGATCGAATAACTCGACGATCGTCGTATAAACCCACACGGGAGCCGACTGACGCGTCGAGGACTGCTCCAGAGATCTGCCACGATAGATCCCATGAAGAAGATCATCGCGCCTATCGTCCTCGTCGCCGCTCTTGCCTTGACCGGTTGCGGTGCGGCGGACGCCGTGCCTGCCAGCACCGCCCCTGCTGCCGCTGATGAGGCCAAGCCCGTCGAGGAAGCGCCCAAGGCTCCCGACCTGGCGGGCGACTGGAAGCAGAGCAACTCGCAGAGCGAAACCGACTTCATGACGGCCGCCATCACCGATGGCGTCATCAGCATCGACTGGGAGCTCGGGAGTGAAGACATGACCGCCGTCTACTGGGTGGGCACGTTCGAGGCCCCGGCCGATGCGACCGAACCTCACACCTGGACCTCGCAACGAGACGCTGCGGCGACCGACACGGCGGTCATGGCGTCGACAGACGACACCAAAGAGTTCACCTACGAGGAAGGCCTCATCAGCTTCACGGTGAGCATCCAAGGCGAGTCTGCGACCGTGGAAATGAAAAAGAACTAGCTGTCGCCCTTGGGCGCGTATCCAAAGAACCACTACCGCCGCGGCTCGCTTGCTGCGTTCTGTTCAACCCTCCGCTCCGGTCGTTTATGATGTCCCGCACGACGTTCCGCTGCGGGCTGTCCGCGACGTCACACTGTCTCATAACCAATGTGTGTCGACACGCAAGGGTTTTGCACCATGGAGGTTATGAGACACCTATCGCAGGCCCAGGGCCTCGACTGAGTCATCGTCGAAGACCATCGCCTGGCTTTTGGCGTCTAGATCAGGCGTGCGAAGAAGGACCGAAGCATCGAGGACGCAGCACCCACACGCGCGGTTTTTTCGGCGACACCTGACAGCGCACGACCGCTCACTAGGTGAAACGCCCGCATCCGGACCTGATCACGCCCGACGGGTTCTGCGCACACGCCGAGAGGGCCGTGGCCAAGTGCCGGCGCACTCTCGGCGCAGTACGCATGCCCGTCGTGATGGACGCGGCGCCACACGCGGCGACGACCTAGGGCGGTCGCTAGCGCGTTGCCAAAGGCCTCCGCAGATGGGTGTCGTGCCGATGGGTCGACATTCAGGCCACGCCGCACCACCATCGCGACAGCTCGCGGAACGTGCGGGGCAATGTCGCCAACGTCGCGTACTGCTCCCGCGGTAATCAGTGCCTTTTGCTCCTCTGGCGGCAGACGGTGGTCGACGGGATATTCGCTGGAGAGGAGGTAGAACGTAGTCGCGGCGAGCGAGTACACATCGGTTGCGACGCTGCAGTATCCGTCGTCTGGTGCGGCTTCTGGGGCGAGCGTGCACCAGCTGCCGTTTCGAGGAGCCCTGCCGTCTGCATCGAGGAGGCTGCAGAAAGCCACATCAGACACCAGTACGGTGTCGCCCTCTTTCAGGACGTTTGCTGGCTTGATGTCGCGGTGCACCATTCCAGCGGCATGAACGGTGTCAATGCCTGATGCGATTTGGTGCCCGAACCGGACAGCGAGACCGACGCAGATCCCGTGTGGTCGAGAGACCGCTTCGAGGTCGCCATGTGACAGCAGGGGTGTGGTGACGAAGCGGATATCGCTACTGATCACGACGTCGGCGTTGATGACCGGCACTATGAAGCGGCTGCGTAGCTGCTCAAGCCGCTTTGCCTCATCCCACGACTGAGGCGTACCACCACCGTCTGGGTGCATCAGTTTCAGTGCGACTTCCTGGTCCAGGTAACGGTCGTGCGCCTTATAGACGTCGCCGTCGCTGCCGAGCTTGCCGTTCAGGACATACCGATCATTGACGGTCGTTCCGGGCGGAAGCGCTACTTTACTCACGTCAGCAACGATACTGTCTGGTTATGCCAGTAATAGGAATTGTGGTCACCCCCAACGGGAAGCATCCGCGTGTGTATGCCGTGGTTCTCGAAGGATCAGTTGATCACCCACGCGTGGTCGACACATTCGACTTGCGGACGTCGTCGCTGGAACCGGCGGAACAGGCCGTCGATCTGGCCCGACACCTCAGCGCCAAGCTCGCTGGCAACGACCTCGTCGCGGCTGGAATCCGGATTGCTGGGATGACGCCGGTGGCGCGGCGCAGTAAGGTCGCGTTCTCCCGCGCGCATTGCGAAGGCGCAATTCTGTTCGTCCTCCGCGAAGCGCTCGGTACGCCGGTAACGCTTGTCGACCCCGTCGGTGCACCAAAGATGGTCGGAATGAAGAAGGCGGAGCTGGAGGAGCTCCTCGGATCATTGACGTCAACGGGTACGAATGCCGACGCGGTGACCGCAGCGTTGGCCGCCCTGGCTGAAAGTGTCTCCCGATAAAGGGTTGCAAACGAACAACGTATCGACGCCTTCAATGCTCCATCGCATGTCTGTGTCGATAAGTGAATTGATGACAACGGCGATCAACCACTCCGGTTGGACCGTGTCCCGGACTCGACGCGCGGCATTCGCGATAAGTGTGCCGCTGGCGATATTGACGTCGAGTACGACAGTGCGGGATGAACGCCCGCCGCGCAGGGTTGGGTCGAGCATCATTGCGGCGCCGAGCACCCTTTCTGCCGCTGGGCTCGCTGCTTCCACCGTGAACTGTTCCCACCCGGCAACGCAACTGAGGAAGGAACGCGCGGAGGCTGCAAGGTCGTCGAACCCATCATGACTACGTATGTTCTCGGCGCCGGAGCGCATTAACTCGACTAGATCCATCTGATTCCCCCTAACGTGAGACTAACCACGTTCTGCCGGCGTGCCTACCGAAACGCCCTCAAGGCTCGGACTCTGCGAGTCTCCCTCGTGGTGGTGCGGCAACTCAATCCAGGCCCAAGCGTTACCGCAGCGAAATTTCCGGCGCAGCTTGATCTCATAACCCTAGGGTTGCGACACACTTTTCAGTCCTGAGGCCGACTGACAGACAGGTACTCATCCCGCTTCAGAGCGGCAAACTGGACCTCGTCGGAAAGCCCGAGCTCCTTCATGAGGGTCAGAGACGCCAAGAACAAGGTCACTTGGGTGAGCTCGAAGATATCGCCGTTCTTGTTCGTGTCTGCCCCGGTGTGAGCTAAGCCATTCCGAGCGTCCACCACGTTCTTCGCCCATTTGTCCACGTCGCCGATCAAGGCGGCAACAGCGCTCTGATTTGGGCGCGAGGCCAGTTCGATCAGCCGCTCTCTGAAACTCGTTTCGTTCTTGATTCGATCCTTGACCCAAGTGCGTTGTATCGGGTCCACGATGCAGCCATCGATGGCAGCACGAAGAGACTTGAAGTCTTCTTTGTCCCACCGGAGCTGATTGCCGAACACAGTTCCGTGCAGAGATTCTGCGACTACGGCGGCTGATAGAAGTCTCGTCTCGGTGAAACCGGGGCGGACATAGTGCAGTCCGAACAAGACGTTGGTGGCGGAGATTGCTCGCTGACGTAGAGGAAGCCATGCACGTGTCAACTCTTCGAACGACATATCACTGCAAGTGAAGCGGAAACGCCCGAAATCTTGCGGAATGTCATCCGGTCGCGCTGCATGTATCCAGGGTTTGTAGTCCTGCACTACCAGGTAACTTCGTCCATCGTCCGGGAGGTAGGGCGCGTTCTTGTCCTGCGCAAGCTCGAGGCTTATCTCGGTAACGCCGCATGCTTCACCGCTCGCGAGCGTAAGCAGGTCCATGAACGCTTTGGTTATCTCGTCAAAGTCTGTCAGGGGCCGCGGAACGTCAGACGTCGCGATCAGTACCTCGCGTGTTGTTCCCTCAACGACGCTTGAACCGCGATGATCGTGCGTCTGGAAGGTCGGAAAGTGTGTGTACACCTGAAACTTCCACCCTTCAAAGGTGAAGGAGATTGGATGTGTTGGTTCATAGACAACGGAGCTTGTCTCCCCATCTTGCCCTGCGGCGCGATCAAAAGCGTGCCGGCCAAGGAAGGGACCGAAGTTTTCGAGTGTGAACATGACTGAAGCGAAGTCAGGGTAGTCGGCACGCTGAAGATGAGCGCCGATAAGGGCTCTCGACCCACTGATCTCCTGATAGTCCGCCGATGCGTGCCATCCATGCGTGAGTGACGTGTGCCCGCCGAACAGGGTGATTTTGACGGAAGCGCAAAGCCCGAGAATTGTAACGGCGCGCGCACCGGTCATGTCGCCATCTACGGATGACTGCGCCGCTTGGTCTAGGTCAAATCCTCCAATCAAACTCAGACGGGTCTGACCAGAGTCCTGCACATGCAGCGAGCCGGGGACCTTGCGGTCTTCTTGTCCAGGCAGCCACCAATACCCGTGCCACTTCTTTTCAGTCATGCTGAAGCATTGCAGCAAGTTTGACGGGACTCAAGGTCATCGAACCCGGGAGATAGCATTCCGGACTCTTCCGAGCGCTGTCTGCCTCATGATTGAAGTGTCTCTAATCCCATGGGTTTTGCGACGCTGTGGTTACGAGACACTCTCACCGTTGTCGCTCCGGCGTTTGACGAAAATCCAGCGCGAATTTGCGGAGCCCTGGCGCAGTTGCAACTGTGCGCGAATATAAGTCAGGGGCCTCAGGCTGACAACCGAGGCTATGGCTTTTTCTTCGCATGGTGGCGGGCGCGGCGATCACCACCGCAGCCGTCGGCGGTGCGCCATTTCCGCTGACCGCAATGCGGCACGGTCGAGACAGCGTACGCAGCGTAAGGGAGACACCTATTCGCCGACATCGCGGCAACGCCGGGGCCCTCGGCCTTGCTGTCCGCTACAGTCGTCTCATGGGGCGAGCTCTGACTGGCAAACGCATCTTTGTTGCGTCGCCGGGAGACGTGGCCGCTGAGCGCAAATTGGTAAGTGGCCTCGTCGATGAGTTCAATGGAACGGACGGTTTCGAGCAAGGCACGGCATTTTTTGTGCGCGGGTGGGAACATTTGAGCGGGACGGTGCAGCGTCCGCAAGAAGCAATCAACGAGCTCGTTCTTCGTGACTGCGACTACGTGGTACTCATTCTCGGATCTCGTTGGGGGACTCGCCCGCAGCTCGGCGAAGGTTACAACTCCGGAACCGAGGAAGAGTTCTTTGAGGCCCTTCGTCTCCTGGCTGACATCAATGCACCGATGCACGACATCTTGATCCTATTTAAGGATGATGGGGCCGCAGCTAAGGTGGACGACCAATATAAGAAGATTGAGGAGTTTCGTGATCGGCTCGAACGAAGTCGGGAGATCCTATTCAACGTTTTCGACTCGGAGTTCGCCTTCAGCCGATACGTGCGGGGATCGCTTCGACAATGGGCGGGACAGGGTATCGCCCCCTACGCCAGGGTGGTGACCTTGCCTGAGGCTATTCCTATGGATGAGATTTCAGCCGATCAGACCACCTTGGAGCTTCTTGACATCGCCAAGGCAAAGGCGGACGAAGGGCTGGCCGTTCAGGCGGAGCGGCTTTTCGATGTTGCTACAGCCGGCGGCGACCCGGACGGCCTTGCCGCCTATGCAAAGTTCATGAGGCGCGCGGGGCGGTACAAGCGTTCCGAAGAGCTGAATGGACTGATTCTCTCCAGTCCCGAGGTCGCTGGCGGGGCCGAACCCGAGTCCGCATCGCGGAGGGCCATGGCTCTCGCCGGGATAGGAGTCGTTCGTCGCAAAGTGGGTGAGCTCGAAGCCTCAAGTCGGGCGCTCGAGGAAGCACTCCATGAGGCCGCTCAATCGGGCGATGCGGGGGTCGAAGCCTACGTGAGCGACAATCTGGCGCACACTCTCCGTCAGCTCGGGGATGTCGAGCAGGCGGCCGTCGCTCTACAGCGATCCAGACAGCTTCGCAGCGGCATCGCGGAGGGGCGAGACGTTGCAACGCTAGTCAATGCGGCGCGTGAGAGCCTGCGGCAGAGGGACCGCAAACAAGCGCTGCAGCTGATACGGACCGCGCTCGAAGTACTCGATTTGAACCAAGACGTAGTCCTGTTCGCTACGGCGAAGGCGGTGCAGGCTCGAGCACACTTCGAGTTAGGCGATTATTCCGAGTGTTTAGAGTTCGCTGCAGAGAGTCTGACGGCCAACGAGCATATAAAGAACGATGACGGGGCTGGCATTTGTGAATCACTGATGTCTCGTGCGCATCTCGCGCTCGGGGACCTCAGTCAGGCACGGACTTACGCCAATTCAAGCTTCAAGCGAGGCCTGAGATCTGGCAACAGAACGGGCGAGGCCGCCGGATACTGGAATCTGGCTCAGATTGCAGCAGCTGAAGATGATCTGACTGAGGCGGCTGAACTCATCGACTCTGCACTGCGGGTCTCGCGAGAGGCGGCTAACGTGCCGCTCGAAGTCGCCATTCGCCAGTGGTTCGAGGGGTACGTCGATCACGAGACCACAGCGGCCAAAGATATCGCGGGCGATCGAGCATCGGCGCTGCGGAACAAAGGCAGGCTTTGATTATTCACTCGACTGCCACCATTCTTGGGTCGGCCAGACGAGACAAGTGAGGCGCCCGCCTCTCAATGTGCCGCATCCGGTGTCGATGAGAGCTGTCTTGTCGGTGATGAGTGGGACCAGATTGGACTGCGAGGTGTGACCTGCAATCACGAATCGATTGTCCCCGTGCGCATCCTTACAATCGTGGACTGCGATCACTTCTGTTTCGGTGTAAATGGTCTCCAGCGACTCGAGGAAGTGCCGATGCGACCGCGGAACGATTGACCGCAGCCTGGATATGGCGTTGAGATACGGGGGATCAAGATAAGACCGGACCGTTTTGGCGCCCCCCATCTTGAGGAAGGTTTCTAGCCCATCGTCGTTATCCAAGACCCCCAAGAATGCGACGTCATGGTTTCCTCGCAGGAAGGTAGTTCGTCTCGGGAAAGCAGTCTGGAACTGCACGAGTTCTTCTAGGACCGACCTCGAGTCCGGCCCGCGGTCCACGTAGTCGCCAAGAAAAACAACGTGGTCGGCCTCTTGAATTGCTCGTCGTGAAACGTAGCGCAACTCGTTAACGCACCCATGAATGTCGCCTATGAATGCCGTTTTCAAAGTATGACTCTTGGAATGACCGTGTACGGCGAGCCGTCATCGTTACCGAGTATAAGAATCGCGGAGTCTCCTAGGTCAGTCTCATCGAACGCCACGATCACGTCGGTCAGTGAATCGAACCCAATTGGATCGATTCCCCCGATGAGTTGTTCGATCCGCCTGTGCAATTCGTGCAGCACCGCAGTTGTCGGTGAGCCATGCACTTCTCGGTGCGAGGACAGCAATCGGCTGAGATCTGGGTCGTCGAAGCGTTCTGCGAGTTCGGCGACCGAAAAGCACGGCGGGCCAGACTGGAGGGCGCGCGCATACGTCGCGGTTCGAAGCACATATCTTGCGTGCCGAACGAATCCGCCGAGCCTGGCATGTTGCTCTTCGCGCGGGAGGGAGAGCAGCCGGGCCAGGCTTCGCACGCGGTCCCAGAGCCGGTCGAGGTCAATGTTCCCGAACAATGCCAACTGGTCTGCGATAAGTTTGTCGCTGTCGTGGAGGACGATGCTGTCACGCGCCAAATGGGTGCCGAACAGAGTATGGCTTGCTGTGGCGAACTGTGCGAGATCGTACGTCGAGACGTTCGCTTTTCCTGAAGCTTTTGTTGGACGGGGAGTTTGTTCGACGGTGAGCAAATCGATGTCTGAGGAATCGGAGTAGTCGCCGCGCGCATAGCTTCCGTAAAGAATGACCGCTATCGCCCGGGCTGGCAGCGCGGTCAGGACCTCGTCGACTATGAGTTCAGGCAGCCCGCGATCGCGCAACACATCGCGCACGCTTGACTTCGAGATCTTGGGAGAGAGACCTGTCTGATCCGGCAATCGCTGCTCCTTCGTGGGGCCGACATGACGTTGCCCGATTGACGAGCCATACTGCGTCCGATTGATGTATTTGGGGGCTCGACCCTGTTGACAAGCGAGAAACTGAAGCCTTCCCAGATTGTATCGGCACTACGAACACTTGAACTCGGCAAATGGGCACTATCCCCACGGTCGTCACGGACGAAAGCGGCAACCGCCGAAATCGTCGACCAGATGCATAGGTCAGCGCAAGTGATAATCGTAAAGTGTTGGCCCTTTAGCCGGTCGATCACCGGGCGGCTCTCGTCATGATCGGGATGACCGCAGGGGGAAACTGCACGCAAGGGCGCCCTGTCTGCAACACCATGGGCGTCTTGTATCCCTAGGATTCCGAGACGTTCCGTTCCGCGGGGAAATTGAGATCGGTAAATCGCGTACTTCTGCAACGCTGCGGCCTGCGGCGAGTCTCGTAACTATGTAGCAAAACCTGACGCTTGAATTTGAGTGCTTGAGGTCGGTTGCGAGACACTCTAAATATCCCTGTGGTGAGACTTCTCTGTCATCTCGTGTGTCCTCCGGGCCTAGTTGCTAGTTTGATATCTACTTTGAAAACCAACCAACCAAGCATGGTCATCTGGCACTTACGACAGTTCTCGCAGTGTGCCGTTAGCCGATCCACAAAGGGGACAGCGCCTGGCCGTGCTGTGCAATTTGTTTCCGGGGGCTCTGCGTAATTTCAGAATCCCGTAATGCCTGTTCGGAGCAACATATCGCAAGGGTTCTCTAAACGGTGTTCCAGCTCGGTGCCAGAGATTCAGGCATGATCGTTTTGGCCCGTGCCGCGGAGGCCGGCCAACGGTCGTGACATCAGGAAGGCTCACTGATGAAGGTCACTTATGGCTACCGGGAGAACACATGCTGACGGGGCTGCTGCTGTTGGGGGCGCTCCTTTCATCGCTCAGACGAGCGCTAAGCGCTGCTAAAGAAATACAGCGTGAAAGGTCGTTATCCTTCCAGCTTGTGGACAGTGAGGTAGACCGCGGCTCCGGCAGCCAACGAAGCGTACGCGGCGGCCGGCGCAGACACATCTCCGCCACCTGCATTGACAACGAAACAAACAGCTCCAGAGGTGAAGCCGAGGAGGATTCCAGCAGTAGACACTTGGTGTCGGCGTATCTTTTCCCACCACCCCAAACTTCCGCCCAAATCGAGCAAAAGTTCGTCGTGGAGTCCAGTTAGCTCCTGCACAGGTTCAAGCGCCAGCCGCGTATTTCTCTCTAGGTCGGGGTCATTTTCGAATCTGTCGGCTAATCGGGCAGCGTCACCTTGTAGTGATTTATATTCGAGGCCGAAAGAACCTCGTCGCTGAGCCGT
>Ga0314774_1001931_pt1 | contig 12381 bp, 12 predicted proteins | sample MetaGCBIA2018_FD_204515 | JGI IMG/M metagenome (GOLD analysis project Ga0314774, IMG submission 204515) | Cryopeg brine microbial communities from Beaufort Sea near Barrow, Alaska, United States - CBIA 2018 | ecosystem: Environmental > Aquatic > Marine > Coastal | place: USA: Alaska | collected... | reverse complement strand
ATGGTCCTTATCTGGAGCTCCAGATAAGGACCACGCGAGACGTAAGTTCGTGGAAGCTATCAAAGGGTCCAAGCCTCAAGGTAAAGGCAAAGCCACAAAGGTCTCCAAAGCCGATGTAGCTCTAAGCCATATCAACAAACTCTACGCCATCGAACGCAAGATCAAAGAATTAAGTGTAAGCGAGCGTTACCGCATTCGTCAGGAACTGAGTGTGCCCGCATTAAAAACACTGAAGACCTGGCTGGAGACCAACGCGGGCAAGGTCGCAAAGGGCACTCTGACACGCACTGCGATGGATTATGCGTTGAACCAATGGCCCACCTTGGTGGGTTACTGCGAACGGGGCGACCTGCAGATCAGTAACGTGCTGGCCGAAAACGCGATCCGTCCATTTGCAGTTGGCCGAAAAGCCTGGCTTTTTGCCGATACCTCACGGGGCGCCCGTGCCAGCGCAACGTGTTACTCCTTGGTCGAGACGGCTAAAGCGAACAAACTGGAACCCTCGGTTTATATCCAGCATGTTCTGGAGCGCGTTGCTGACGCTGACACGCTGGAAAAGCTGGAGGCACTTCTGCCTTGGAACGTCGACCTAGAGCGAGCTTCAAAAAAAGTGCCGCAGATCGACTGAGGGCAAGTGGGTCGATTTAAAGGCGCTTACGTTCGACGCATTAGCATCGGTGGCAGTCTGGCTCGCGCTATTTATTTCCAAATACGAAGAGCGGCTGAAGAAATGTTTCGAGATGGAACTTTCTCATATGCCCAAAACCAGATAGCCCCATCCGAGCTAAATGATATTTTTGAATCTGAGCTTTGAGAATCGAAACATACAAGTTGCTCAGAATGTAGATTATTTAGACAAAGCTGATATCGTCAGTACACTATGTTCGTCTTCGGCTTTCCGAAGTCAGTCGTATTAGTCGAAAATGGTGGTATCTGGACGGACACTAATTAAGGTTCTACAACGAACAGCCGCTGTGCAAGACATCCATTTACGACCAATCATGACCATCAAGATTGGCCAGAAGTTTAGACGCAAACGCGCTGGAAACAACCGTAACGTTGCCGGTCTCCGAGTGTGCCCGCTTGCGTGCGTAGGCTCAGGAGCTCAGTCTCGCAGACATCTTCAAGGATGTGCTGTTTTACCGGTAAGGCTCTACAGCTAAGCGCTACAGCCTTACCGGTCCCAAAAAGATAGAGGAGAAGAAGTATGTTTCATGATGTTAAAAAAATCCTGTATGCCTCCGATCTCGACAAGGGTTCGCGTCTAGCATTCCGTGCAGCGGTAAGCCTGTGTGGCCACTACCCCGAGTCTCGGATTACCTATCTGAATGTTATTAGGCCACTATCGGGTACTAACCGCACTATGCTGAGCAACGTCATGGCAAAAGAGGATCTCGACGAGATGCTGCACAAGGGCCTCGAAACGTTGAGCGTCGAGATCCGTGATCGGATCGAACGTTTCTGCGCTGATGAGTTGGAAGAACACGAGGTGCTGAGCCTGAAGAACATTGACGCTCGGGTCGAGGAAGGTACCCCTTGGCGCAAGATTCTTGATGTGGCCGATAAAATCGATGCCGATGTTATCGTCCTGGGCACTCGCAAACACAACGCATTGGAAAAGGTGCTGATAGGCTCTACCGCAGCCAAGACCCTGGCCCACTCCAAGCGTCCGGTGCTGATAGTGCCTTTGGGTATCCGGTGAACCGGCCAGTTGGCCAAGGCCCTCAAAATGGGTTATCCCCCCATTTTGAGGGGGTGTTTTACGCGGGGATTACCCTTCAGTTTTCAAGTCGCTAGAACCCTAAGAGTTTATCGGGCAGCCAGAGCACCAGGTTCGGAAAATACATGACACAAGCCAAGGTCACTATCTGTAGGCCAATAAATGGAAGCACCCCTTTGTACATCTGTACCGTAGTAACTGACCTGGGTGTAATACCGCGAAGATAGAAGATCGCCGGCGCCATAGGGGGAGTTAGATAGCTTGTCTGGATCACGATAAGGAACAAGATGCAGAACCAGACCGGGTCAAAGCCCATGCTCACCACGATAGGCGTGAACATGGGGATCATTATCAGTATCACGGAGATCCAGTCCAGGAACGCCCCACCAACGAATGCCAGTAGCAGCACCATTCCCAATAGACCCCAGGGGCTGAGATTGGAGGCGCCAACGAGTCCTTCGGTAAGAATCACACCACCCGAGCCGATAAAAATCCCGGTGAGCATGCTTCCAGCCAGCAGAATAGTCATGATCATCGCAGTGATCCGCAAGGTCTTCAGCAAAGCCTGGTGAAGAACGGTCAGGCTGAACTCGCCGTAGAAAATAGTGAGCAGCACCGCGCCTGCTGCACCCAGAGCTGCAGCTTCGGTCGGGGAGGCCAGGCCAAGCATTATGGAGCCCAATACTGAGAAAACCATTAGCATGGGGGGCACTAAAGCGGTAGCCGTGATCCGGAGCTTCTCGGACAGAGGGAGCTCAGGTTCGTCACCAGCGTGGATAACGGGACCTGCCGATGGCTGTATGATGCAACGTATGACTATGTATGCCATGTAAAGGCTACCCATGATCAGGCCAGGGAAAATCATCCCCAGCAGCAGATCACCCACTGAAACCTGGGCCAACGGCCCCATGATGACGACGACCACTGAAGGCGGAATCATGGTGCCAAGACTACCGCCGGCGCAGATAGTGCCGGCCATTAATCCGTTGTCGTATTTGTACTTCATCATGATGGGAACCGCCAGGAGCCCCACCACAACTTCGGTCGCGCCTATGACACCCGTTGAGGCCGCGAAAACGATGCACATCAAAATGGTGCCAAGAGCCAGGCCGCCTGGGATACGGCGAGTCCATAGGTGCATGGCTTCGAACAGACGTTTGGCGATGCCTGCGCGCTCGAGCATGCTGCCCATGAAAACAAACAGTGTTACCGCAGCGAGTACGTAGTTCGAAGCGACGTCGCTGATTTTCTCGACAAACTGATAAATCAACGCCTGGTCGAACACCATGTAACCGAAGACGGTTGCGGTGAACATCATCGCGAAAGCCACCGGCACGCCGACTAGGAGCAGTGCAAAAAGTAGCGGGAACATATATAGGGGAAACAGAGACATGGGCTAGGGGACATCCGCTTGATGAGTTAAACTATCATCGGCCACGTCGAGAACGGGTTCGATGCCGGTACGCAGAATCTGAACGGCTCTGATTAACTCGGCCAGTGCCTGAAGCGCGAGAGCCAAGAAGCCTATGGCGAAGGACACTCTGAAAGGCCAGATAGGAGGATTCCATGCGGACATTCCGCTTGTCTCGCGGCTGAGAAACGTTTGAAGCGCGTACTCATAAAGGCCATAAGTCAGCCAGGCGCCGACTGGCAGGACGATCACCACATAAGTCAGGACGTCGACAATGGCTCGGACTCGTGGAGAGAAATACTGGTAGAAAATCTCTATGCGAATATGTGAATGCTCACGCAGGGCATAAGCCATTCCAAGCAGAAAATTCGCCCCAGTCAGCATATACCCCAGCTCGAAAGCCCAGATAGTAGGCGTACCAAAAACATAGCGTGCAATGACTTCATAGCAGCTGGCCAGCACCAGCGGGGCGACAAGCCAGGCGCCAACAACCCCCGTCGAGCCGGTAATCCGGTCGATCAGATTAAGGACGGCGTGCATAAGTACCTCGTATTTTGGGTAAAATAAAGGCCGCTGGAGGCTGTGATACAGTGACCTTCAATACTTATTTTCGAATCAGGACCTTCCTGTAGGAGTCAGCATCTTTCCAGAGTTCCAGGAACTCCAGCTGACTTTGGTAGACCCGGGCAAACCATTCGTTGTTTTTAGCCTGCTTTTCTGCCCAAGCCTTGGCGATTTCCTGGGTTTTATACTGGACTTCAGGATCCAGTTCGATAATCTCGTTGCCCTCTGCCTCGAAGAACTTCATCGCCTTGGCATCTTCCTCACCGATACGCAGCCAGCTGTCAAGAGTGGTCAGCCGGGCTGCAGTTTCGACGGCCTTCTTGTCTTTGTCGGAAAGCGAGGCCCAGGCAGCCTTGTTAATGACCAGTTCGAATGGGGCAACAGGCTGATGAATGCCTGGGACGATCACGTATTTGGCAATTTTGTGGAAACCCGATGAAATATTCTCCCAGGGTGTACCCCATTCAGTTGCATCGATTGCTCCTCGCTCAAGCATGGGGTACACATCTCCGCCGGGAGTTGTTACAGGGGCAGCGCCCAAGCTTGCTGACATCTCCAGCCAGGCACCGGCTGTACGCAGCTTGAGGCCCTGGAGGTCTTCGAGAGTCTTGACGGGTTTGCGAGAGTGCAGGAATACCTCCGCCGTCCTAATGAACAGCGGGAAGGAGATGACGTCAAATTGCTCTTCCCGGAACTCGCGCTGCAGTTCCACGCCACCACCTTCATACAGCCAGTGCAGCATTCGCTCGGAATCGGGACTTCCCGCATATCCTCCAAACAGGACCGTTGTGGGGTCTTTGCCCCAGTCGTAGCCCATCCATGTGTGGCCCATCTCGGCCACACCGTTCTTGACGGTTTCAGAGACCTTCAGAGCATTGCCTAGTGCGCCGCCTGTAAATACTTGGACCTTGATGCGGCCGTCGGAAAGCTGGTTCACGTTGTCGGCAAAAGCTTGTGCTCCGATCGTGGAAAGCGGTCCGCCGGCCCAGCCTGTTGCCATCTTGAAGTTATGAATCGGTTCCTCAGCCTGAGCGGTGTGTATAGCCGAGAACAACGTGACCACCATCGCGATGGTGGTAAATTTCTTCAGAGTGAGTTTGAGTAATGTCATTTGCTCATGTCCTCTTCTGCCGAATATCGCGCGCGCAACTTGGGCAGTATTGTTTTTGTTTAGATCAGTCGATCGGTCGGAACCAACGGCCTGATGCATGTTACGAGGTTAAAGGTAGAGTGCTGTCTGACTCCCCAATTGAACAAAGGCAGCATTGCGTCACTGGCAAGATTTGCCTGGAACCTGAAATCCGCTTATAACCACAATCAATCAATAGCATCGAATCTTACTATATACAATAAATATATCTGTTGCCGTCATTTGATTTTCTTGCTCATTAAACCAGAACAATTGGGTTTGATGGTCGGCAGAACTCAGTCATGTCGACAACTCAAAGGTAAACCGAGTATGTCGGTTCGTGGCCGGATCCTTATACTGCGTGAACCAACCCCGTTATGAGAGCTGCGTGACGGAGTCATGGAGGCGTACCAAATGCTCTGCCACCCAGTCGGGATCCTGTGCCAGAATGTTGTGTACCCCGCCGTCGAGGAGGGCAAGCTCCGCACCAGGTATCGTGTCTGCGATTAGCCGGCCGTGGTCGAGAGGGCATTGGTCATCGGCACTCCCATGGATTACGAGAGTCGGTACTGCGATGCCCGGCAGGACTGAGCGAAAATCAGTGCTCGTGACAGACAGCCAGGCCCCCGCGGCGGCAACTGGGGCTGCGCTTTCTTTCAGCGCCATGCGGCTGGCCCGAAGTTCGGCCTCTTGCGCTATTTCTTCGGCATTTTCGCCACTGAACCAATGACATTTGTTGCCCTGAGAGGTCCCGCTCATTAACACTAAAGCGCCGAGCCGGTTCTGGCCGTAACGCCTCAGGTACGCGAAACTCACCAGTACTCCCATGCTCCAGCCTACCAGCAAGCATGGCCTTTCCAACGCGTCCAGCACGGCCGCCAGGTCGTCCGCGAAAAAATCCACTGTGTAAGCCATGGGATCGTTTGGCGCGACTGAGCCGCCGCGTCCGCGTAGATTAGGCGCCAAGGCGGGAATGCGATTGGGGAGACGCTTGAGTACCTCTTCCCAGGCCCGCGCTGAGCCTTGTATGCCGTGCAAGAGAACCATTGGCATGGCATTTGTGCCCGCATCAGTAGTGCTCAGACCAGTAAGTGGGCCGGCTGGCCCTGCTATGGGAAAAAAGGTCATGTGCGTTCCTCAAAGGTCAGGTCAGAGATGAAATTTCAGGGTTGGTAAAAATTTGCTTCCCTTGATGGTTTGGGTTGCGCAACAACCAAGTTGCGCTCGTTCGAAAATGATCATATTCTTAATACATTACTAATATATCAATGAGGGGGCAAGTATGCTCAACCGACTGTTTTTGTCTGTACCACCTAGGATTATTGGAGGTTGGGGTTCGCGGAGCGAACTGGCTCCTCTGCTGCAGCGAATGGGACACAAGGCAGCTCTCATTGTCACAGACCCGTTTTTCAGTCAAGAAACCGCACTTATCAGCGAATTGCAAGCGTCGCTAACCGCTTCGGGTATCGAAAGCCTCGTTTTTGACGGAGGTATTCCGGATCCCACGGTCGAGGTATGCCTCGAAGCGCAGAAGGAGATAGAGCAGAAGGGCTGGCGCGGGCGCATTGACCATGTGATCGCCGTGGGTGGAGGGAGTAACATTGATCTGGCCAAGGTGCTGTCAATTTTGGTGAAGTTTGGCGGAACGCCTCAGGACTACGTCGGCGAAGGTCGCATTCAGGGTCAGCCGCTACCTCTGGTTGCGATTCCCACAACAGCCGGGACGGGCTCCGAAATCACTGCGGGCGCAATTCTTGTGGACAGCGCAAGCGCCACCAAGGTAGCGGTAATGTCCAATGACCTGCGCCCGGCCATAGCCCTCATCGACCCGGAATTGACTCTGAGCTGTCCGCCGAACGTCACTGCAGATGCCGGGTTGGACGCGCTAACCCATGCTTTGGAATCCTATCTCACGCTGGACTCAACGGAGTTCGACCGAGGCGGTGACCCGGACCCGGTTTACGCGGGTAGCAACGAACTGACGCGCATGTTCGCTGCGGAAGCGATAAAGCTCTGTTTTGCCCATCTCAAGACGGCCTATGCCAAGGGTGCGGATCGTCCGGCCCGTGAAGCGATGGCGGCGGCAAGTCTTTATGCGGCACTGTCGTACGGCAGTGCCGGACTGAATGCCGTGCATGCTTTGGCGTATGCGCTTGCGGGCTTGACTCATGCTTCCCATGGGCGCACGAACGCGGTCTACCTTCCCTACGTGCTGGATGCTATGCGCGACATTCGGCGCAATGACCTTGCACACGTAGCCCGCTCTATTGGTGAAACTGCGACAGACCCGGACGAGCTAGCTCGGCGCTTGGTGATCCGCACTCGGAATCTGGTGGCCGAGTGTGGGGTCCCGGTTAGTTTGGCTGAATTCGGGGTCAAGGAGTCTCAGCTACCGGACCTCATCAAAAACGGCTTGGCCGTCACGCGTTTGACCAAGGCCTTTCCCGTCCAGCCAGCAGACGCCGTCTATGAACGCATCGTTAGAAATGCTTTTGTAGGGACGCTAGACGCGGAGCGCGAGACTTAATTCCGGTGAAAGAGCGCGGCCCCGGAAAACGTTCAGTGGCTCTTACAGTTAAAATTTTTTGGGACCGGCTTCAGGAAGTAGTCTGCTGCTTTACATCACATCGTGCCGGTAGAGCCCGACCTTTGCTGTAAGTCGAAGATCGAGGTGTAGCCGCCCGACCAATCCGGTGGTATTTGGCAGGGGCGAGGGTCGTGATGAGCCCAGCGAGCCCGCTTCCCACGGAGAATGGCCTGATTGTAATTGGGCGTGGTTATCGGGTTGTGCGTGTAGGGAAGGGCATCTGCCGATGACAGGGTTGTCAGGAATAGCGGTCGGCCACTGTTGCTCTTGTTCACTGCCGAGCCGTGAATGGTGCGGCAGTTATGAATAGTCACCGAGCCCGCAGGCCCCGACAGATACTGGGCATTTTCTGTGTTTAGTGTAGCCAGATCGGTTTTGTTTAAGTGACCAGTCCAATTTTCTTGGTCGTCGTAGAGATCGAACAGCGGGAGCTTATGGCTGCCAGGGACGACTCCTAACGGTCCCTGCTCAGGCGAGCAGTCGTACAAATAGGTACCTATGGTGAGGGGTGAATAATTAGTGTGCGGCCAGAATTGGATATCCTGATGCCACTTTACGTCCATTCCTCCAGAAGGCGCTTTGAAGTTGAGCTTGGTGTGGTGATACATCACATCAGGGCCAAGCAAGTCTGCGGCTATGTCTCCTAGAAGCGACTCGGAGACATAACGCCAGTATGTGGCGTGATGGTCCACGGGGCTACTCAGGCGCCTCAGTCGAGGTTGTTCACTTGAATGCCCCTTTTCCAGATCCCATATGGCGTCAGAGCGGGTCATTTCCCGGGTCCGCTCTACCACCTCATCTGTGGCTTGACGCAACTCTTGTATCCATTCCTCGGGAATGATGCGCTCAAGCAGCAGATAGCCATTCTCGAAGTAAAACTCTCGTTGTGCCTGTGTCAGCACGCGTGGGGTTAGAGCCAGAATGTCTTCGGGAGTCATGCGCAGTTCTCCTTTTTCTATTATTTATGGATATGAGGCGCCAAGCCGACCACGCCCAACGCGTGATCTTTTTTTAATATATCAGATAGACCCTCTCGCGAAAAGGCTAATTTTAATCAGCATTTCCACAGATTTTTAGCTTCTTGGCAGACATTACACTGCTAAAAACAAGTATTTTTTGAGGTTAAAAGGGGATTGCCATGGCTCGATTCTTTAGCTAATATATCAGTTGAATATAATCACAAAAGAGGCTCAGGAGGGTATGCATGAAGACTTATAGAGGTGACCGAACCATTGATGGGCTTGAAGTGACTGTCGATGGGAATTCACTGGACCAGAAATTTGACCTGAAAGTAGTCTCCGGGGATGGTTTTGAGTGGGGATATGAGGGCGCGTCGCCTTCACAGCTCGCTCTAGCCATACTCGCGGACGACAAAGGGAACGAGTATGCCTTGGCCAACTATGAGCTTTTCATGCGTGAGATTGTGGCAAACTTCAACAATGAGTGGGAGATGACAGCCGCAGATATTGATGAAGCGCTTGAAAATATCGGAGCCAAAGCCTGAGTGGCAGGCGATATACGTAACCGCGAAAAGCCAAGCGGTGCTATCAACAGCAGCGCCGTCCAGAAGAGGTATGAATGATGGAATTTCCAAATTCACTAATGAAAGATCGACAGCGGAATTATCGTGAGCTGTTTCGCAGCCGTCTGGCCGGTTGGTACAACGGTTGGCTGCACGTCGCAGTCATTTACATAATCGGCTTTACGGCAGTCTATATCTATGTCGCAAATCTGAACTCAGTTCAGTGGTGGGAATGGCTAACCATTCCCGTGGTGCTCTTCATATGTAATATCTTCGAGTGGTATCTGCATGCTCAGGTCATGCATCGGCCGCGCCGGGCCCCGGGCCTTAAAGCGGTTTACACCCGGCACACGCTCATGCATCACCAGTTTTTTACTGAGCATGAGATGCGGTTTTCCGACCACCGCGATTGGCGGGTGACGTTCTTTCCGCCCTTCGCCTTGATCATCTTCATTCTGATATCAATTCCTGGTGCTCTAATCGCGGCCTGGATACTGACACCGAACGTGGGATGGCTATTAATGGCGAGTACAACGAGCATGTACATGTTGTATGAGTTCATGCACTTTTGCTGTCACGTGGACGAAAACTGGTTCGTGCGCAATACGCCGTTTGTAAACACGATTCGCCGCCATCATACGGCACATCATGACCAGTCAATTATGATGGAGCGTAACATGAACCTTACCTTTCCACTTGGGGACTGGCTGTTCGGCACGTCTGACCTCGACCGGGGCCTGCTGGGCCATCTTTTTAACGGCTATAGCACGAAGCACGTTAAACAGAACATGCGCAAGACATCGCGCACGCCGCGGGGCGAACGTGCTGCGGCTAGAAACGGTGGCTCTGCCGATACCCAGGCGTTGTGACCCTCATCCAAACTGGGAAGGGCAGGGCGTGGGGGCTACGCCCCACGCCTGACCAGCCATCCACATAAGTCCTGCTGGTGGGTGACGAAGTTGGTTGGTTGAGGGGCGCCACAGGCCGTGGCCCCTCGTTCTTCCACAAGCATCGTTTGTGTCGGTGCCATACTGGCGATTTTGTTGCTGACGCTTCTGATTCTGTATGTTTTTTAAAGCCGAAGAGTCTTTTGGTTTAATTTTTACCTCTATGAAGGAGAAGATTTATGCCTAACATTACGAAGACTATTCTTACCGTCCTGGTGGCCATTGTTGCAGTTGTGTCTCACTTTTATCAAGCGGCTGCAGGCCAGGAAGTGACACAGTGGTTGGTCCTGGGGCTGGGCACTTTCATGATCGCGACCCTTTGGTTGTTCCCGGAAGCTGGCAATAAAGATAGTAAGCGTTAGGTCCCGATTTTCGGCGATTCAAACGCTGCCCTCGGATCTAATGCTGTGCGAGTTTCATGTCGACGAAATAAATGCCAGTGTCGGTCGTGGTAACATAGGACAAACTATGCCGCGCAATCGCAATGCACAGCACTCTATTGGAGGGAACGAGGTGCCAGAGAAGAGATTTGCCACGCCTATGAGAGCCATAGAAAAAAAGTATGCCGGTACGCTAACCGAGCAAGCTTATAAAGAAATGGAAGAGTTGATCGTGACCCTGCAACTCTCGCCGGGTGAAGTGCTGTCAGAGGCCTCGCTGGCCGAACGGCTTGGCATCGGGCGTACACCCATCCGCGAGGCGCTCCATCGGCTTGCTCTCGAAGGTCTGGTGGTCATCCTGCCCCGGCGTGGTATTTTCGTCTCGGAAGTGAATGTCCGCAGCCAATTGGAACTGTTGCGGGTGCGTCGGGAAATCGAGCGTCTTATGGTAAGGCTAGCGGCGGCTCGTGCCACTGCTTTGGAGCATGAGCAATTCCTATATATCGCTGACGCCATGGTGAAGACCTCCGACACCAACGACGACGTAGAGTTTATGCGTCTTGACCAGGAACTCAATTCGCTCGTCTCCAGCACCTGCCGCAATGAATACGCCCGGAAAAGCATGGGTCTGATGCAGGGGCTCTCCCGGCGGTTCTGGTACCAACATTACAAAGAGGCGCTCGATCTGCCGCTGTGTGCGAGCCTGCATGCTAATCTTGCTCGCGCGATCGGTCGCGGCGATGGTGATGGTGCCGCCGAGGCCTTGGACAAACTCATCGACTATATCAAGCAGTTTGCTCGAGCCACGGTTTAGGCAGATTTAACCGGAAACGACACTAAAGCCACTCACCAGCCTGACAGCCCGGTGTAAATTCTTGCTCAGGGAAAAACCATGGAAACGCTCCAAAACAAAAACCGATTCCGCGAGTTCATAATCCGGATTACGGATCTCGTTGAAGAGGAGGCTGGAAACGAATCTGTGATTCTCGATACAGGCGCCAAGCACCTTAATCGGCTGGTGGCCAGAGACGACTGGTTGCCTGATTTCTGCGCTCGGCCTGATCCCGACTATTATCAGCAGTACCTGCTCTATGTCGATCCTCAGGAGCGGTTTTCCATTGTCAGTTTCGTCTGGGGGCCTGGCCAAAGGACACCGATTCATGACCATACCGTCTGGGGTGTGATCGGCATGTTGCGAGGTGCGGAGCAAGAGCAGCGCTACCAGTCGGCCGACGGTATCCTGGTGCCAACCGAATGTACGACATTGGCCCTGGGTGACGTTGCGATGGTCTCTCCGGCTGTTGGTGATGTGCACCAAGTGTCTAACGTTTATGAGGATCGTGTGTCGGTCAGCATTCATGTGTATGGGGCGGATATTGGGAAGGTCACCCGCCACATCTATTTCGCCGAGACGGGGGAAAAGAAGCACTTTATATCGGGATACGCGGATGTCTGCCCGCCCGCCTACTGGGACTGACTCAGGACGATTATCGCATCAGAACCGTCGCCTATCCCCACAAAAAGCCGGCTCGTGAAGAGCCATGAACAACCCCGGCCGGTTCTCCTTTAGCGATCCAGTAACAACCGGTCTTGTTATGCACGTGCCTGGTTCGTGACAATAAGGGCCATAGAGGTCCTCATGGACTCCCAACGTCTGCGGTGCTTAAATGTTGGGTTCATCTCTAGGAGTCTGCGCGGTAGAAACGTTGTTATGACATAATAGGCGGACGTTCTCGAACGGCGGAATAGATGTGATGGGAACGAGTTTTCGACCTTATTCGCCAGATCAGGAGTTGTTGCGGCCGGCCAGTCTTAACGAATGGCTGGCCGAAGGCCATCTGGCCTACTTCATTAGTGACGTTGTCGAAGAACTGGACGTAAGCGCCTTTTACGCTCGCTACGAAGGAGACGGGCGCCGCAAGTCGCCTTTCGATCCGCGCATGATGCTGAAAGTCCTGATCTACGCTTACGCAAACAGTGTTTTTTCCTCCCGTAAGATTGCCCGGGAGGCGGAGCTGATTCGTCTGGGAACGCTGGCGATTGATGGCACCAAGATAAAGGCGAATGCCAGCAAGCACAAGGCCATGAGCTACGGGCGACTGCAAGAGGAAGAAGCCCGCT
>Ga0314774_1001929_pt1 | contig 12396 bp, 12 predicted proteins | sample MetaGCBIA2018_FD_204515 | JGI IMG/M metagenome (GOLD analysis project Ga0314774, IMG submission 204515) | Cryopeg brine microbial communities from Beaufort Sea near Barrow, Alaska, United States - CBIA 2018 | ecosystem: Environmental > Aquatic > Marine > Coastal | place: USA: Alaska | collected... | reverse complement strand
AGCCTTCGATGATCAGTTAATGAATTGCATTTATTAATTGTTGTAGTGATACAGTGGAAATTGTTTCAACTTATTCTTGCAATTTAGGTCATAAACAAAAATCAAAAAACAAGGAAACAGATTTCCCCGCTTCCCAACATATAGTTTTTCTTTTATAAATATATTATTGAGAAATAAACATAAAGGGGAAAGATTAGCCGCCTAAAAAGAAAAGTCATATGATGAAGGTAACTATAGCTTATTGTGGATGAAAATCTAGCAATAGGATGTTTGCCAACGATTACTTGACACAATCCATTTTGATATGCTTTTCTAAATATGCTTTCATACTATCCATATAAGCATGTTTAATAGCAGTTGAAATATTGATTTTACTAGCTCCATTTTTAACAAAACGTTTGAAATCAGATTCATCTAATCCCGTTCCACCATGAATAACAATCGGTACTTCGCTCACTCTCTTAATCTGATTGACAAGCTCGAAATTTGATATTGGACCCCTTAGGTAAAAGCCATGAGCTGTACCAACAGCTGGAGCAAAAATATGTACTTTACTCTCTTTTAAATACTTCATACATTCTTCAAAAGTTACGATAACCCCTTTCAGTAATTAAATTGTTTTCAAACAAAATCTCTAATACTTTCAACAATACCTTTTACGTCTAATTTATAATATGAAAGTAATTCTTCATATGAACCAGAACTTGCATATGTATGTGGTACCCCCAACATTTTCACCGGAACAGGATTGTTTTTCGAACAAACTTCAGCTACTATGCTTCCTAATCCACCAATTACGTAATGCTCTTCTACCGTTACAACTTTTCTTGTCTTTTCCACAGATTCTAAAATTATTTTTTCATCAATCGGCCATACGGTTGGCATACCTATTACTTCTGCGTAGATTCCATAGTCTTTTAATATTTCAATTGCCTTAAGAACAGTACAAGTCATAGAGCCTGTTGTTACAATAGTAACATCTAACCCACTGGATAATAATTGACCCTTTCCAATTTCAAATGCCTTTTCTTCAAATAATTCAGGGATTTTAGGATTGCCAATTCTCATATATACAGGACCCTCATATTGAAGCATTGCCTTAGTTGCTTGTCGAATCTCTGCAGGATCTTGTGGGGCTAATACTACCACACCAGGAATCATCCTTATGATCGCAAAATCCTCCAATGAATGATGTGTTGCTCCTAACTCTGAATATGTAAATCCACAATTTCTTCCAACAACCTTTACATTTTGTCTCATATACCCCAAATCATTTCGAAACATTTCAAATGGTCTGGAAGTAACAAATGGTGCAATTGCACAAAATACCGGTTTTTTCCCTATGGTAGCAAGTCCTGATGCTATACCTATTACTCCCTGTTCCATAATCCCACATTCATAATATCTTTCCGGATAAAGCTCCATAAATTCTCCAAACCCTGAACTTTTACCACTGTCTGCAGATAGTATCACAACTGAATTATCTTCTCTTGCTACTTCTGTCACCGCTTTTCCAAACTCTTGACGAGGATCTAACATTTGTCCTATCATGATTTCTCCTCCTCTATTTTTTTGACTAATCTGTCTTTGTTCCTTTTCATTTCATCTTCTGTTTTTTGTAATTCTTCTAATGTTGGAGACCAGTAATGATAACTAGCCACATTTTCTCCTAAAGATAATCCTTTGCATTTTATGGTATGGGCTACAATCAGAGTCGGCTTCCCTGCTTCTAATGGAATTTGCTCTAAAGTTTCTACTATCTCTTTCATGTTGTTCCCATCAATATCTTTTACACTCCATCCGAAAGCCTTAAAATGGTCTGCTATTGGCGTCATATTCATAACGTCTTCCACTTTCCCACTAATTTGCAAACCATTATAATCCACAATTGCAACCAAATTATCAACTTTGTGATGGGATGCTGCCGCTGCCGCTTCCCAGTTTGATCCTTCTGCCAACTCACCATCACCCAAAACAACATACACTTTACTGTTAGTTCTATTGCTTTTCAGTCCTAATGCCATACCCGTTCCAATTGCCAATCCATGCCCTAATGCTCCTGTATTAGCTTCAATACCTGCTAACTTGTACATATCTGGATGTCCAGGTATTGTGCTATGTAATTTCCCATAAGTATCTAAAATCTCTTTATTCACAAATCCACGTTCTGCAAGTACTGCATATTGAACCATACATTTATGACCTGCTGATAAAACGAATCTATCTCGGTCATCCTTCTTAGGTTGCTTTGGATCTATGTTCATTATTCGAAAATAGAGTGCAGTAACAATATCCATTGCTGAAAAAGCTCCACCTATGTGGCCATGACCACTAGCTTTAACCATACGAATTACATTTTCCCTACAATTCTGAGCTACTAATTCTAGTTCATATCCTTCTAGTTTTTCCAAATCATTCGCCCCTTTCATACTCAACAATTCTTTCTACTTTTGGTGCTGAACTTGAATTGGGATCATAATAACAATTGAAATATTCTTTAATCATACATTTTGCCACTTCAATCCCCGTCACCTGAGCTCCCAATGCTATAATATTCGCATTATTACTCAATTGAGCCCTTTGAGCTTGGTACACATTCGTAATCAAAGCTGCATTTACGCCTTTTACCTTATTGGCAGCAACAGAAACTCCGATTCCTGTTCCACATATTAAAATGCCACGATCATATTCTTTATTAGCTACTGCTTCTGCTACTTTTATTGCTGTATTCGCATAGATAGGGTCTTCACTTCCTGCATCAAACACCTCTATTCCAAGTTCTTGAATAAAAGGCACTAATTGTTTTTTAAATTCCATCGCATTAGGATCACATCCTATAATCACTTTCATTTTCTTTCCTCCGTTTTTTATAATCTCTTATCCTGATTTCATATTATTGATTTCAAACAACAGTTACTGACAACATGGTTCTTGCCTTAGGAATGATTGGCAACTCTTGTACATTGCCTACTTCATACATATCTTTAACCACCTGGACGTATTATTTTAGTTTTCTCAATTTGCAGCATTCATGAATCTTCTTTGATAAAATACAACTTGATTACTGGTTTATAACAGAATAAACTTCAATTATACCTGCTTTTAATTTTTCCTCTAAATTCTTAAATTGATCACTATTAATTTCTTTAAGCGGTCTCCTCGGTACCCCACAGCTATAACCCATAATATTCATTGCTGCCTTAACACCTGATATACCATAAAGAGCTGTTGTGTTAGAAGCAAGTTCTGTGAGAATCTGATGTATTTTTTCTGCTTTCTCAACTTCACCTTTTTTAATGAGATCATATAAATCGCAGCATATCTCCGGTATATAATTTGCTGATGACAATACGCCTCCAGAAGCACTATTTATTATGCCGCTCACGAATTTTCCAAAAGTACCTGCCAATACTGAAAATTCCTTATTATTTTTTACCGCTGATGTATATTCAGAAATTGGTTTTTTAGATGTATCCTTAATCCCGACAATGTTATGGTGTTTTGCAAGTAATTCAGAAGTTTGAGGTTCTATCATTACCCCTGCAGCGTAAGCTGGAGCACTATACAAGATTACTGGTACCGGGGAGGCATCTGCGACCTCTGTATAAAAAGAAATCAGACTTTCTTGAGTCATTTGCTTTGGGAAATAGTGAGGTGTCAATATGAATACAGCATTAATTCCCAGATGTGCTACTTTTTTAGTAAATTCAATAGTTCCTTTTGTAGACTCCCTACCTGCACCTGCAAAAACCATCTTATCTTTGCCTGCTTCTTCTTTTATTACCTTTAGAATTGTAATTGCTTCTTCATCCGTAAGCATAAAGAATTCGCCATTACTACCTAGTGGCATATATCCACTGATATTTGTTGAATTTAATTTTCTAATGTTTTGTCGAAGCATATCTATACTTATCTCTTGATTCCCCTTGCTAAAAGGTGTAATAACAGGTACAAATACACCATCCAAATTTACTGACATAAGGCTGACTCCTCTCTTAATTCTCCATTCTTCTGATCTAATAATTTTATTACAACAATTGCATTTCCTTTTAATGGACAATTAGCAATAACTTCTATATCTACATGATCAAAAAGCTGCTTTTTTATATTTAAATATGAACTATTCTCTACTAAATTTCCTGTTGCTTTCATCGGACTTTTTATTTTGATGATTTTTTCGCAGTGATCAAAGGTACTTTTGGATTGTTTCTGTATCCCTTCGATTAGTGAACATAACATATCATCTCTAGTTGTTTTCAACGTTAACTCTAAAAAACTACCTTTTTTCTTTTTCAAGCTTTGCCTGTCACCAGTCAAAAAAGGTAGAAATTGAACTCCATTTGTTTGAAATCTATTTAGCAACAATTCATACAAATACTGATTAAAAAAATCATATTTACTCATATCCTTGTAAAACTCGCTTCTAAACCATTCAAGAGCAAATCCAGCTGTTGTAATCGAAAATACTTGCCAGAGTCCTTTTATTCCTGATGCTCTTAAATAATATTTATCGTTAGTAACTGGTATATCTGTAAGTATAGAAATCATTTCACTACTTCCAGAAATACATAATGTCTGCCCACTTATCTTTGCATCAGCCCCAATTAAGGCACTTGCAACATCCTGAGTACCTAAAACTACTGGAATATCTTTTTTTATCCCCATTTTTTCAGCCATTTCAGGTAATAACCTTGCATATTCAGTTCCTAATTCCTTAATTGGTGGTAAAATTTCCATTGGCACACCAACTGTTTCGCATATATACTTTGACCATCCCTTTTCACTTACTGTTTCATACATACCTGTAATAGAAGCATTTACTACATCAATTCCCCATGATCCTGTCAACCTTTTATATAAATATGTAGTTAGATGACCGATCTTATATATTTTTTTAAATAAATCCGGTTTATGATCCTTAAACCATAACAAGGTTGTTAATGTCACCCCTCCTGAATGAGGTAAAGTGCCAGTTATTTCTCTATATACATCTTTTCCAAATGCATCAATAATCACCTTTGTATAATCCCTACTTCTTCGATCTAAATGTGTAACAATAGGATGCAATGCGTTTCCATCTTTATCCATCATTATGAAGGATGGTGCAAAAGCATCAAAACTTATTGCACCTATTAAAGGTAAGTATTCTTTCACATCTGATAATGCTTCTAAAAAAGCATTTTCTAGCTCATCAATATCTATTTCTACTTCATTACACTCTGAAATCTTATATTGATAATCTCTTCTAGCGGTCTTTAATAATTGAATATTTTCATCTATAACCGCAATTTTTACAGATGATGTTCCAAAATCTGCTGAAAGTATGTACATTCATTTCCCTCCTCACTAATGATTATAGGAGCTGGCAAGTATCCCCAGCCCCTATTTTTTCACTTATACCTCAACTGATATTTTATTGATTTTCTGCTAGAACAACTTCTAATCTTGACTTAAGCTTATCCATAGCCTCATCAATAGTTAGGCCATTACCGATCATTGTGTTGTATGATTCTCCCATAATATCAAGAATTTCTCCATATGCTGGGAACGAAGGTGACATTAATGCATATTCCATACAATCAACAAAACCTTTAAACGTTTCAGTTTGTAAAGATGGATCCATTGCAGCCTCTTTTGTAACTGGAAGCCTACCTGATTTCAAAGCAAAATCTACTGCAATATCTTTGCTTGTCATAAACTTAAGGTAATCAGCCATAACTTCTGGATTCTCACATGCTGTAGTAATTGCATAACCTGAAGTCTGTAGATTAGTAACATGTCTTTCTGCCATCGGAACAGAAACGCTCCCTAATTTACCTTTCAATTCAGGATTTGCGCTCTCAATAGCTCCTATTGCATTAGATCCTGAGATCATAAGACCTGTTTTTTCTTGTGCGAAATATGCCGCAGCTTCTGGATATCCTGTTACTGTTGCTCCCGGAGGTACAACCCCGTCTTTTAATGCTAAATCAACAAATGATTGAAGTGCTACTTCATATTTATCTGTTGTTAAATCTGATACCCATTTTCCACTAGCATCTTGATAAACTTCATTCACACCAAATGCTCTTACATATTGAGTGAATCTAGCCTGTCCAGAACCATTATTAGTACCAACCATACTAAATCCCCAACGATCTTCTGTCGTGAATGCTTTAGCTGCATTTAAGAAATCGTCCATTGTTTCAATTTTGTCTATGCCCGCATCTTTTAACCAATCAGCACGATAAATTAATGCAACTGGAATTACATGCCATGGAACGATCATCAATTGATCTTCCATTTTAGAGTATTCTGCAATTTTACCTGATAATGACGATATCCACTCTTGGCCTAATAATTTTTCATGATCAACTACAATACCCATTGCATGTGCTTGTGCCATAAATTCTGTAGGCATAAAAAATGCATCTGGAAGATCACCACTTGTATTTAATGTAATGATTTTCTTGGCTATTTCGTTAACTGGTGCTCCAACAAATTCAATCTTCACATTTGGATGTTCTACCATATAAGCATCCGCCATCGCTTGTTCTAATGGTGCTTCTTGTTCAGTAATTAATGTTGACATAATGTTTAATGTTACTTGTTCCTCGTCAGTAGTGGGTGAATCACTTTCTTTTTCCACAGTTGTCGACTTTTCTGTTTCAGTTGTTGTTTCAGTTGTTGGTTCAGATGTTGTTGTTTCACTCCCTGAACACCCCGCCACTAATATCATGACCATTACCAAACTTACCCATACACTTAGTTTTTTTTTCAAATTCTTATTCCTCCTTATGATTTTGGTATATTTATTGTTTTACAGCACCTGCTGTTAAACCACTAATGAAGTACTTCTGTAAAAATATGAATAATATTATTAACGGTATACTTGCTATAACAGAAGCTGCCATTAAATCATTCCATAAAATCTTGTAAAATCCATTCAACTCAGCTATCCCAAGTGGAATTGTTTTTAATTCTGGTGAAATTATCAATACTTGTGCGAACATATATTCATTCCAAGAAGTGATTAATGCATATATTGCTACTGACGAAACTGCTGGTAATGTCAGTGGGAGTATTATTTTATAAAATGCTTTCCACCTTGAACAACCATCAATAATTGCAGCTTCATCCAATTCTAGCGGTATTGTTCTGTAAAATCCAACCATCATCCACGAAGAAAATGGTATAGTAAATGACAGATATACTAAAATTATTCCTAGAAGTGAATCTTTCAAGCCATATTGATCAAGTACCTTAAAATATGGAATTAATAGCATAATAGATGGAAACATTTGTGTAACTAGCAAAAAAGTCATAAACTGAGTTTTCCCTTTAAACTTAAACCTTGTTATCCCATATCCTACCAGGCAAGATAAAGATACTGATAAAACTACTGCTCCAGCAACAATAATAATACTATTTTTGAAATATGTAATAAATGGATATTCATTCAGAAGCCTCCAATAAGACTCCAAAGTCGGTGTATCAGGAATCCACTTTGGCGGAATCGTTATGGTCTCTGATTCAATTTTGAATGAAGTTGATAACATCCATAAAACCGGTATTAAAACTATAATAGATGAAATACCTAAAATGCCATATGTACTTATATTCTCTAGAATTTTCAAACGACGTTTCTTTACGGCTCCTTCATTATTACTCCTCATTATCTAAGAACCTCCTATATGCTTTGCTAATGATAAGACATATAAAGAATACAATAACTGACATTGCAGCCGCCTTACCGAATTTAAAGAAATCAAATGCTTGCTTATAAATCTCAAGACTGACAATGGATGTATCACTCCCTGGACCACCTTGTGTCAATAAAGAAACAATTGTATAATGTTTAAACCACCAAACAGTATCTAAAATCAATGTAGTTGCTAATACGGGTTTAATAGCTGGCAGAACAATTTTTATTAAGGTTTGAAATTTATTAGCTCCATCAACTTTAGCCGCCTCGTAAACATCAGCAGAAACACTCTGCAAAGCAGCCAACACATTAATCATTACCAGTGGATAACCTTTCCATATACATACGAGAACAACTGAATAAAATGCATATTTTGAATTGCCCAACCAGGAAATATTCGTTTCTATGATACCCATTAATAAAAGTGCATTATTTAGTAACCCGTATAAAGGATTCATAATCCACTTGAATACCATTGCGATAACAACGTCTGGAAATAGCCATGGTAATACAAGAATGGTCCTGAAAAAAGTAATACCTCTTTTTCTCTGATTCAATAAAACACCTAAAAGTATACCAATTATAAAATGGGCAAAAACAACCAAAAAAGTAAACTTTAATGTAATCCAAATTTGAGTACCAAATGAGTTATTTGAGAAAATACTTATGTAGTTTTTAAGTCCTATGAAATCCCATTTATTATATAAGTTTGTATCAAAAAAACTTATATAAACCCCATATAACAATGGATATACAATTAATGCACCCAATGAAATTAATGCTGGACCTATAAATAAATAGGGTGCAAGTTTCTTCATGGGTATTGCATTTGCATTAAACCCTTGTCGTACCAGATTTGCTTTTCTTAATGCTTTCAAAACAACCCCTCCTTTCTTCGCATTACCAATCCGCTAGAGATCCGTCTTCTTTAAAAAAAGCAACCGGGCAAGTCCAACTACCATCATATACAAAATCTTTTAATGCTTCTTCATCAATTTCAAATCCTAACCCTGGTCCTTGCGGGATGTCAATATAACCATCTTTAATTTCAAAAGGCTTTTTAAAAATCATATTGCCTAAATCAGAGCCATCTTCTAATCGAATATTTTCTTGTGCTGTAAAATTAGGAATACAAGTATCTATTTGTAAACATGAGGCTAATGCTATGGGTCCTAACGGATTATGAGGCGCAATAGATACATAATAGTTCGAAGCCATCGCTGCAATTTTATATGTTGATAAAATCCCACCACAGTGACTTAAGTCAGGCTGTAATACATGAGCTGCTTGTTTTTCTAGCACTTGCCGAAATGCCCATGGTGTAAATAATCGCTCTCCTGTAGCTATAGGTATTGTCGTTGATTGAGCTATACGAGCCATAACATCAATATTTTCAGGCAATACCGGTTCTTCTATAAACATAGGATAAAATTGTTCTAATTCTCTACAAAATATCTGTGCCATAGCCGGTGATACTCTCCCATGAAAATCAAGAGCAATATCTACATCTTTTCCAACTGCATCTCTTAATGCTCCAATTTTGTCAACATATTCCTCAACTTTTTTCATGGTGTCAATATGACGTACTGGAAGCATCATAGGTGTTTTGAGGGCAGTATAACCTTGAGCAACCTTTTCTTTAGCTGCAGCACATATCTCATCTACTGTTGGATTTTCTATCGGTGTGATATGTGCATACATTCTAATTCGGTCTCTGCACTTACCACCAAGTAATTGCCATACTGGAACGCCGAGTGCCTTTCCTTTAATGTCCCAAAGGGCTTGCTCAATACCGCTAATCGCACTAATGATTATTGCCCCTCCTCTATAAAAAGACCCTCTATACATAACTTGCCATAAATGTTCAATATTCATAGGGTCTTTTCCAACAATCATTTTTCCTAATGCATGTACCGCTTCTTCAACTACAGTGCTTTTCCCTTCAAGCACCGGTTCGCCCCAACCATATATACCTTCATCAGTGGTGATTTTCAAGAAAAGCCAACGCGGCTTTATGTTGTAGGTCTCCAAATGAACAATTTTCATAGTTTCTTTCCTTCCTATTATTATTGCTACTAAGTTTATTTACTAATTACCAGTCTCCTAAGGAATGATCATCTTGATGATATGCCGTAGGGCATGAATAATAGCCATCATATGCGTACTCTTTTATAGCATCTTCATTAACTTCAAATCCAAGACCAGGTCTCATAGGCACATCAATATATCCATCTTTTATAACAAATGCTTCCTTAAATAGTTCTTTACCTAAATCATGCCCGTTTGGTGTTGTAGGATGTTCTTGTGCAGTAAAATTAGGAATACATGTATCTAGTTGCAGACATGAAGCTAACGCAATAGGTCCTAATGGGTTATGTGGTGCAACTGAACAATAGTAATTCGCCCCCATTGCCGCAATTTTAAAAGCTTGTAAAATACCACCACAGTGACTTAAATCTGGTTGCAATATTTGAGCAGCTTGTTTCTCGATAACTTCTCTAAATCCCCACGTAGTAAATAATCTTTCACCTGTTGCAATCGGAATTGTCGTTGAACGGGCGATATTCACCATTGCATCAACATTTTCTGGCAATACTGGTTCTTCTATAAACATTGGATAGAGTTGTTCCAATTCCCTCATTAGAATCGGAGCCATTGCTGGTGAAATTCTTCCATGAAAATCAATTGCTACATCAATATCTTTTCCTACAGTTTCTCGAATCGCCGCGAATTTATTGACATAACTTTCGACAGTTTTCATGGTATCAATATGACGGACAGGAGCAAACATAGGTGTTTTTAAAGATTTAAAACCATCATCTATTCTCTTTTTGGCCCATTCTTGTACTTGTTCAACTGTAGGATCTTCCACATTGGGTGTAATATGTGCGTACATCCTTATTCGATCTCTACACTTTCCACCAAGCAGTTGCCATACTGGAACACCTAACGCCTTTCCTTTGATATCCCAAAGAGCTTGTTCAATACCACTGATTGCACTACTCATTATCGCGCCCCCTCTATAGAAGGAACCTCTGTACATTAATTGCCATAAATGTTCAATATTCATAGGATCTTTGCCAATAACCATTTTTCCAAATACATGTACCGCTTCTTCAACTACCGTATTTTTTCCCTCTAAAGCAGGTTCTCCCCAACCGATAAGTCCTTCATCTGTAGAGATTTTCAAAAATAACCATCTAGGTTTCACATGAAAAGTTTCAAATTTAGTAATTTTCAAAGTTTATTCCTCTTTTCTGTTGTTATTATATTTGTCATTTTTATTCTCATTTGCGAACGCCATTTCGAACGCCGTTTATAATAGCATTGTATCATGCCGATTTTTTAATGTCAATATAACTCACAAAATTTATTTGAAAATTCATATACTTTTATGCAATATGTCTTTTTTTTGATAATTTTTAATTTTCAAGAAATTATTTCCAAATATATTTGAGTTATCAAAAGATTAAACCACCCTTTCAATAGGCATTTAGTACACTTTAAGTCTTTTTATAATGCAATTTATAGTATTTATTATTATGTTTAGGTCTTTCTTAAAGCTTAAAAGATGGTCTATAAGCCTAACTATTGACCACTGATATTTTATCTGATACAATTATTCAAAGATAGCATCCGATATGGCTAACTATTATACATATTAACGAACTATATACTATATTCAAATCCGAGTAGTTCGTATTTGCGAACGTTAGTACTATTTTAAAGCTCAAAAGGAGTCTAATTTATGGAAAATAATAAAGTAAAATCGAACAAGACAATTTCTAGAGCAATAGATATTTTAGAATATATTGCCAACATTAATAAACCAGTGAGTATGGCTACAATAAGCAAGGAATTAGCCATACCCAAAAGCAGTTCATTTGATATTATGCATACGTTGGTAGAAAAAAAAATGCTTAAAATGAATGAAGAAACCAAAGAATTTCAGTTAGATATAAAGTCTTTTGAAATCGGAAGTGCGTATTTAAGCCGTAATGACGTTCATACCGTTGCCCGTCCAATTCTAAAGCAATTAAGTCTCCAAACAACTGAGACTGCTTTTTTAGTAGTGGAGAACCATGGAATGATTGTGTATTTAGACAAAGTAGAAGGTAAGTCACCCACTAGAACCACATGTGTAATAGGGAGCCGAAATCCTATGCATTGTACTGGGTTAGGAAAAGCAATTCTAGCAACGATGCCAATTGAAACTATTCGTCGAATAACTGGTGGCGGTAATTTGGAAGTTAGAACCTCGAACACTTTAACTAATTTTGATGATTTAATGCTTAATTTAGAAAGCATTCGCCAACGCGGCTACTCTATCGACAATAGGGAAGATAGTGATTTTGTTTTTTGTGTAGCCGCTCCCATCTTAAATAAAGATAGAGAATGTATTGCTGCAATTAGTATTTCTACGGTTTATACGTCTGTTACTGAAGAAAACGTAGATTTATTCAGTCAACTCATTACTAATGCTGCCCTTGAAATTTCCAGCAAATTCGGCTATATTGAACCCACATTATATCCAATTGATACTTATGGTATTTAAGCCAAATACACTTCAATTAGCATTCCTTTTTTCTGACACGAATACATACAGTGGAATTCTCAAATTTGTTAAATCTTCCTACTTTCGAAACAAACAACTATAATATAATTATACTTGATTTAATGCAGGAAATAATGATGGTTGGAGAAGCCAGGAC
>Ga0314774_1001928_pt1 | contig 12398 bp, 9 predicted proteins | sample MetaGCBIA2018_FD_204515 | JGI IMG/M metagenome (GOLD analysis project Ga0314774, IMG submission 204515) | Cryopeg brine microbial communities from Beaufort Sea near Barrow, Alaska, United States - CBIA 2018 | ecosystem: Environmental > Aquatic > Marine > Coastal | place: USA: Alaska | collected... | reverse complement strand
TTTTTCCTTCCAGTTAGTGAATTGGACTTCACCAACAAGGAGAACTGAAATGGCCCACTTTTTCAACACCCAATTTCCGGCAGCGCTGGGTATTGAAATGAATTTACAGAAACCATGATGCACTACCACCTTGACGAGGCGATGAAGCGGGAGGAGTTGAGTAGTGTTGCAGTCTACTTCCTTGTCGGACCCACTGAAGAGGATGGGAAGTTAAGCTTGTATATTGGAGAGGCTGAGGATGGCCTCAAAAGGTTGCAGCAGCATAACCGGGCCAAGGACTTTTGGACTCACGCGATTGTTGTCCGGTCAAAAACCCATTATTTCACCAAGACGCACATTAAATATCTCGAATCATTTTGTTACAAGGAAGCTAAAAAGGCGGGCCGGTTTGACCTTGTTAATACCAACATCCCGACTGAACCGCACATCTCTGAACCCTTAATCGCCGACCTCTTGGACAACTACGAGACGATGAAGATCTTGGTTTCAACTCTAGGCTATCCTATTTTCGACAAGATCAGAAAACCTCCCAGTAAAGATGTTTTGGTTTGCGTTGGTAAGGACGCCTCCGGTGAGGGTCGATACACGGAAGATGGCCTGGTCGTATTTGCCGGTGCAAAATGTAGAGTGGCGGAGGCCAAGGGGATGGGCGTGGGGTATAAAAAAATTCGGCAAACTCTGGCCGAAAAAGGTATCCTGACCGTCGTTGATGAAACCAGTCCCTATTATACTCTTACTACCGATTATCTCTTTAATTCGCCCAGTGCGGCGGCAGTGTTTATCTTGGGTCGTTCAGCCAACGGTTGGACGGAATGGAAGACCAAAGAAGGCCGCACCCTGGACGAACTGAAGCGGAAAATTTAATTTAACACGGAGACCCAATGCCAAACAGACTCACCCTGCAAAAACTCGAATCCCACCTCTGGGGTGCCGCTGACATCCTGCGCGGCAAGATCGACAGCTCCGACTATAAACACTATATCTTTGGCCTGCTGTTTTATAAGCGCCTCTGTGACGTCTGGGAAGAGGAGTACGAGCAACGTCTGGCCCAGTACGGTGACGAGGAGCTGGCCGCTGACCCTGATGAGCATCGTTTCCATATCCCTGCCGGGGCCTTCTGGTCGGATGTTCGTAAAAATACCACCAATATCGGCGAACATCTTAATGCCGCTTTCCATGCCATTGAAGATGCCAACTTGCGTCTGCTTAAAGTTTTTCAGGATGTGGACTTCAACAACAAGGAGCGGTTCCCCGATTCGGTGCTGGAGCGGTTGCTCCAACATTTTGAAAAATACCGCCTGCGCCGGGTTGATGTGGAACCGGACATGTTGGGCAACGCCTACGAGTATCTGATCGCCCAGTTCGCCGACGACGCCGGTAAAAAAGGGGGAGAGTTCTATACCCCGAAGATGGTGGTGCGGTTGATCGCTGAATGTCTGCGACCAGAAGAGGGAATGAGCATCTATGATCCGACCTGCGGCAGTGGTGGCATGCTGCTTGAGGCGGTGCACTATCTGGAGCGTCAGAAAAAGAACCCCAAGTCGCTCTCCCTTTACGGCCAGGAGATGAACCTCAACACCTGGGCTATCTGTACGATGAACCTGTTCCTGCATGATATCGACGATTCCTTTGTTATGCGCGGTGATACCCTGCGCGACCCGAAACACCTGGTTGCCGAGGGGAGCAACAGCTTGCGGACCTTCGACCGGGTGCTGGCCAATCCGCCATTCTCCCTCAAGGACTGGGGGCATGAGAGTTGGAAGGACGGTGATAAGTTTCACCGCGATACTTACGGCTGCCCACCCAAAAGTTATGGTGATCTTGCCTTTGTGCAGCATATGCTCGCCAGCCTCAACACCAAGGGGATGCTTGGTGTGGTGCTACCCCACGGCATTCTGTTTCGTGGTGGGGCGGAAGGGAAGATCCGGCAGGGGCTGTTGCAGGATGATCTGGTCGAAGCGGTCATCGGACTCGCTCCCAACTTATTTTATGGCACCGGCATTCCGGCCTGCGTGTTACTGATTAACCGCAACAAGCCAGTCGAGCGTAAGGGGAAGGTGTTATTCGTCAATGGATCCGAAGAGATGGTCGCCGGTAAGAATCAGAACAGCCTCTCCGAGACCAATGTTGCGCGGTTGACCAAGGTCTTTTACGGCTATGAGGATATTGAGAAATTTTCCCGTGTGGTTGGCATCGATGAGATTGAGCAGAACGATTTCAATCTCAATATCGCTCGCTATGTGCAGAATGGTGAGGATGAGGAGGAAGTCGATGTTGCTGCAGAGGTGCTGACACTGAAAGTGTTGCAGGCCGAGCGGGATGTTGCTGAAGCGCGGATGATGCGGTTACTGGAGGAACTGGAATATGGTGCCTGAAGGATGGAGTCGAGTAGGTATTGAGGCCTTATTCAAGCGATTACGAGTGACGCAAGTCTATGATAAAAAAATGGCTTCGGACACAGGCAGTGTGCGAATTTTAGATCAGTCTGCAAACGGTCATATTGGGTATCACAATAATGACCCGGATTTTAGGGCGGACATAGATCACCCTTTAGTCACATTTGCAAACCATACATGTGCTGTACGCCTTATGAAGGTGAGTTTCTCAGTTATCCAAAACGTGTTCACACTAGAGGCGAACCCTGATGTCGATCGATGGTTTTTATTCTATACCCTAGATGGCGCGGTGCAACAGCAGGGCTATCGAGGGCACTGGCCTGAGGTGAAACGGCTTCAGTTTCTTAAACCCCCTCTCCCTGAACAAAAAAAAATCGCCACCATCCTGGGCAGCGTGGACAAGGCGATTCAGGCGACACAGGCGGTAATCGACCAGACCCGCAAGGTCAAGCAGGGGCTGCTCCAGCAACTGCTAACCCGCGGCATCGGCCATACCCGCTTCAAGCAGACCGAGATCGGCGAGATTCCGGAGGAGTGGGAGGTAGTTCAAGTTGGCGACATTGCGGACGTGATTGATCCACAACCAGACCATAGAACTCCCCCACAAGTAGAGATTGGGATACCCTACGTTGGTATGGGCGATATTAAAAAAGACGGGTCCATAGATTTTTGTAAAGCGCGAGTGGTTTCTCCAGCAGTTTTGGAGAAACAAATAAAATCATTTGCGATCCATCAAGGAGCATTTGTATTCGGGAAAATCGGAACTATAGGTAATCCTGCAATACTACCAGAGTCGCGTCATTTTGCTTTGTCAGCGAACGTGGTACTAATTACTTCCGATAATTTATCTATTGCTGAATTTCTTCTCCCTATTATGCAATCGCCACTCATAGATAGTCAGGTACACCAGCAAATTAACACCACTAGTCAGCCTGCTCTTGGAATTAAAAAAGTCCGAAAATTTTATATTCCAATGCCATCGACTCAGGAACTTCAGATGATAACAAGATTTTTTTGTTTATTGGATGACAGTATTGCTGAACAATCAAAGAATCTAGACCATCTAATAAGTTGCAAGAGTGGCCTCATGCAAGACCTACTCACAGGCCGTGTCCGTGTTGGTACTCTTAATACGGCCCAGAAGGCGATTTAATCTTATTTAATTACAGGGGGGAATATGGGGTTCGGCCCAGAGTTCAGATTGGCAGAAAAACCGTGCATCGAGGGTCTGGTTGCCCTTGGTTACGGCTATCTGCCACCAGCAGAGACAAAAGAGACGGTCAAGGTTGCCCCTGAACACCTTCGGGATGGTAACAACGAATCCGCCCGTGATGGATCGAATCAGGTTCTGCTCCGTGAGGAGTTTATCGAATCGGTTCAGCTGATAAATGATGTCTCTGCGGACGTGGCCCGTGCCGTTTACCAGGAGCTGATCGGCCAGCACGATAACGAGGAATGGATCAAAATCCTGCGTGGCAACTACAGTCGCACCGTGCCAGGGAAGGCGACCAAACAGACTATCCGCCTGATCGATTTTGAACACCCTGTCCGCAATACCTTTACCATCACCAATCAGTTCAGGGTCAAGGCCGAAAAGACCCGTATCGCCGATATTGTCGTGTTTGTGAATGGTATCCCGCTGGTGGTTATTGAGGCCAAGAGTCCACTCGCCTATAAAGACAAGAGCGGGGAGGCCTTCGATCAGATAAAGCAGTATGAGCGCGACGTACCGCGACTCTTCTATGCCAACCTGTTCAATATCGTTACCAACGGGGTGCATACTCTCTACGGCACCACAGGAGCACCGTCAGCCTACTGGGGGGCATGGAGAGACCCTTGGCCTCGCGAGGCCGAAGACTTCGCCACACCGTTGCGTCAGGACCTCTACAGCCTGTTGGAACCCGATCGTCTGCTCGACCTGCTGGCCCATTTTGTGGTCTTCGAGCGGGAGGACAATCAGGTTATCAAAAAGGTCTGTCGTTACCATCAGTATCGGGCGGTTAACAAACTGGTGCAGCGGGTGGTTGAGGGGAAGCATCTGCGTGGCCTGGTCTGGCATACCCAGGGGAGTGGTAAATCGCTGACCATGGTCTTTGCCGCGCTCAAACTCAAGGCGCACCAGACCATTCAACACCCGTCCTTGACCAATCCCAATATCATGGTTCTGACCGACCGTACCGATCTCGATGACCAGATCTCCAGTACCTTTGGCGCCTGTGGTCTGCCCAACCCTCTACAGATCAAAAACATCAAGAAGCTACATGAACTGGTTCATAACAGTACCAGTGGCCTGACCCTGCTCTCGACTATTTTTAAACTTGAGGGCTCAAGGAAACCGGTACCCGACAGTGCCAACTGGATCTTGTTGGTGGACGAATGCCACCGGACCCAGGAAAAAGATCTTGGCGCTTATCTGCGAGCGACTTTCCCCGATGCGCGGTTCTTCGGTTTTACCGGGACCCCGATTAAGAAGACCGACAAAGACACCTACACCAACTTCGGTGCCCCCGGTGAGGGGTACATGGACAAGTATAGTATTGACGATGCCGTGGCCGATGGGGCGACGGTGCCGGTGCGTTATACCAGTCGCAAGGCCGAGTGGCAGGTCGATCCGGCTAAGCTCGACATCCAATTCGATCAATGGTTTACCGACCTGCCTGAAGAGCAGCTGGAAAAGATCAAGGCGCGAGGGGTGACCCTCTCTGATCTGGCCAAACACCAAAAACGGGTTGAACTGATCGCCTACGACATATGGGAGCACTACCGTTCCCACGCCTTGCCAGACGGCTACAAGGCCCAGGTGGTCGCCATTGATCGCGAGGCGGTGATCCTTTACAAACGAGCCCTCGATAAGGTCATTGCCGCGACCCTGGTACAAGAGGGGACATTCCCGAAAGAGGCTCTGGCTGAGGCTGAGGCGATGAGTGCCTGTATCTACTCGGGCAACCAGGAGGACGGCAAGCCGAGTGAAGATAAATACCTTGCCGGAATCCGCACTGATCTTGTACTGCAACTGGTTGATGGCCAGGATGAGAAAGAGATCAAGAATGCTTTCAAAAAGTCTGGGCAACCGCCCTATTTTTTAATCGTCTGCAACAAGCTGCTGACCGGGTTCGACGCCCCGATTGAGAGCGTCATGTATTTGGATAACCCGCTCAAGGAACACAACCTGCTCCAGGCCATAGCCCGGACCAATCGTGTTGCCGGTTCGACCAAGCAGTTCGGCCTGATCGTTGATTACATCGGCGTGACCAAAAAGCTGGTGGAGGCCCTGGCCTCCTATCGGTCCGAAGATGTACAGAGCGCCATGCTTGATCTGGATGTCAATCGTCAGGAACTGAAAGCGGCCCATGCTGAGGTGATGAAACTGATCAAGGGGATACCTCGGCATACCCAGGACCTGAAAGCCGAGTACGACGCCCTGGTGCAGGCCTTGGGGACGGAAGATGTCTGGTTCACTTTTTACCGGACTGGCAAGACCTTTATTCGTGCCTACGAGGCTCTCAGCCCTGATCCGGCGATCCTCGACTACCAGCGTGACCTGAAATGGGTAGCAGGCTTTCTGGTTTACGGGGCCTTGGTGTTTGAGAAGAAGGAGGTCCTGGACTTCCTCGACTATAGCGCCAAGATCCGGCAGATCCTCGATGAACAGTTGGATGTCACCGGGCTAAGAACCCTGATCAAACTGCGGAGTATCACCGACCCCGAGTTCAATGACGATTTCAAGACCGAGGGTAAAGCACCCGATGAGCTGAAGACTGCCGCCATCCGCAAAACTGCCGAACTGAAAAAAACACTGGCTGAAAAAATGGCTAAGGAACCCGAACGCTATGGGGCCTTTTCGGAGATGGTTCTCGAACTGCTTCTGCGGTTTGAGATGGGGCAGATCGAAGCGGCCGATATCCTCAAAGAGTACGAGAAGATCGTAAAGGGGATCAAGGATGAGGAGGGTGGCCATACCGGCACCAGTCTGAACCCGAAAGCTTACGGTGTATACAAGATCCTGGAAGCGTTGAAGCCCCCGGCAGAGGCTGTTGGTGAGTCGCCCGGAGACTATGGGAAAGAGGGGGCAGGTGACGGTCCGAGCAAATTGGAGCAATTGGCGTCCGAGATCGATGGTCTGTATGACTCTGACCAAACCGCACCACCCGGCTGGCATATGAAGGATCAACTCAAGAAAGAACTGCGTCAGGCTGTCCGTGGGATTGTTCACCTTGCGGGGCTGCAGGAGTTGAGGACCATTCCGACCAGAGTAGAAGAGTATGCACTCAAGACCTATGTAAAGCTAAGCTGATGCCTGTCCTCGTGGTTGGACATACCGAGATCCCTTATGAGATCCGACGTAGCAGTAATGCGAAACGGCGTCATGTTGTCGTAACGCCTGGAAAGGTTGAGGTCGTTGTCCCAGTCGGGTTCGATGAGGCCGCGATTGAGTCCTTCGTCTTTGATCGACGTCGCTGGATTTTTATTAAACGCCAGGAGATCGAAGCCAAGGCGCTTCAGGCAACCGACACTGGCCCATGTCGATTTGTAACGGGTGCCAAGATCCCGTTTCGTGGTCGGCAGATACGGTTGACGGTGTCAGTCGCTGCCGTCGATAAGGTAGAGGTCAGTTACCATAACGGTTTCATCGTGTCGATCCCTGCCAACTTAACTCCCGTTGACCAGGACAATCAGATTCGACTGGCACTCAAGGTCTGGTTCGTTGATCGCCTGACTCGTGATGTCGATGAACTCTTGGACCGGTACTGTCCAAAATTGGGGATCAGGCCTTTGAGAGTGCGGATCAAGACCCAGAAACATCTCTGGGGCAGTTGCGGTCTGGATAAAATCATCAACCTTAACTGGCACCTGATCTTTGTCCCGAAGTCGGTACTGGCCTATGCGGTGATCCATGAACTTTGCCACCTGCTGCACCGGAATCACTCGGATGAGTTCTGGCGACTGGTCGGGAGTCTTTGTCCCGATTACGATGAGAGCAGACGATGGTTGCAGAATCAAAAAGTGGCACTCAACAGTCTTGACACCCTTTGACCGCTCCCAGCATGTGGCACAAAAACACCAATAGTCTGTCTTGTTGGACTTCCGACACTCTGCATATCTTCGGGAAATATAATTTAGGGGGGGCTTATTGGCACTCAGAAAATATTTATTAGGGGACATTATACTCTTGCTAGAAATCGTAGATGGCCAAGGGGCTGTTGATTATGTTGATACTGTTGTGGCAAGCGTTATTTTTGAACGATGCAAGCAGTATTAATGATATACATTTTCTGATTTTGCTATTTTAGTAATATATATTTATCATATAGGTGTAAAAACTTGTCTTGATCTATCTGTGAATGTGAAATATACTTACGTTTAATCTGCAATAGGTAAAATGTATTTAAACTTGCTTTGAGGAGGTTAAGATGAAAACCAAGGCTAACGACAGCTTGAGCTACATTGCGAGGAAAGAGGCTCGCTTGATGGGGCAGAATATAGTTCTAGCTCGCAAGCGCCGCAATATTTCTCGTAAGGCTATGGCTGAAAAAATGATGGTTTCGGTCCCCACTCTGAAGTCGCTCGAATGCGGTGAGACCAATGTTGGGTTAGGCGTTCTTCTTCAAGCATTGTCTGTGTTGGGGTTAGATCAGGGGTTTTCCGACCTTGCCTCACCGTCCAGGGATAAGGTAGGTCTTGGAATGGAAACGCGGCGATTTATGGGTGAAGGCACCCTGGATAAAGAGGATCTGAATTTCTAATGGCAGAGATAAAAAGAGCGACGGTCTATATCTATCTTGCGGAGGGGCCAGTTCCGGCCGGGTTGCTTTCGATCAACTGTGATGGGCGCTATACAACAAGTGAGTTTATTTACGGTAACCTCTACCTTGAACGCCCTGATGCCATATCTGTTGACCCAGTGCAACTCCCACTACCACCAGTGGGGCGCTCTGAAGTTATCCAGACACCTGCTGATTTTTCTGTGTTTAATGGAATTCGAGATGCTTCTCCTGATAAGTGGGGACGGTATCTGCTGGACAAGAAATATCCGACGCTAGGTCTGGATGAGTTCGACTATATTGCATCCGCAGGTCATGACCGGGTCGGAGCGCTGGCTTTTGGTGAAAGTCCGCATTCTGGCGTTGGAATTTGGGACACGCAGAAGTTTGTTAATCGTGAGCCAGGGTATTTTGATTTAGCGCAGATACAGCGTGCGGTTGACAGTGTCGAAAATCCTGATGATCCTGATTTTCAGCGTTTCTTGGAATATAAACCTTCTCTTGGTGGAGCACGACCCAAAGCCACTGTTCAGTGGGATAGTAGACTTTGCTTGGCAAAGTTTTCTCTAAACAGTGATGCCTACAATGTGAGTCAGGCTGAGTATGCCGCAATGCTTCTGGCAGATCGCTGTGGGATTGATGTTCCTCGTGTGTATCTCACCAACGCTCTCGGAAGACAGGTTTTTATTGTTGAAAGATTTGATCGACAAGTAGTCGGTGTAGACGGACTAAGGCGCACTCCCTTCCATTCAGCGCTAACTATGACCGGATCTCACGAGAGCGACTATATGCGCCACTCATACCTTGATATCGTGACAGCGATCAGCCGGTTCAGCTCTCAGCCCGCCAAGGACCGGGAGGAACTCTTTCGGCGGTTAGTTTTTAACGTGTTCTGCAACAACAACGATGACCACATGCGGAACCATGGTTTTCTCTATGTCGGGGAAGGGGCATGGAATCTGTCCCAGGCTTATGACATTGTTCCGTTCCCACAGTCAGGAGAGGTTTACCATCAAGCCCTTCATTTCGGGGACTTGGGGCGCGAAGCATCGATAGTGAACCTTCGATCTGGCGCCCCGACTTTTGGGCTGAATCAAGCTGAAGCGAATAATGTCATTGATGGGGTGAGAGAGGGAATTCGGAACTGGGAAGATTTCTTTCTTGAGCATGGAGCCGCCGAAGAAGACGTGACCAGGCTCGGCAGAAGCTTCCGCCAATTATAGAAAAAGACAATGTCGGGGCTTGATAGAATAACAGGCTGCTTTGCATCTCCCCCTTTTATGTTGACTCTGAATCGCCACTGGTTTTTAGACCTTCTTGAGTTGAAAATATATTCAGGACAATCGCATAAGCATCAACCGTTCTTTTGAAGAATTGATATTTGGTTTTAGGGGGTGTTTACTTTTTGTTGAGTCGATGAGGTCGGTAAGGTTAGCGAGAGGTTGTTCCTGCAAATGATCAAAAAGGAAAGATAGTTAATGTCCACTGAGAGAATGTTTGAAGTCATTTGCTACACGCAGTGACTATAAAGTGACTATAAAGTGACTATAGAGTTATTCGATGGGTTTGGTAAATGTAAGATATGCGGTGATTCTACCTGTCGTCGTAATTAACGCGTATTTGTTCTGAAAAATATTCCCCTCTGTCAAGTAATCCTGATTTATTGAGTGAAACTGTAATCAAGATATTTTTTAAAGCAGTAATCGTGTATTTGATTTATGTATCTTGACGTTGTATTGTGTCCTGAATAAAAAGAGCCTCGCTGTTGAAAATTTGAGCAACTCATATCTCTGTTGACTGTTATTTTTGCATAAGCTGTTTTCTTTTTTTTCGCAAGGGCATCCTGGTCGTTATTTTTAATTAAATATTAGGTGTTTGCAGTGTTAACTGTTCACGCAGTTTGTCTTGGCAGGTTCTTTGCAGTAATTTCAGTGGCAGTGAATTTTATTTGACTTGTATGACTGATTTCAACAGAAGAGTCGTCAGGTAAACCGGTGACGATTTATGGAGGTAGTAACATGCGCAAGGTTGAAGCGATTATCAAGCCGTTCAAGCTGGATGAAGTGAAGGAAGCTCTGAACGAGGTCGGTATTCAAGGGATTACGGTTGGTGAGGTCAAGGGTTTTGGCCGCCAGAAGGGGCATACAGAGCTCTATCGTGGCGCCGAATATGTAGTCGATTTTATCCCTAAAATCAAGATGGAAATCATCGTTGCCGACGACATGGCAACCCGGGTGGTTGAAGTGATTGCAGAATCAGCCCGTACCGGTCGGATAGGTGATGGTAAGATATTTGTAACGCAGGTTGATGAGGTTGTCCGGATTCGGACAGGTGAAACCGGAGACGACGCTCTTTAAATTGTTCAATTCCACACTAAACAGCATGTAGAAGGAGAGACAGCATGACCCCCAGAGAAGTAGTCAAGTTTGCAGAAGAAAACGGCTGCAGAATGGTCGATTACAAGTTCCTCGACTTTGTCGGGATCTGGCAGCACTTTTCCACCCCACTTGGTGAGTTTGGCGAGGACACATTTGAAGAGGGGATCGGTTTTGATGGTTCCTCGATCCGTGGCTGGCAGCCGATTCACAACAGTGACATGCTGCTCCTGCCCGATCCGACGACCGCCCAGGTCGACCCGTTTGTAAAGGTTCCGACTCTGAGTCTGATCTGTAACATCGTCGATCCGATCACCCGTGAAGGGTACACTCGCGATCCGCGTTTCGTCGCGCAGAAGGCCGAAGCCTATCTCAAATCGACCGGCCTCGCTGATACCGCTTACTTCGGCCCCGAGCCGGAGTTCTTCATCTTCGACAACGTTCAGTACGATTCTTCGGCCAATCAGTCGTTCTACATGGTCGATTCGGTAGAGGGTATCTGGAATACCGGTGCTGACGAAGTCGGCGGCAACCTCGGCTACAAACCGCGTCACAAAGAAGGCTACTTCCCGTGCGCTCCGACCGATTCGATGGTCGATCTGCGTAACGAGATGGTTGAAGTGCTGCAGAGCGTCGGCATGAATATCGAAGCGGTTCACCACGAAGTTGCGACCGGTGGTCAGACTGAAATCGACATGCGTTTTGATTCGCTGCTCAGCATGGGTGACACCCTGCAGTGGTTCAAGTACATCGTCAAGAACGTTGCATTCCGTAATGGCAGGTCCGTTACATTCATGCCGAAGCCGATCTACAATGACAACGGTTCCGGTATGCATTGCCACCAGTCACTCTGGAAAGACGGCAAGAACCTGTTTGCCGGTGACGGCTACGGTGGCCTCTCTAAGATGGCTATGTACTACATCGGCGGTATCATGAAGCACGCCAAGGCACTCTGCGCTTTCACCAATCCGAGCACCAACTCCTACAAGCGTCTGGTTCCGGGTTTTGAAGCTCCGGTTAACCTCGCTTACTCGAACCGGAACCGCTCCGCTTCCCTGCGTATTCCGGTAACGAACAACGACAAAGCGAAGCGTGTTGAGTATCGTACGCCTGATCCGGCCTGTAACGGCTACCTCGCTTTCGCCGCTCAGCTGATGGCTGGTCTTGACGGGATTGAGAACAAGATTGATCCGGGCCAGCCGCTCGATAAAGATATCTACGGTCTGTCGCCGGAAGAGCTCAAAGAGGTTCCGACCGTTGCGTCTTCGCTGGAGGATGCACTTAATTGCCTTCAGGCAGATCATGACTTCCTGCTCAAGGGGGATGTTTTTACGATCGACCTTGTCGAGAAGTGGATCGAGTACAAGACCGAAGCTGAGGTTAACCCGGTTCGGACGCGTCCTTGTCCGGAAGAGTTCAGCCTCTACTACGACTGCTAATTTCAGCCGTTAGAGCAGAATCAAAAAGCCCTCCTGGATTTCCGGGGGGGCTTTTTATTATTCTCTGTCATTTCGAACGAAGAGAGAAATCTTTTTAAGCTCTCTTCGTTTAGGTGCGATGATATTTTCTCAATTCAGCTCTTTGTCAATCTCCCGTTTCTGCGGCACCATGACGATCTGGATTCCCGATCAGAAACGTTTCGGGAATGACGTCGTAAAAGCTTCTCTCGCCCGTTCGTTCCACTCACTAGAGAGCGCAGAGAATACAGAGAAAACATGAGAACAACAACCATCTTATTGTGCCTCTTCCGCAGAATCTGTGGGTAGAAGGCGGTAAAAGTTAGAGCATTGCTTCCCCGTGTGGGGTTAGGATGGATTTGCGAGAATCAATCCATTCCACGGAAAGAGAAGCAATGCTGATAAAGA
>Ga0314774_1001926_pt1 | contig 12405 bp, 14 predicted proteins | sample MetaGCBIA2018_FD_204515 | JGI IMG/M metagenome (GOLD analysis project Ga0314774, IMG submission 204515) | Cryopeg brine microbial communities from Beaufort Sea near Barrow, Alaska, United States - CBIA 2018 | ecosystem: Environmental > Aquatic > Marine > Coastal | place: USA: Alaska | collected... | reverse complement strand
CCTATCGCTTCCTTCAGACCCTGCCGTTGCCAGCAACGCCCTTGCGATTCGGATTGTCTTCCCCCTGATCGGGGTGACGCCCGTATCTTTCAACGAGCCGGGTTTGCCAGCTACGCTGGGCAAACCATGAAAAAAGCCACGCAATCCGTGGCTTTTGATTCTCCTCCGTCATGATGATGCTCACACCCCCCTAAGCGTCACCTCTGCGACATACTGCATTGCCTGATCCCGATAAGCAGTCAGAATCTCTTTCGAATACGGTTCGATCGACAGATTTTCGATCATCGCCTGTTCGGTCACAAACTGTTGCAACACCCAGATCCTGGCGCCGCGGATCAAGGCTCCAATGGCATCGATATCCGCCGCTTCGACCATGCCGGGAACACAGGTGGTACGAAATTCATAATCGACTCCGCTCGCCATCAACAGTTCGATCGATTTCCCTAACGCTTGCAGATCGACCGGAGCGGGGTGTAGTTCACCATATCGGGCCGGCGATGTTTTCAGATCAATAGCGACATAATCGAGCAGCTGTTCGCTCAGCATCTGCTCCAGACGGTCGGGACGAAGACCGTTGGTGTCGAGCTTGATCTGCAGACCGAGCCTCTTGATATCACGCATCAGGACGATGCAATCGGGATCGAGGGTCGGTTCACCGCCGGAGATGACGACCCCGTCGATAAAGGTCGACCGGCTTTTCAGCTCGGCCAGAAGCTCCTCTACCGGATAATCCGGGTACTGTTCAGGATCCTGAACCAGGGTCGGATTGTGGCAGAACGGGCAGGTGAGATTACAGCCACCAAAAAAAATCAGGGAAGCGATCCTGCCCGGAAAATCGAGCAGGCTCGTCCCCTGAAAACCTTTTACTTTCATACGCGGTTATTTCGTTTCGTCAGCTTTGCGCATAACAAACTCGGAGCGGTCCTTGAACTCTTCCTTCTTCCCCTTGTTCCACTGCTGGACCGGACGGAAAAAACCACAGACACGCGAGTAGACCTCTGTTTTTGAATCACATTTTGTAGCCATCTGCCCCACTCCTTTTTACGTTTAAAGGGACATGTTGTCCCGGTTGAAAACAGGTTTTAACTCTCAGGCCGCTTCCCCTTCTGCCATGTGCGGACAGGCAAAATGCTCACCGACGATATAGCCGTGCTCCGGACAGACGGTGAAGGTCGGACTGATGGTAAAATACGGCAGGTGGAAATTTTCGGCAATCCGTCGCACCAGCAGGCGCGCAGCGCGCCAATCTTCAATCCGTTCACCTAAGAAACCGTGCAGCACAGTCCCGCCGGTATAGAGGGTCTGCAGACTATCCTGATGACTCAACGCCTCGAACAGATCGGTGGTCGAACCGACCGGGAGCTGGGTCGAATTGGTATAATAGGGTTGATCTTCACCGGCGGTAATGATCTCCGGAAAACGCTTGCGATCAGCACTCGCCAGACGGAAGCTGGTCCCTTCGGCCGGTGTCGCCTCCAGATTATAGAGATGGCCGGTCTCCTCCTGAAACGCCTCGAGCTGTTTGCGCATAAACTCCAGCGTTTCGATCGCCAGTGCGTGCCCGGCCCCGCTGTCGATGCCGCAGCCGATCAGATTCAGACTCGCTTCGTTCATCCCGATCAGACCGATGGTCGAAAAATGGTTATCCCAGAAGTGGCCGCTCCGCTCCTGTATTGCCGAGAGATAATACTGGCTGTAAGGATAGAGACCGTCCTCGGTGAAACGCTCTAACTGCTTACGCTTCAACTCCAGGGAATCATGGGCGAGACGCATCAGTTCCGAAATCCGGCTAAAGAACGACTCTTTGTCGGGTGAGACGTAGGCTGCCCGCGGCAGGTTTAAGGTCACGACACCGATCGAACCGGTCAACGGGTTCGAACCGAACAGACCGCCACCCCGCCGCCGCAGTTCGCGGTTATCAAGGCGCAGACGACAGCACATGGAGCGGGCATCTTCCGGATCCATATCGGAGTTGATGTAATTGGAAAAATACGGGATGCCGTATTTTGCCGTCATCTCCCAGATCGGCTCGTAGCGTGCATTATCCCAATCAAACCCTTTGGTTATATTATACGTCGGGATCGGGAAGGAGAAGATCCGTCCCGAAGAATCGCCATCCATCATCACTTCACAGAACGCCCGGTTGAACAGATCCATTTCATACTGGAAATCGCCGTAACTCTCTTCCTTCAATTCGCCGCCGATAATGACCGCTTCGTGGGCAATATTCGAAGGGGGCTTGATATCGAGGGTGATGTTGGTAAAAGGGGTCTGAAAACCGACCCGGGTCGGGACATTCATGTTGAAAATGAATTCCTGCATCGCCTGTTTGACCTCAGGATAGGTCAGATTGTCGTAGCGGATAAAGGGGGCAAGCAGGGTGTCGAAGCTGGCGAACGCCTGGGCACCGGCCGCCTCTCCCTGCAGGGTGTAGAAAAAATTGACGGATTGACCGAGGGCGGTTCGGAAATGCTTGGCCGGGGCCGACTGCACCTTCCCATAGGCACCGGTGAAACCTTTGAGAAGGAGATCCTTGAGATCCCAACCACAACAGTAGACCGACAGCATACCGAGATCATGGATATGAAAATCGCCATTGCGATGGGCCGTTGCAACCGGGTTCGGGTAGATTTTACTCAGCCAGTAATTGCTGGAGATGTTAGCGGCAATATGATTATTGAGCCCCTGCAGAGAATACCCCATATTGGCGTTTTCATTGACCCGCCAATCTTCCTGGGTGAGATAGGCATCAACCGCCTCGGCAGATTCCTGCATGAATTCGCGCGTCCGCCGGAGAGATTCATGCTGCTTCCGGTAGAGGATATATTCTTTGGCAACCTTGGCGTGCCCATTTTCAATCAGGATCTTTTCGACCAGATCCTGAACATTTTCAACGGTGGGGTCCCGGCCATCTTTGTACAGGACCTGAAGGATACCGACAACCTGGGCAGTGATGATCCCTGCCTTCTTCATGTCGGTGCCACCGACACTCCGAACCGCTTTCTGAATCGCGCTACAGATGTTTTCCTGCTCAAATGGAGCGAGGCGTCCGTCCCGCTTACGAATGTATTCCAGCATGATATCCCTCCAGATTCAAAAACTATCGAACCGCCCCACGACCAAGCTGACAAAGCCAAGGACAAACAGAATGCAACAGTGATTTTATTACCACAATAGATAAGACGACGCAAAGAGAAAAACCACCACATATTGTCTTTTTTATTAATATAAAACACCATATGTTGTGCATATCCTGTGGATAAAAGATGTAACCTATCGACATTCTTGACCGATTAACCTCCCTGTGCTAAACAGTGAAGAACAACCGCCTGGAGGGCACAAATATGACCGACTTGGCTCGTTTCGGAATTTCGATTGATCCACTGCTTCTCGAAAAATTTGATGGCCTGATCGGACGCAAAGGGTATGTCAATCGCTCTGAGGCGATTCGCGACCTGATCCGCAACACTCTGGTCGAAGACACCTGGCAGACCGGAGACAAAGAGACGGTCGGCACCGTCACGCTGGTCTATGACCATCACACCCGTGAACTCTCAGACAAGCTGACCGAACAACAGCATAGCCATCACGAGGCAATCGTCTCGACCCTGCATGTTCACCTCGATGCCCACCACTGCCTGGAAGTCGTCGTGGTCCGTGGCGCGGCAAATGACGTCAAGCGACTGGCAGATGAATTGATCGGGACCAAAGGGGTTAAACACGGAAAGCTTGTGACAACGACCACCGGCGAAGGGTTGAAATAGAGTTGACGGTTTCATGGCGCATAAATAGCGCCCTTTTTTAAACGTGCAAGTAGCACGAATTAATAATTCGTATGACAGAAATCTGCCGTTGCGATTGCACCCGGACGAGAGATATGCCAGAAAGCTCTACCACTACTCTGCTTTTTCAACGAAATAAGGGGGGACGTTACGTTTGTAAACTGGCACTGTTCTTGTAATGGATAAGCTCTCTCTTTCAACGACCGGAAGCAACAATGGCAAAAATCGACACAACATATTTTGATCTTGGCAGCCTCGATGCGCTCGCTTATCGCCATTCGCCGATCCACGCCCTCGATCCGCGCGCCAAGCTGATAACAACGCTGATCTTTATTGTCACCGTAGTCTCTTTTCACAAGTACACCCTGTCCGGACTTCTTCCGTTCCTGGTCTTTCCGCTCTATCTCCTTATCCGGGCAGACTTGCCAGCGACTCAGGTTCTGAAAAAACTGTTGGTCGCCCTCCCCTTCGCTTTTTTCATCGGCATCTTCAATCCATTTTTTGATCAGGAGCCGTTGATGCAGCTCGGGCCACTGAGTGTAACCGGTGGCTGGATCTCGTTTGCCTCGATTTTACTCCGCTACACCCTCACCGTCACCGCGGCGCTAACCTTGATCGCCACCACCAGTTTCACCGGCATCTGCATGGCGCTGGAAAAACTCGGCTGTCCAAAGGTGTTTGCGTTGCAGCTCCTCTTTCTCTACCGCTACCTGTTCGTTCTGATCGACGAAGCGAGTCGGCTGATCCGCGCCCGGGCTTTGCGGACCTTTCATGGACGCGGGCGGAGTCTTAAAGTGTTTGGGTGCCTGCTCGGCCAGCTTCTGCTCAGATCACTCGAACGGGCACAGCGGATTCACCTGGCAATGAACTGTCGCGGTTTTGATGGAAATATTCACATGCGCAAGCCGGTCAGATTCAAGCGCTGTGATGCGCTGTTCATTCTCGTCTGGACTGCTTATTTTATCAGCTGCCGTTACTGGAACATCCCACAATTACTCGGTTCCTTTAGTCTGGAGATTTTCTGATGAGCCATCATATTGTTGAAGTTGAATCGCTCTGTTTCAAATACCCCGACGGCACCTCCGCCTTAAACGGTCTCTCCTTCAGGATTGAGCATGGTGAATCAGTCGCTATCGTCGGTGCCAACGGCGCCGGAAAATCGACGCTATTGCTTCACCTAAATGGCTACCTCACACCAGAGCAGGGGAAAGTGCGGATCGGCGACTACCCCCTCACCCCTGAGACCGTGCAAGACATTCGTCGTACCGTCGGGATGGTTTTCCAGGATCCGGATGATCAACTCTTTATGCCGACGGTTTACGACGACGTCGCCTTCGGCCCACTCAATCTCGGCTTCCCCCCCGAAGAGGTCGATCAAAAAGTGAGCGACGCCCTGACCCTGATGGATGCTCTACATCTTAAGGAACGCCCCCCTTACCACCTCTCCGGCGGTGAAAAACGGGCGGTCGCCATCGCCTCAGTCCTCTCCATGTCACCCGATATTTTGGTTATGGATGAACCGACCACCGGGCTCGATCCACACGGCCGCAGACGCTTGATTGAGAAACTCAATTCATTTAAGCACACAAAAATTATCGCTACGCACGATCTCGACCTGGTCGTCGATCTCTGCGAACGGACCATCGTCATCCACGACGGTCAGGTCACGGCCGATGGACCGACTTTAGATATTTTCAAGGATGAAAAACTGCTGGCAGAAAGCCATCTGGAACTACCGTTGCGGATGCAGGCCTGCCCGGTATGTGGAAAAGGGTAATCCAATTTTATAACATTTCGAGTGAGTTAGTTTTTATCACCGTCATTTTTGTCTGAACCATATCGTGCATGGTGTAGCCGATACCGCCGACGCCGTAGCCAGCTGCGCGCCGTCCGGCAAAAGGCATCCAATCAGCGCGAAAGGCGGTGTGGTCATTTACCATCACAGCAGATGCATCGAGCCGCCTCACGGTATCGAGGGCGATTTCCAGATCATCAGTATAAACCGCCGCTTGAAAAGCGACATTCAAGCTATTTGCTCGCCCTATCGCTTCGTGTCGGTCTGTATAAGGATAGACACAGACCACTGGACCGAAAATTTCTTCCCTCGAGACCTTCTCCTCAGGTTTTGGGTCAAACAGTACGGTCGGTTGGTACATGGTTTCACCTATAGGCTTTCCACCAGTGAGCAATTCGGCCCCACCAGCGAGCGCCTCTTCAACCCAGGCATAGACTCGAGCGACTTCGCGCGGTAAAATCAGGGGTCCGACTTCGGTCTCTTCTTTTGTCGCATCCCCTACCTTTAGTAGAGCCGCTGCTGCCGCCAATTTTACTGCCAAATCGCGGGCAATCAGCATGGCAAAATCTTCGGCTTCAGACGCAACCAGTTGAGACAGTTTTAGCAAAATAGCGATGCGCTGATCAGGCTCCAGCCAGCCGTCCCGGTCATGAAACATGACTGGCGGCCGTCTTCAGCATCTGCTCGGCTTCTTCAGCCGTTTACAGCGGCAGTCTCTTGATCAACTTGCCATCAAACGGGGAGCAGACATCGAGCGTTCCTGGCGCCTCTTGGCTTGGTTCTGTCATCATAACATCCACACCTTTGCCTTGAGTTCGTCGACAAGCACCTTGTTGTTTTCCGAGTAATCAACCGGTAAGTTGACCAGGTGGACACCACCTGCCATGAAACATGATTCGAGCAAAGGGGCAAAATCCTCGGTGTTTTCGACGCGATGCCCCTTGGCGCCATAACTCTGGGCGTACATGACGAAATCCGGGTTATTGAATTCCAGACCGAAATCGGCATACCCCATACTGTACTGTTTCCAGCGGATCATGCCATACGATTTATCCTCAAGTACCAACACCACCAGATTTAAACCGAGCCGGACCGCGGTCTCCATCTCCTGACTGTTCATCATGAACCCCCCGTCGCCACAAATCGCCATTACCCTCCGCTCCGGGTAGAGCCGGGCAACCTCCATGGCGGACGGCAACCCCGCCCCCATACTGGCAAGGGCATTGTCGAGCAGGACGGTATTAGGTTCGGCGGCCAGATAGTTGCGCGCAAACCAGATTTTATAGACGCCGTTATCGAGTGCAATCACCCCATAAGCCGGCATGACCTTGCGGACATCGGCGACAAATCGCTGTGGCTTAATCGGGAAGCTTCCATCAGCAGTCCCTTCGAGCAGGTGTCGATCCAGCTCTTTTTTGACTGTTTGAAAATAGGAACAATCCTGCCCAAGCGGCCCAACTAAATCTGTTAATCGTGTGATACTTTCAGCGATGTCACCGACCACACCGAGTTGGGGAAAATAAACATTATCGACGCTGGCTGACTTAAAATTAATGTGGATCACTTTTTTACCGCCGTGCTCCATGAAAAACGGCGGTTTCTCGACCACATCATGCCCGACATTGATCACCAGATCGGAGCGGTCGATGGCACAGTGGATATAATCGTTGTTGGAGAGAGCGGCGGTGCCCAGGCATTGCTGGCTGTTTTCATCGACCACCCCTTTCCCCATCTGGGTATTGAAAAAATAGATGCCGGTCGCAGCGACAAACTTGCTCAACGCGCACTGAACCCGATTCCGATTTGCACCGGCGCCGATCAGTAGCAGAGGGAACTTCGCCGCCCGAATCATATCGGCCGCCTGCTGAACCATCCCCTCATCGGCATTGGGGCGACGGATGTTGGCCAGGGGGAAGATCGGAGTCGTGTTTTTATCTACGGCTTCGCGGGCGATATCTTCCGGAAACTCCAGATGGACGGCACCGGGACGCTCTTCCATGGCGAGACGAAACGCTTCGCGGACGATACTTGGGATCAGGTCTACGTTCACAATCTGCTTGGTGTATTTGGTCAACGGGCGCATCATTTCAACCACATCCAGAATCTGAAACTGCCCCTGCTTGCTCGCCTTGATCGGTTTTTGCCCGGTGATCATCACCATCGGAAACGCCCCGAGTTGCGCATATGCCGCACCGGTGACCAGATTGGTCGCTCCCGGTCCGAGAGTCGCCAGGCAGACGCCCGGCTTGCCGGTCAAGCGGCCATAGGTCGCAGCCATGAAAGCGGCACCCTGTTCGTGGCGGTTGAGAATCAGCTGGATAGTTGATTTGCGCAGCGCCTCGAGAAAATCGAGATTCTCTTCCCCCGGCACCCCGTAGATAATTTCGACACCTTCATTCTCCAGCGCTTTCACAAACAGATCGGAAGCATTCATATGATTCCCCTTTCGCTATTCCTTAAAGCGCCTTCTCGGCGTTTGAGTACGTGCGCGATGCCGAAACCGAGCAGCATAAAAAGCGCCGACAGACTCAATACCAATACACGGTTTTGAACGCCCGAGACTGCAATCCCTCCGAGGAAAACAAAGCCGATCAGCGAGGGGAGAATACCGATAAAGGTTCCGACCGCATAATCGCAATGGCGAATAGCGGTCAGCCCGCAGCCAAAGTTGACGGCATCAAATGGGAGCATGATCAACCGCATGGTCATGACCGCGACAAAACCGTTCTGCTTCAGCCGTTCGTCCCAACGACTCACCCTCAGCGTTAAGTGACTCTCCACCATTTTGCGACCGAACCAACGAGCCAGAACAAAACCGAGATTGGCACTCGCATTTTCTCCTATCACCGTAAAGAGGGTGCCGAGCCAAGGGCCGAAGATAAGCCCTGAAGCTACCGTCAACAGTGTCGCCGGAAAAAGAATCAGCGGACGGACAACATAGATAACAATATAGATGGACGCCGCCTTAAACAGACCAACATCGCTCAGCCACTGTTCCAGGAGCTGCGGGATCTCAACCAAGCTTAATTGCGAGCGCCACCAGAACACCAGCGTTGTCAGCAGAAGACATAACCAAAGCGTGCCGAAAACGATTTTCAAACGCTTCACGCTGAAAGCTGCCCCTCTTCCCCGGTGTCGCTGCAATGCCCTTCCGAGCAACTGGCCCCATAGGCAAAGCAGGAATAACAGCGATGATGCTTGAGCATGACACGCTCAGCCATCGCCTCTTTCAGCGTCCGGCCAAGATTGTAGTCGACGTCGTCATCGACCAGGGTGCAGGCGTAGACACCGCATTGGCCCTTCTGTTTGACGATCATCTTGTTGTAGTTGCACATAAACCCGCCGCGCTGCGAAGCGGAGAGATAGGTTGTCATGCAGCTCTCGGTAAGCTCCGGCACATGGGGCATTGAACCTGGCTTATGGAACTCCGGGAACTTGATGATAGAGATATCCATCGGCACGCCAGCTTTGCGGAAAAAGGGTGCATAGGCGGTATCAACCGCCACACCGTCTTCCCCCTCAGGCATCAGGCGAGCGATCGAGACCCCGAATCCCTCATGATACAACCGTCCCAAGGTATCCAACGCCTTTTTGAAGTTCCCCATGCCGCGCGACTCGTCATGCTTGTGCGGGTCAGGATGGTCCAGGCTGATGCGAAAATTCAGCCCGTGCGGCTTGGCGCTGAACGGTATCACCTTGGCGAACTGATTCATCAACGGCTCGGTCGCATTGGTCAGAACCAGACAGGGCTTAAAGTTCAACGCGTAGTCAAGAATCGAAACGAAATGCGGGTTGACGAACGGCTCCCCACCGGTAAAGGAAAACTTCTCGACTCCCAACTCGACCGCCTCGTCGATGAACCTTTTGGCCTCTTCCAGGGTGATAAATTCGAGCCGGTCGTCGCCGGGATTGGAACCTTCAAAGCAGAACGGACAGCGCAGATTGCACGAGGTGCCGGTATGGAACCAAAGCTCGTGCAGCAGTTGCGGCTGAATATATCCGCGTTTTTCCCCCTTGCTGCTGAGCAGCCAGTTGTTATCATGTTTCATCGGCATAAAAGCAAACCTCTCTGTGTATCTGGGTATAGTCAATATTGTGTTGTTCAAGCCAGGCGCTGACTTCATCAATCATAGCATCCAGGGCACAAAGGTAGTAATGAATCTGTCGCCCTAGCGGCAGCCGCTCTAGCAATCCGGTGATGCGGCCATGAAAAGCGTCCTCGGTCGCTTCGCGCGAAACTGCCCGTTGAAAATTCGGTAGCGCCCTGAATTCGTCCAGGGCGAAAGCTTCAGCCGCCAGACTGACGCCATAAAGACAGGCCAGCGGCGGTCGTTGGGGCATGCTGCGCAGATAACTCAAAAAAGGCGCAATGCCGGTGCCGGCGGCGATGAAAACAGCTGCTCTTCCTCAACTGAACGCCCGGGCTGAAACCAACCAAAGGGATCACTCGCCTGAACCTTGTCCCCCGGCTGACGCTCGGCCAGCCAATTACTGACCAGACCCTGCGGACAATCAAGCTGTACATAATGTCCTTTCTGATCGGTTTTGACCGGGATACACAGCCGCGCAGCTCAGGGAGCGGTCACCACCGTGGCGATGCCGGCAAGAGCCTTAAGAGGCAGATCGATACCAACAGTTTGCGCGCATTCCATAAACGGCGTCCCCCCTTGCGGATTGCCGAAAAGAATCACTGCAGTGGGTCGCAGCTTTTTGCCGATTGAAGCAGCTCCCTTGGCGTGGTCGATTCTCGCAAAGACCTTCATCCCCTTTTGTTGCACAAGGGATTCGAGACGATCCAGGGTCTCCTTGACCGGAACCGCACTCTTGCGGATCACCAGTCCTTCAACCGCAAAAGAGGGTGCAACGACCAGAATGATCACAAGCAGTGCTAGAAAAATAGCTTTCATCAAAACAACCTTACGCCAAAGCGTTAACGTCATGTTACCGTTGTTCTACTCACTTCTTGAGAGAGACCTTGCGCCTCTATTCCTCCGTTTGCCGCAGGTTGGTATTGATACGAATCTCACCGAGCAGAGTCTTGTGAACCGGACATTTTTCGGCGATTTCGAGCAGTCGCTGCCGCTGTTCCGGGCTCAGATCACCAGCCAACTCCAGTTCCCGCTCGAAATGATCTAATCTTTGTCCCGGTTCCTCGCAATTCGCGCAATCCTGAGCATGAATCTTCTCATGGCGCAATCGGACCACGACCTCATCCAAAGGCCATTTTTTACGCCGCGCATACATCTGCACCGTCATCCCGGTGCAGGCGCCGAGGGCTGCCTGCAGGTAGTCGTAAGGTGACGGGCCCTGATTGGTGCCGCCATAGGCTTCCGGCTCATCGGCAACCAGAGGATGACCGTTGGCGAACATGTCACTGCGGAAACCACCGGCAGGGGTTCGCACGGTCACGCGGTTATCAATGACTTCCGACGCGGGGTGAATTTCAGCATCGACAGCCAGGTATCGACCTGCCCAAGCCGCAATCATTTCCGCCGCATAAAGCGAATCTTCTTTGCGGGTCAGCAAGTGGTCGGCTGGCTCTAAAGAGATGAAACTCTTCGGGTGTTTTGCGGCCTGGTATATTTCAGCCGCATTCTCAATGCCGACCACCGTATCCCGGGGTGAATGCATGACCAACAACGCGGCCGAGAGGTTGCGGAGTGTCTCACCCGAAGTCTGATTTTGGAGATCATCAATAAAGGCTTTCCGGATCGTAAAGGGGCGACCGCCGATCTCAACCTGAGCTTCACCGGATGCCTCGATCTCTGATCTGGAAGCCGCAAAAATCTGCAGCGCATGCCCGGGTTGGAAAGGGGCGCCAAGCGTTGAAACCGCGCGCACTGATTCAATCTGATTTGCTGCGTGCAAAACCGCAGTCCCCCCCAGAGAATGGCCGATGAGGATCTTCGGCGCCTGGTAGGCGTCACTCAAAAAGCGACTCGCCGCGATGATGTCAGAAACATTGTGCGAAAAGCTGGTGGCCGAAAAATCACCCCCACTGTCACCAAGGCCGGTGAAGTCGAAACGCAAAACCGCGATATGCCTCCGGCTGAGAGCGCGACAGATATGCACCGCGGCGAGATGACTTTTGGTACAGGTAAAACAGTGCGCGAAGATTGCAAAGGCGTGCGGCTTCTCATCTTCAGGCAATTCAAGCACTGCCGCCAGTTCAGTGCCGTTGTGATTAAGAAAACTGACTTTTCTCGACTTCATAGGTCCCCTTGCTGTTCCTCGGTTTCAATGGTAGAAAACCCCGTAACGTCAAAGACCGAGGGTTTCATCGAGTTTTCCAGCCGCATCCAGAGCATTCAGGTCATCACAACCGCCGATCAAACGATCGTCGACAAATATTTCCGGCACGGTCGTGCGGCCAGACCGTTCGCGCATTTCCTGCTCTTTGCCAGGATCGACTGTCAGGTCATATTCGATGAATGTTGCATTTTTTGACTGCAGAAGTCCCTTGGCGCGATGACAGTAGGGACAGTAACTTTTGGTGTAGATTTCAATTTTTTTCATACACATTCTCCTTAATTGCCAGTTTCAGTTCCTAACAAAACAGATCTTTCATCATAATCGGCTCTCCAAACCGGATCTTCTCGACGGCCTGAGATACATCCATCCACGACCAAATACCGGTCGATAACGCCGTCAAATGCGGGGAGAACGTAGTCCATATTTAAACAATTCCTGAGTAAAAACGTAATCTGCTTATGCACTTTACTCAAGTTGCACCGAGCCTAAGTTGACGGTTGGTTGTCGGTGGTGAGCAAACAGCTTGCTGCATCATTCTCCAGAACCGTTTGCCCAGGGATTTACTGCTCCGCCGGT
>Ga0314774_1001924_pt1 | contig 12413 bp, 8 predicted proteins | sample MetaGCBIA2018_FD_204515 | JGI IMG/M metagenome (GOLD analysis project Ga0314774, IMG submission 204515) | Cryopeg brine microbial communities from Beaufort Sea near Barrow, Alaska, United States - CBIA 2018 | ecosystem: Environmental > Aquatic > Marine > Coastal | place: USA: Alaska | collected... | reverse complement strand
CAATTAACAGGTATTTTAGTCAGCCGTAAAGAGTCAAACATTCAAAGCCTGCCCGATCTTAAAGGTCAACAAATTGCCTTTGCGGCGCCCAATGCTTTTGCGGCTTCACTTTATATGCAAGCCCTACTTAAAAACAAAGAACGCTTAGATTTTAAGCCAGTTTATACTGGTACCCATAGCAATGCTTACCGCCAGGTGCTCACAGGAAGAGCAAAAGCGGCGGGAGGCGTTTACCGAACCTTAACCAAGGAACCTTTAGAAGTACAAACGGCTTTGCAAATTATCTATAAAACGCCTAGTACCCCTGCTCATGCGATTGTGGCGCACCCAAAAGTCTCTCCAACCATCCAGAAAGAGGTTCAACAGACCATTCTCGACATAGCACAATCAAAAATGGGGCAAAACTTATTGAATGCCGTCCTGATACCAAGCCCTGTTAAAGCGTCTTACCAACAGGATTACCAGATATTAGAACAACTTCACTTGACCTCTTTTTTTGGCGGGCAATAAGACGTGATAAATTGGTGGAGGCAATCCTCACTTTACACCCAACTGTCAATCGTTAGTGTTACCGTTTTAAGCATTATCATTCTGGGTTTATCCTATAGCAGTTTACAAACCCAGAAAACAGCTCTGTCCAGCAAACTGCAAGCTGATGCAAAAATTATGGCCAAAAATGTGGCTTTTTCTAGCCAATACCCCCTTATTAGCAATAAACTCGACAACTTAGAAAATCTACTCTTAAGTGCGGCTAGATATCCAGATGTTCTTAACTTACAAGTCATGACTCCGCAAGGCAATAACCTTGGACACATAACCATCCTAGACTCAGGAAAGATTAAAATAATTTACGATTTATCACCCAACCTAATTCCTCTAAAATTTTCGCCAAATAAAAGACACATAACCCAAACCAAACATAAATTAAGCATCTGGCAGCCTATTCACAACTCAACCCATATTGGTTGGGTGCTATTAGAAATCAATTTAAAACCTTACCAAGTCATTCAAAAACAACTTGCCTTAGATACCTTTATCAATGGTTTCATTATTATCTTATTAAACCTTTTGATTCTTCTTGGCGTTTTATTCTTTCCATTACGTCACTTTTCCAAAGCCATTGAATTTTCTCAGAAGCTCATAAATATGCCCGGAAAAACCCTTGATTTACAAGGCGGCTCCAAAGAAGTGAATCAACTGATCTCAACGCTTAATACAGCTTCGGCACAATTAAAAATACAAGATGACAAAATCGCCAATACTAATGCCCTACTCGAACAGAAAATAGCCACTCGTACTAAAAACCTTCAGGAAACGAATAAACGGCTCATTTTATTACAACATGCCATAGAACAAAGTCATTCAAGCTTACTTATTACGGATAATTTGCATGTCATTACTTATGTTAATCCTGCTTTAGAAAAGCTATCCGGCTATTCCGAAGTGGAACTTATCGGTATGACGCCCAGTGCTCTTAAATCCGCAAACAATGAATTAGACGTGATTGAACCCATTACCCAAATACTCAATGACGGTAATGAGTGGATTGGTGAATTTGTTAACCAACGCAAAGATGGTAGTGACTATTGGGTCCGATCCATCATTTCTCCCGTTAAAAACGACCAAGGTGAGATCACCAACTTTATTGCCATAGAAGATGATATTTCCGGCAATAAAAAATTCGAGCATGAATTACATCAACATGCCAACTATGACATTTTAACGGGTTTACCAAATCGAAAATTAGGACTGGATATTCTCCAGAAAGCCATCCTAAACACTCAAAACCATCACAGCAAAACGGCCATTTTATTTTTAGATTTAGACCGCTTTAAGAATATCAATGACACGGTTGGACATCACGTGGGAGATTTAGCACTGATTGAAGCCGCAGATAGAATTTTAGGTTGCTTACGTCCACAAGATTCAGTGGCTCGATTGGGAGGGGATGAGTTTTTAATCATACTGCAAGATATAATGGACACAACCAAACTCGACACGCTTCTAAAGAACATTGAAACGGAGTTAACGAAACCCTACCTCCTTGAAGACCGAGAACATATACTTGGCGCCAGCATCGGAATTGCCATTTCACCCGATGACAGTGATAATGCCAGCGATCTATTACGCCAAGCAGACAGCGCCATGTACACGGCGAAACGCAATGGGCGTGGCCAACACCAATTTTATACTCAATCAATTGCTGATAACGTGCTCCACAAATCACAAATGACGGCCGCGCTTTATCATGCAATTGAACAAAATGAATTCACTCTGCTATATCAACCTATCATGGATCTTCAGAAAGAGAAAATCACACATTGTGAAGCCTTAATACGTTGGAACTCTTCCCATTTAGGCAGCATTGGACCGGATATTTTCATCCCTATTGCCGAAGAGTCTGTTCTTATTATTGATATTGGCTACTGGGTCATTCGCCAAGCCTGCCGTGATGCAAAAAAATGGGATATTCAAACGATCAGTGTCAATATCGCCAGCGCGCAACTAAGAGAAGCAGAGTTTATCCAGACCTTGAAAACAATTCTAGAAGAAGAAGCTTTTCCTGCCAATAAACTGTGCATGGAACTGACTGAACATAGCCTCATGGAAGATGTTTCAAGTATTCGAAAATCACTCCAAGCACTGGTAAAGATGAAAGTACAGCTCTCCATTGATGACTTTGGAACGGGTTACTCCTCACTGAGTTATCTGAAACATTTCCCATGTCGTTTTATTAAAATAGATAAAAGTTTCATTGATGATGTCGCGATCAACCGTGAGGATGCTTCGTTGGTCGATGCCATTATTCATATGGGACATGCGTTATCACGAACCATCATTGCCGAAGGCGTAGAAACAGAAGCGCAACTTAATAAAGTAAAATCTCAAGGCTGTGATTATGTACAAGGCTACTTCATCAGTAAACCTCTCTCTGCTCACGCATTCGAGAAATTAATTCACGTCTAACACACCCAGCAGTACAGCCTGTCACGAGTCATTCATTCAACTGTCACTTAGCAGTAACGCCTTGTGATTAAACTCTCTAATGACGCCTATGTCATACAAGAAGCAATTGAATGATTAACATTGAAAAAACGCTCTCCCATAAGCACCCAGACTTTGAAAAAAAGACGGGGGCTAAATTATTTTTAAAACTCCTGAAACGTTTATTGCATGAAGATGAGATTAATCAGTTCATTCAAACCAATCAGCACCTAAAGGGATTTGCTTTTTTAGAGCATGTTTTAGATCACTTTAACTTCAGTTACCAGATAAACAATCGTGATTTCAATAATATTCCTTCTGAAGGCCGAGTAATTATCGTCGCCAATCACCCAATTGGTTCTTTAGATGGATTAGCATTATTAAAACTGGTGCGTAGCGTGCGTCCTGATGTGAGTATTGTGACCAATGAACTGTTGTCACACATCGACCCACTAGATTCTTTGTTTTTATCAGTCGATAATATGAGCGCTGGTGCACAACATAAAAGTCAATTTAAAGCGATGCTATCCGCCCTGAAATCTGACCAGGCCGTCATTATATTCCCTTCAGGTGAAGTTTCGAGAATCCGCCCAAACGGTGTACGCGATGGTGTCTGGAAAGCCGGCTTTCTAAAGTTGGCTGAAAAAACTAAATCCCCTGTTCTGCCCATCTATATCGATGCCCAAAACTCGGCGCTGTTTTATGCCTTATCTGCAATTTATAAACCCTTAGGCACGCTCATGTTAGTGCAGGAGATGTTTAAGCAAAGCCACCAAGAGATTCAGTTTCATATCAGTAAACCCATTCCTTGGAAGTCTATTGCCAAATCTGAGCACAAAGGGAAAAAACTGGCGAATGAGTTTAGAAAATACCTTTACCGCCTAGACAAACCTAAAAAAATAAAACAACGACCTTTTCTAGAAACTCTAGAAACCATTGCCCACCCTGTGAATCGTAGTGCACTCAAAAAAGCGTTGAAAAGTGCCGAGCGCTTGGGCGAAACTCAAGATGGTAAGCAGATCTACCTATCTGACTATGAAGCAGACTCCCCCGTCATGCAAGAGATTGGTCGGCTACGCGAACTCACCTTTCGCACCGTTGAAGAAGGCACTGGCAAACGATTAGACCTTGATGCCTATGATGCCGACTATCGTCATCTGGTGCTGTGGGATGAGGACGATTTAGAAATTGTAGGGGCTTATCGTATTGGCGAATGTGCCAACATTATTGCCAACAAAGGCATTAAAGGCCTCTATACCAGCACATTATTTGAATTAACACCCGAGATAGAGGCTTATTTACCGAATGCGTTAGAGTTAGGGCGCAGTTTTGTACAGCCACGTTACTGGGGTAAACGTAGTTTAGATTATTTATGGTATGGCATTGGAGCTTATCTGGTGCGCAACCCGCATATCCAATATATGTTTGGCCCAGTCAGTCTGTCTGATGCCTATCCAAAATTGGCGAAAGAGTTAATCAGTGGCTTTTACAAACAACAGTTTGGCGATGAACAAACGTTAGCCGTCGGTAAAAGACCTTTTATACTGAGTAAGCCAACCCAGGCCATTGCCGAAACTGAATTTTCTGGTGAGTATAAAGAGAGCTATAAAAAGCTGAATGCGTTATTAGATTTGGAAGGCGTCAAGGTGCCTACGTTATTTAAGCAATATGCAGAACTGTGTGATGATAAAGGCTGTCGTTTTATCGATTTTAGCGTCGACCCAGACTTCAATGATTGTATTGATGCGTTTATCTTTGTCGAAATAGATAAGATAAAGCCTAAGAAAAAACAGCGTTATATGAGTCCTCTTAAGGATATCTCAAAACAAATAGCCGTTTAAAATTGAGATGTAAAGTGACCAGGCCTGGTCACTTTACATAGGCTGTTTTGCAGTAGGTTATAACCTATTCGGGTTTACCTACCATAATCGATTTCATACTCTTTAAATCCATATGCCGCTGCCAAGCATCTAAGACGTCTTGCTTGCTTAATGCTGAAATCGCCTTAGGGAATTCTTCAAGGTAATTCAATGGTAAGTCATAAAAACCAATCATCGTAATGTAACCAATAATTTTGCCATTACTGTCAATGCGCAAAGGAAAGCCGCCGACTAAGTTGTCTTTAATGGCCTGTAGATGTTTTTCATCAAAACCTTTCATAAAGGCCTTTATGGTTTGATTCACGACTTTTTTGGCCTGCATCGCACTCTTATTTTTAGTGGATAAACCGACCAACCAAGGCCCAGGCTGACGCATCGGGGCAAACCCACTGCTGACACCATACACCAACCCACGTTTCTCACGAACCTCTTCCATTAACAGCGAGCCAAAACCACTACCGCCTAATAGGTGGTTACCTAAGAACAACGCATAATAATCAGGATCACCACGTTTGACCCCGATCTGACCTTGTTTAAAATAAGTCTGAGTTGAATCAAACTCAATGACCTGATGACGTTGTGACTCAGACAATCCTTTTTTAGCAGAACTCGGCGCTTCGAGCGTTGCAGGAACTTTGCCGACAGGCAGTCCTTTCAGTAAGTTTTCGGCAATTTGTTGAGCTTGGTGTTTATCGACATTTCCAACAATCGAAATCAAAGCATTCTTACTGACAATATATTGATTATAAAAAGCTTGAATAGCGTCTAACTTAAGAGCTTTAACGCTTTCTACATTGCCTGCAACAGGATGGGCATAGGGATGATTTCCATATAACATAGCCCAAAAAGCATTAGAGGCTATAGAACTTGGCATTAATTGTTGTTGTTTTAAGCCAACTAAGACACGGTTACGTTCGCGCTCAAAAATAGACTCATCAAAAGTCGACTCTACAATTGAGTCATGAAACAGGTCTAAAGCGGGCTTTAAGATGGACTCCCGCGTCAGCGTTCGTAGCGTATAACTCGCCATATCGCGATCAATACTGCCGCCCACATTTGCGCCCAAGGCATTGATTAAATCAGAAAGCTCTTCTTCACTATGCGTTTTGGTTTGCAGTCCGAGGAGAGTCGTCATCATAGAAGCAAGCCCCCACTGCTGTCCATCACGTGCACTTCCAGCATCGAAACTCACTTGAATATCCAACATTGGCAGTTGGGGCGCATGCACATACATGACCTTTGCGCCCTGTTTAGTATGCCATTGTTCTATCTGTACGGCCGACCAAGCATTGAGTGAAAACAGACTGAATGCCAGGCTCATCAACGTTGAAGTGATGATATGTTTAGAAAAGAAATGCATTTACAGTCTCCCTGTGTAAGCTTTTAGACCCGAATGTTCTTTACCATCAGGGAATAAGGTCGCGATGGTTAAATTATCGCGTTTGAGGTATTTTTTAGCCACCGCCTGAATTTGTTGTGGAGTGACTTTACGGATGTTTTCAACCCAATGATCCAACGTGTCCGGCTTTAAACCCACACTCACTAAAGAACCAATAATAGAGGCTTGTGCCTGAATTGAGTCCAGATAGTAGACATGATCTGCCTCATCCATCGCCCAAATACGCTCTAACTCTTGCTGACTGACTAATTCTGTTTTAAGAATGTCGACTTCCCTCAATAATGCCGCTTCAATATCACTGACTTTATGACCCGCTACTGGCGTACCACTCAATTCAAACAACGTTGATAAACGATCTGTGGCGTTATAACTTGCATTGGCACTGGCGGCAATTTTTTGTTTACGCACCAAAGAAACAGGTAAGCGACTGCTGCTACCACCATCCAAAATACTTTCTAAAACAGCCAGAGCATAGACCTCTTGTTTTTCCTGGTCAGTTTTTGCGGTCACTAACGTTGGTACGTGATACCCTAATTGCACTGAAGGCACCTTGGTTGCGCCTTTGAGTTCAATCCGACGCAGGCCTTCTTGCTCAATTTCCATCTGTGGCTTTACGTTCGAAATACCTTCTGGTTTATAGTGACCATAGTAAGTCTTGGCAAGCGCCAAAACGGCTTGTGGTTTAACATCCCCTACCACAACCAAAGTTGCATTATTAGGCGCATACCATTGACGATACCAATCCCGCAGATCATCCGCTTGATAATTCTCAATATCGGTCCTCCAGCCAATCACGGGGTTACGTGCAGGACTGTTCATAAAAGCCGTCGCATTGAACTGTTCATTCAATTTAGAGCTGGGTTGATCCTCTAAACGCCAGCGACGCTCCTCCATGACGACTTTGCGTTCTTTATTAAATTCAGCATCATCAATCACTAAATTACGCATACGGTCAGATTCCAACTGCATGACTTTTTCTAAATGCTGCTTACCTACAATTTGATAATAGGCGGTGTAATTGGCCGAGGTAAACGCATTTTCTTGGCCGCCGAGTTGCGATACTTGCTTAGAGAATAGACCGGGTTTTAGAGTTTTTGTGCCTTTAAACATCATATGTTCCAACATATGTGACAACCCTGTATTACCGACTGTCTCATACGTTGAGCCGACTTTATACCAAACCTGATGCACCACAACAGGGGCACGGTGGTCTTGCTTAACGATGACCTTCATGCCATTATCTAATTGGTATTCAGAGATACTGGGTAAACTATTGGCGAGGCTTGGTAAAGACAGCACTGATAACAGTGTGGCCACCAGCCAAATTTTAGGAGACATTGTTTTCATATTTATCACACCTCTACACTTCTTCAAGTATTTTGAATAGGGGGTTGTGTCTACAACCGTTTTGAATTCATTTATAATAGCGGAATATTCAGTTTCTAACATCAAAGAGTTCGGAAAATTTCAGAGTTTTCTGTACCCTAATGCCTTTAAAATGCCTTAACAGGAACACATCATGTTTAGTTTTTTACGTCGTAAGAAAAAACACTCTGCAGAACAGCCTATCGAGCAGGCTCAGCCTTTAGAGTTAGCCGCTGAAGTTGAGTGCCCAGAAACAACTGAAAAAACACCCAAAATTCAGTCCATTGAGAATAGAGAGACGGTGACTGAAAAGAGTGTAATGAATAATGCACCTCAAATCACTGAGTTGCAAGCTGAGACAACCCTATTAAACAATATTGAGCATTTTAATGAAGATGCTGTCGTCGCAAAAGCGTCTATTTTACCAACGGAAACCCAAGAAATTGCCGACCATGAAACGGCGTCTCAAAAACAAAATTTCTTTACCCGCTTAAAAAAAGGCTTAAGCAAAACGCGTCAAAATTTCACAGACAGCTTGGCGACTCTAGTTTTAGGCCGTAAAGAAATTGATGGGGACCTGCTTGAAGAGTTGGAAATGATTTTGTTAACGGCCGATGTGGGCATTGATGCCACTGACCGCATTATTAGTCATTTAACAGGACAAGTTACGCGTCAAGAACTTAAGGATCCTCAAGCGTTAATCACCGCGTTAAAAAAGCAATTACAGGACATTTTAGCCCCCATTGCAGTACCACTTGATGTTGATAATCACTTAGCCAAACAAGAGGGACCTTTTGTTATTTTAATGGTCGGCATTAATGGTGTTGGAAAAACCACCACCATTGGTAAGCTTGCAAAGAAATATCAAGAAGAGGGAAAATCGGTCATGCTCGCGGCCGGAGATACTTTCCGAGCAGCAGCCGTAGAGCAATTGCAAACCTGGGGAGAACGTAATAACGTACCGGTCATCGCTCAAAAAACGGGGGCCGATTCTGCGGCCGTTTTATTTGATGCGATTCAATCAGCCAAAGCCAAAAAAATTGATGTCTTGATTGCCGACACGGCTGGGCGTTTACACACTCAATCCAACTTGATGGAAGAGCTGAAAAAGGTCAAACGGGTCTTGGCGAAAATCGATACGACCGCTCCACATGAAGTCATGCTCGTGATTGATGCTGGAACAGGGCAAAATGCCCTTAATCAAGCACAACAGTTCAAAGAATCAGTTGATGTTTCAGGCATTACCCTCACCAAATTGGATGGCACGGCTAAAGGCGGAATTGTATTTGCCTTAGCGGAACAAACTCAAATTCCCATTCGTTTTATTGGCGTCGGCGAATCCATTGATGATTTGCGACCATTTGAAAGTTTAGCATTTACGGAAGCACTGTTTGATCAAAACAGTTAGACAACCTCAACCTTAAAAGACCGATAATATATAGAGCTGTATGCAGATACCTGATACCGAGAACATTCACTTTCAGCATGCCTTTAAGAAAGGATACAGAATGGCGCTTGAAGGAAAACCTTCTAGCAGCATGCCGAGTCTCATTCGTAGAGATATGGAGATGCGTAATTACTTTCAAATGGGGTGGGAACAGGCAGAAGAAGATATTACTTTAAGTGTTGAAGATGGAACTCAATCGGATTGGCGAGGCCGATTTGCATGGGGAATCATGATGCTCATAGGCGGCATTAGTACGACTCTACTCATGCTGCATAATATAAAAGAGGAGCAGGCTGAACAAGCACGTCTGATTGCTGGTGTTCCAGAACAAACCCACCATTTCTCTAAAACAACGCCATCTCAGAAAACGCCATCATTAGTGAATGGTAAGATACCGTCAGAAATCGCTGAAAAACACACGCTAGATTTAGGACTACTATCCTCTGCGCAAAGAAGTGATTTAGAGATTTATAAAGCAAAAAATGCGCAACAGAAAGCCGAACAAAACGTGCCTTTGCAACCCATTATCGATAGCGACATTAAGATTACTAAGGCCATTTTAACCAGTAAAATTATTGAGCAACAACCCGGTACCGAATTTAATCAAACAGTTCCAAAATACATCCGTGAACTCCATTTTTATACTCAAATAGAGCATGCTAATAATCAAACGCTGAGTCATCGCTGGCTATTTAATAACCAAATTCTAGCGACAATCCCGCTGAACATTCAAAGTGATCATTATCGAACATGGTCCTCAAAAAAAATGAGCAGCGCTTGGCAAGGCACTTGGCATATTGAAGTGCTTGATGCAAACCAAGACGTAATATTTCGAAAAACATTTATCTATGGAACCCAATAATGAAACGCCACTTTCATACATTTAAGACCCTAAAGCAGAACACTCTTGGCTTAGCTCTACTGGCCACACTCGTCGTACTCAGCGGCTGTAGTACCACACCTCCTCCTAAGGAGACTTATGATAATATTTGTTCCATTTTTCAACATGATCCAGAGTGGCGAGAAGCCGCGCAACTGTCTCAAACACGTTGGGGCACACCACCGTATGTTTTGATGGCAATGGTTCATCAGGAATCACGTTTTAAACCTGATGCCCAACCGGATAGACCTTATGCACTAGGGTTTATTCCCTTATTCAGAAGCTCAAGTGCTTATGGTTACTCTCAAGCTCAAGATGGCACTTGGGATGACTATAAGAAGGCCACAAATCGTTGGAGCCAAAGTCGTTCAGATATTGAAGATGCCTTAGATTTTATGGGTTGGTATAACTATCAATCACACAAGCGTCTTAGAATTTCACGTAAAGACACTTATAAGCTCTACCTCGCCTACCATGAGGGTCAAGGCGGCTATGCACGTAGAACCTACCTTAAAAAGCCCTGGCTACAGAAGGTCGCTAAGAAAGTGGCCAACCGTAGTCGAATGTATAGAAGACAGTATGCTAGATGTAGCTAAACACACACATCAAACATGAATACTGTTGTTTTAGACATAAAAAAACCGAGTAGAGAGAATGCCCTACTCGGTTTTTTATTGTTTAAATTTTAAGAGCGAAATGACCAGGCCTGGTCATTCTAAACAAGCTCACTGCGAATGTAGTTTTAAGCTTTATATCGCTCAAAAATGACAGAAGCGTTTGTACCGCCAAAACCAAAGCTATTACTCATCATTCGGTTTAAACCTGCGTTATCAATTCGTTTAGTCACAATTGGCATACCTTCACACTCAGGGTCCAGCTGATCAATATTGATGGAAGGACAAATAAAGTCATTTTCCAGCATCATCAAGCTGTAAATAAATTCATGCACTCCAGCCGCACCTAAAGAGTGGCCCGACATGGATTTAGTTGAGCTGATTTTTGGAACTTTTGTACCGAAAACTTCACGGATAGCAGCCGCTTCCTTAGTATCACCGACGGGGGTAGAAGTACCGTGCGGATTGATATAATCAATATCACCCTCAACCGTGGCCATCGCCATTTGCATACAGCGAACCGCACCTTCACCTGATGGAGCCACCATATCGTAACCATCTGAGTTGGCGCCATAACCGGTAATTTCAGCATAGATCTTTGCACCACGAGCAAGCGCATGTTCTAACTCTTCAACCACCACCATTCCACCACCACCCGCGATGACAAAACCATCGCGGTTTGTATCATAAGCACGCGATGCTTTAGCGGGGGTATCGTTATACTTAGTCGACAAAGCACCCATCGCATCAAACAAGACAGACATGGTCCAGTGAAGCTCTTCACCTCCACCCGCAAAGACTATATCCTGTTTGCCAAGTTGGATTTGCTCCATGGCAGAACCAATACAATGGGCGGAAGTTGAGCATGCAGAACTGATTGAATAGTTGATACCCTTAATTTTAAAAGGTGTCGCCAAACATGCTGAAACCGTCGAACCCATTGTACGTGTGACCATATAAGGCCCTACACGTCGGACACCTTTGGCGCGAGCAATATCAACCGCTTCTGTGGAGTTTGAGTTAGAGCCTCCGCCAGAGCCAGCAATCAACCCTGTACGAGGATTAGAAACTTGCTCTTCGGTTAAACCTGAATCTTTCACGGCCTGTTGCATCGCAATAAAAGAGTAAGCGGCAGCATCGCCCATAAAACGTAATTGCTTACGGTCAATGTGATCAGAAAAATCAAGATTTTTCACTGCACCATGGACTTGTGAACGTAAACCATTCTCAGTATATTCAGGTGCTGCAACAATACCTGAGCGACCTTCATAAAGAGATTCGGTGACTTCTTGTGTATTGTTTCCTAAACTTGAAACAATCCCAACACCTGTAATGACGACTCTTTTCATAACTTAAAAATTATCCGTATTAGTAAATAAACCAACTTTTAAATCTGTTGCGCTGTAAATCTCACGACCATCAACATACATCTTAGCATCCCCTAAGCCCATATATAGTTTCCGTTTGATGACACGTTTCATATCAATCACATATTCAACTTTCTTTGCTGTTGGTAATACCTGACCATAGAATTTAATTTCACCTGAACCTAAAGCGCGACCACGACCAGGACCACCTGTCCAACCTAGGAAAAAGCCAATCAATTGCCACATAGCATCGACACCTAAACAACCAGGCATGACAGGATCTTCATTAAAGTGACACTCGAAAAACCATAGGTCTTCAGTGATATCGAGTTCTGCTCTAATTTGGCCTTTACCAAAGGCACCACCCTCTTCTGAAATATGAGTAATTCGATCCATCATCAACATTGGAGGTAAAGGTAATTGTGCGTTACCAGGACCAAAAAGTTCACCACGGCCACTCGATAAAAGCTCTTCTT
>Ga0314774_1001923_pt1 | contig 12419 bp, 11 predicted proteins | sample MetaGCBIA2018_FD_204515 | JGI IMG/M metagenome (GOLD analysis project Ga0314774, IMG submission 204515) | Cryopeg brine microbial communities from Beaufort Sea near Barrow, Alaska, United States - CBIA 2018 | ecosystem: Environmental > Aquatic > Marine > Coastal | place: USA: Alaska | collected... | reverse complement strand
CTGATGATTATTACCTCACGATTACCGAGAGTAAAAAATTTACCAATGCCGATGGATCTTTCCATTACAAAAAGCATAAGATCTATTTGTATAAAGAAGATTTTGAAGGCTTCTCTGAAATTTTAAAAGAGATGACAGATTATATCGTCAAAGAAAAAGGCGAAGAGGTAATAAGCGACAGACATCAAAAAGATTTCAAAAAAGAATATCAGGAAGTAGAAGTTGAGGTAGAGGCAGAGGTAGAATCTGAAAACAATCCCTCTCCGGAAAAATTTACCAATATCAATTTTGAAGATATTTAAACGGTAAATCCAATTTATAAAACCACCACCTTGAGAAATCGGGGTGGTTTTTTTGCTTTTGTTTCTGTTGATAAGGGACGGCCATCCGTATTGACGAAATCCACAATTTGACCAATCATTGTTAAAAACGGATTTCTTCCTTTTAAAAAATCGATTTAAATAAACCATTTTTAAGTTTTTCCCTTAAATAAAGAAGTCTCTAATATTTATTGCTAATTTTACTTCATTAAAATATCATAATGACGATGTCCCAGAGTGGCCCTGATCCTAAATTTATATTTTGAAATTTCTTGAATCCTTCCAATGGTCCGGTAAATTCAATTCCAAAATCCGAAAATTTTCTTTTTGGTTAAGCCTGTTGGCAGTTTTTCTGGTGATTTTTGACCTTGGATTTAAAAAAAGCCCACAAACAGCAGATTCACTTACTACATTTTATATGTATGCCTTAATGGTAGGTTGCATAGCAATAGGACTTCGCTACCTGCTTTTCTCTGGCAGGCCGGGGCTCAAAGTAAAGATCATCGATATTATTTTATTCGCGTTGTTCTTATTTCTGATCTTACTTAAGATAGATTTCATAGCAAATCATCTTGGCTTTTTATCTTTTTTTAATAAAAAGGGATGGTTACACCTGGCATTATTGCTCTATTTCATAAGAGAATATTCTTCCTTAGAAATTGATTTCAACAGGCAATACTTAAATCCCGCACAATTATTTATAGCCAGTTTCCTTTTTATAATACTCTCCGGAACCTTTTTACTTTTATTGCCAAATGCTACGTATTCCGGAATTTCCCTGGTAGATGCCTTATTTACCTCCACAAGTGCGGTATGTGTTACAGGGCTTATAGTTGTAGATACAGGAAGTTTCTTTACCAATTTCGGGCAGAATGTAATCCTTGTTTTAATTCAGTTGGGCGGAATAGGAATTATGACCTTTGCCAGTTACTTTAGCTATTTTTTCCGGGGGCAAAGTTCATATGAGAACCAGCTAACCATGAGGGATATGACCCATTCAGATAAAATTGGGGAAGTCTTCTCTGTACTAAAAAAAATTATCACCATCACTTTTTCAATAGAACTTGTAGGAGCGATATTAATCTTCTTTAGTCTTGACAAGATCTACTTCACATCTTTTGCAGATAAAATTTTCTTTTCCATATTCCATTCAATTTCCGGATTTTGCAATGCGGGATTTTCAACCCTTGAAAACAGTCTTTATGAACCCGGGTTTCAGTTTAATTATCCGTTGCATTTAATTATCGCTCTCTTGTTCATCCTGGGAGGATTAGGATTTCCTATTGTATTAAATGTAATTACATATTTCCGACATTTAATTATCAACAGGATTTTAACTGTTGGCTATAACCAAATACCTCTTCACCGTCCCTGGGTACTCAATATCAATACCCGGATCGTTATGGTTACTACCTTCATACTCCTGTTTTTGGGAACCTTGTTTTTCTATATGCTGGAATACAACAATACCCTTGCTATTCATCCTTCTCAATTCGGCAAAATTGTAACAGCCTTCTTTGGAGCGGCTACCCCCCGAACGGCAGGTTTTAATTCAGTAGATACTTCTGCTTTAAATTTAACTACCCTCATGATGATCTTTCTTTTGATGTGGATTGGGGCCTCCCCTGCATCAACTGGTGGTGGTATTAAAACCAGTACATTTGCCATTGCTACTTTAAACTTTTTTAGCCTGGCAAAAGGAAAAACCCGAATAGAAATTTACAAAAGGGAAATAGCCGATATCTCAGTACGCCGATCTTTTGCTATTATTTCACTTTCCTTTTTGGTCATAGGAATGTCTGTTCTGTTAATTGTTACTTTTGAACCGAAACAAACCTTGCTTAAAATAGCTTTTGAATCCTTTTCTGCCTATAGTACAGTTGGATTAAGTATGGGAATAACCTCCAGCCTTTCCGATTACAGTAAATTAGTACTTATTGCTACCATGCTAATTGGAAGGGTAAGTATGCTTACCATTTTAATAGCACTTATGAGAAGGGTCAAACATTTAAATTACAGATATCCCACCGAAGAAATATTGATAAATTAAAAATTACAGCAATGAAATATATTATTATAGGGCTTGGTAACTTTGGATCCTCCCTGGCCCAAAAACTGACTGAAAAAGGAAATGAAGTAATAGGCGTTGATATCAAAATGGACAAAGTTGAGTCATTAAAAGATAAGATCACTCATGCAATTTGTTTGGATTCAACAGATATTAGTGCGGTATCCAACCTGCCTTTAAAGGATACCGACATTGTGATCGTGGCTATTGGCGAAGATAAAGGAGCCCTTATTATGGCCACTGCACTTATGAAACAACTAAAGGTAAAACGGCTTATAAGCAGAGCAGTAAGTTCGTTACAGGAAATGGTCCTGGAGGCAATTGGAGTAGATGAAATTATTCATCCGGAAGAAGAAACAGCTGAACGTTGGGCAAAAAAACTCAACCTGCACGGAGTAATAGATTCTTTTGAACTCACCGGACATCACAGTGTTGTGGAAATTGTTGTTCCAAAAAAATACGAAGAAAAAACTCTCAGGGAGATAGATTTAAGAAATAAATATAAAATTATGGTTTTAACCACTATGAAAGTCGTTGAAGTAACCAATGCCCTGGGTGCTACAAAAAAAATAATTCAGGTCCAGGGAGTAGCAGGTTCTGAAACCGTTTTAAATAAGGATGATTTAATGGTACTTTATGGAAATAATTCTGATATTAAAGAATTAATTCAAAAAAGCAAAGCCGATTAATCAGACTGGGCTAAAAAAAACAAATCCTGCCAAAATTGAATTTTCTATTTTCTGTTTAGCGTTTAGCGTTTTTCTGTTTGTAGTTTATGGTTTATGGTTTCCATCTTCATAGTTCATAGTTCAAAAAGTCTCTTCTCTATATTCTATTTTCTTTTTTCTTTTCGTACTTCTAACTTCGTACTTCTAACTTCGGTTCACCCAACCCTCAACCCGTTTTCAACTTTAAGATCGGGATTGAGAAGTACGATATCATTCCCGGGGGCCACAGCTCCTAAAACCAAACATTCGCTCATAAAATTGGCGATCTGCTTTTTCGAAAAATTGACCACAGCCACAATTTGCTTTCCCAACAGATCCTCTTTAGAATAGCGTTTGGTAATCTGGGCAGATGATTTCCTTACCCCGATCTCAGCCCCAAAATCGATTATTAACCGGTAAGCGGGTTGCCTTGCCTCCGGAAAATCCAGTACTTCTGATATGGTGCCGATCCGCATCTCAACTTTTTCAAAATCATTCCATGTTATTTCCATAGTATCTGTTTTATAATTCTTCCTGAAATTAACAAGTATTAAAACAACTAATTTCTGAAGTACTTAGTGTTAAAATAAAAATATCCTTCTATAATTATTTATAGAGATTTTACTTCTCAGTTATAAAGCCATCCAATGTCAACTATCCTGATAAGTCTAAGATATTTATAGAAAAAACATGTTAAATTTGTGATCAGACAATTCAATTCAGAATTAAACCTTTAACAATGGCCTTAACCGCATCAACTATGCTTCCTTTGGGAACCAAAGCACCAGAATTTGTTCTCCCCGATTCCATCAGTGGCAAACTATTAAGTTTAGAAGAATTAAAAGGTGAGAAAGGTACGGTAATTATGTTTATTTGCAACCATTGCCCTTTTGTGAAGCATGTAAATGAAGAAATTGTCAGGCTGGCCAATGATTACAGGGTTTCAGGATTTGGGTTTATCACTATCATGAGCAATAATGTTGAAGATTATCCGGAAGATCACCCGAAGTTGATGCAGAAAACTGCAGAAAAATATCATTATCCTTTTCCTTATTTATACGATCAAACACAGGAGGTCGCCAGGGCTTACGATGCAGCCTGTACCCCCGATTTCTATTTATTCGATTCAGAATTAAAACTCATTTACCGCGGTCAGCTGGATGAATCCCGTCCGGGTAACGGAATCCCTGCAAATGGCCGGGATCTGCGTGAAGCCCTGGATTCGGTTTTGAACAACCGAAATGTTCCTCAACCCCAAAAACCGGGAATGGGCTGTGGTATCAAATGGAAAAAATAGATCTCTTTTGTAAGTTTTTATCGGCAATTGATGCTTTGAGAAATTCAGTCTAAACATATCTTCCTCTTTTAATTTTCATTTTTCACTCTCTACTTTTAACTTTCCAGTTTCCACTTTCCACTTTCAAACCTTCTAACTTTAAAACAGTTTTCTTATATCCTTAACAGTGCTTCTTTGCTTATTTTCCTAATTTTAGATTTAATACTAAAAAACATAAATTATGAGTACACTAAAATTAGGGGATAAAGCGCCAAATTTCACTGCGGAGACTTCCATAGGAAAAATTGATTTTTACGATTATTTAGGCGACAGCTGGGGTATTTTATTTTCCCATCCCGCCGATTTCACCCCGGTTTGCACCACCGAGTTGGGAACGGCTGCCAAATACAAGGATGAATTTGAAAAACGCAATGTTAAAATGGTCGCTTTAAGCGTGGATGGGGTTGAGTCTCACAAGGAATGGATAAAGGATATCAATGAAACCCAACACACAAAAGTTGATTTTCCCATAATTGCCGATGAGGACAAGAAAATCGCGAAACTTTATGATATGATCCATCCAAAAGCCGATAATACCCTCACCGTGCGTTCGGTTTATGTAATTGCACCCAATAAAACCATCATGTTAATGATCACTTATCCCGCAAGTACCGGAAGGAATTTTGATGAATTGCTGCGCGTTATCGATTCCCTGCAATTGACAGCCGACCATAAGGTATCCACTCCGGCCAATTGGAAAAAGGGCGAAGATGTGGTAATTAGCCCTTCTATTTCCAATGAGGAAGCAAAAAAAATGTTCCCTAAAGGTTTTAAAGAGGTAAAGCCTTATTTAAGGTTAACCCCGGAACCAGATATGAAATAAAGAATTTAGAATAGAGATTTGAGATTTGAGATTTTGAATGATTTATTATTCAAAAAAAAGGCCTCACAGGTATTGAAACTGCGAGGCCTTTTTTTATTCCGAAATTCGGATTTTAGTGTTTTATTTCACCGCAACCAGTTCCAAATCAAAGATCAATGTGGCATTTGGAGGAATCACTCCTCCGGCACCCCTTGCGCCGTAAGCCAGATTTGAAGGGATTACAAACCGGGCCTGGTCTCCAACGTGCAACAGTTGAATACCTTCATCCCAGCCTTCAATCACCTGTCCTTTTCCAAGAGAGAAATCAATGGGTTCATTTCTTTTATAGGATGAATCAAACACGCTGCCATCACTTAACATTCCTTTGTAATGAACAGAAACGGTATTTCCTTTTTCGGCTTTGGTACCGGTTCCCTTTTGTTCAATTTTGTAGCGCAAACCGCTTGAGGTTTTCTCAAAACCCTCAGTTAATTTACCCAATAATTCCTGTTGTTGTTTTTTCGCGGCAGCTTCCCTGTCTCCCTTAGCTCCGTTAAAAGTTCGGAATTCTTCAACTGCATTAAATTTTTCGGCTGCATCCCCTACCCGGAGGATCTCCAGCTTTTCGAGTTTATCTCCCTGGGCAATTGTATCAACAACATCCTGGCCTTCCACTACATTTCCAAAAATCGTATGTTTTCCATCCAGCCAGGGAGTTTCGGTATGGGTTATAAAAAACTGACTCCCATTGGTTCCGGGACCTGCATTAGCCATAGATAGTTTCCCCGGAGCATCGTGCTTTAGATCAGGGTGAAATTCATCGGGAAAATTATAACCCGGGCCACCGGTACCGTTTCCTTTGGGATCACCACCCTGAATCATAAAATTGGGGAGCACCCTGTGAAATTTCAATCCGTCATAATATGGTTTTCCCTGTGGAACCGCCTTGTTTTCCAATTTTCCTTCGGCAAGGCCTACAAAATTTCCAACTGTTCCGGGTGTTTTCTCAAATTCTAGTTTAGTTAAAATTTCACCTTTTGAGGTATGAAATTTTGCGTATAATCCATCTTTCATGTCGCTAGTTTAAAATTATTCCTGCAAATATAAGGAATTGAAAAAGTAAGCTAAAACCTCTTAAGCTGTTTTTAAGAAAATATGACGGGATTAAACAATTATTACTGCCCATCCGGTATTTCAAACCTTGGATGGATCAAGACTTTATATTAAATGAATTGTAAAATATTTTTTTTGTGCAACTTTGAGCCTTGGAGCCTCAGTGGCTAAAACCTTAGCCTCTATCTGAGGTATTCATTGCCACAAAGACACTAAAAAGCACAAAGGATCACAAAGAGTTTCTATGCAACTCAGGGTGTTCCCTTATCTTTTCGAAAAGTTTTTGATTCTATCTATTAAACAAGAAAGAAGATCCCTGCAATTTTCTATGAAAGAACAAGGTGTTAATATTTTTGAAAAATCCTTTAATTCGCTACTTCACTTATAAATTTGATCCGGTATAATCGCAGTTCTTCAAGGTCATATTCCCCGTCAAACTCGTTCATGGCATTTTCTATTTTATCGCTTTCCGCTTCTAAAAAATATTCATGAATTTCTTCCTGTTGCTCTTCATCCAGGATCTCATCTACCCAATAATTGATATTGAGTTTGGTACCACTGTAAATAATAGCTTCCATTTCCTTTATAAATTCGCCCATTTCCATTCCTTTGGCAGAAGCAATATCGTCCAACGGCAATTTTCTGTCAATGCTTTGAATGATGTAAAGTTTAAGTCCGCTGTGGGAACCTGTAGATTTTACTATCAGATCATCCGGCCTAAGTATATCCTTATCTTCGACATAACTGGCTATCAGTTTTACAAACTCTTTCCCGAATTTCCTGGCTTTATTTTCACCAACACCATGAATATTGCTCAATTCTTCAATATTCATTGGATATTTTATAGCCATATCTTCCAATGACATATCTTGAAATACAGCATAAGGAGGAACATCCAGCTTTTTTGCGACTTTTTTACGCAAATCTTTCATCATTTTCACTAACTGCTCATCTATATTTGCGCCTCCGGTTTTTGTAGTGACTACCTCTCCTTCAGTAATACTGTCAAATACATGATCTTCGGTCATCATAAATGAAGTTGGATTTTTCAAAAATTCCTCCCCCTTATCGGTTAATTTAACAACCCCGTAGGTCTCGATGTCCTTTTTCAAGAAGCCTGCCACCAGAATTTGTCGCAATAAAGCCATCCAATATTTAGCATCCTTATCATTTCCTTTCCCAAACAGGGGGTGTTCATCGGTTTTATGAGATAGGATCAGTGCATTTGCCTTTCCTATCAGGGTATTTACAACTTCTTTTGATTTGTAAATTTGATTCGTATCCTTTATTGTTTTTAGCAAAAGAGTTGCGTGTTCCTTGGCTTCGTTTTTCTTTTTCGGGTTGCGCACGTTGTCATCCATAGAGGCGCCTGCTCCTGTTTTACTGTCAAATTCTTCCCCAAAATAATGCAAAAGGAATTTGCGGCGGGAGACTGAAGTTTCAGCATAACCTACAACTTCCTGCAGCAGGGCGTGACCAATTTCCTGTTCGGCCACCGGCTTCCCGCTCATAAATTTTTCCAGTTTTTCAATATCCTTATAAGAATAAAAGGCAAGACAATGCCCTTCTCCTCCGTCCCTTCCGGCACGGCCGGTTTCCTGGTAATAACTTTCAAGACTCTTGGGAATATCGTGGTGTATTACAAAACGTACATCAGGTTTGTCTATTCCCATACCAAAGGCGATGGTTGCAACCACCACATCCACATCTTCCATGATGAACATGTCCTGATGTTTTGCACGCGTTTTAGCATCCAACCCAGCGTGATAAGGTACTACAGAAATTCCATTCACCTGGAGGGTTTGTGCGAGCTCCTCTACTTTTTTCCGGCTTAAACAATAAATAATTCCGGATTTGCCTTCAAATTGTTTGACAAACCGGATGATATCGGTAAATACATTTTTCGTTTTTGGCCGCACCTCATAATATAAATTCGGGCGGTTAAAGCTAGCTGTAAAGGTATCGGCATCCGGAATACCCATGTTTTTGAGAATATCCTCCTGTACTTTGGGAGTTGCAGTAGCTGTTAGGCCAATAATAGGTATATTATCGCCGATTCGTTTTATAATAGTGCGCAAATTGCGGTATTCAGGCCTGAAATCGTGACCCCACTCGCTAATGCAATGCGCTTCATCTACCGCCATAAATGAGATCTCCACATTTCGTAAAAATTCGACATTTTCCTCTTTGGTAAGAGATTCAGGGGCTACATAAAGCAATTTGGTGATCCCGTTGGTTATATCTTCCTTGACTTGTTTTACCTCCGATTTGTTCAGTGAGGAATTCAGTACATGTGCGATCCCGTGTTCAGAAGATATCCCGCGAATGGCATCTACCTGGTTTTTCATCAACGCGATCAGAGGCGATACCACAATGGCAGTACCATCAGATATTAGTGCAGGAAGCTGGTAGCACAGGGATTTCCCTCCCCCGGTAGGCATTACCACAAAAGCGTTATGCCCTTTAATTATGCTGGTTATTACCTGTTCCTGAAGACCTTTGAATTGACTAAATCCAAAGTACCTTTTAAGTTGTTTGTGTAAATCGATTTCCGCAGAACTCATTCAATTATGTTACAATTTTACATACATTTGCAGGATATAAAGATACATGTTTCTTTAATATATTACAATTCATAATTCTACAATTTGAAACTTAAAGAAAATATCCTCTCCGTAGCTAAAGAAACCATTTCCATTGAAGCAAAAGCCATCGCGAACCTTGAAAATTTATTAACTCAGGATTTCGCGGATGCCGTTCAATATATATATAACTCAAAGGGTAGGGTAATTATTACAGGAATTGGAAAAAGCGCCATTATAGCAAGTAAAATTGTGGCGACTTTAAACTCTACCGGAACCCCGGCTGTATTTATGCATGCCGCCGATGCCATTCATGGAGACCTTGGCACCATTTTAAAGGACGATGTGGTTATTTGTATTTCCAAAAGCGGAAATACTCCGGAAATTAAAGTCTTGTTGCCGCTGATAAAAAATTTTGAGAATAAAATTATCGCCATTACAGGAAAAGTGGATTCTTTTCTGGGGTTGCACTCAGATTTTGTGTTAAACGCCTTTGTAGAAAAGGAAGCTTGCCCTAATAACCTTGCGCCTACAACAAGTACTACTGCCCAATTGGTTTTGGGCGATGCCCTGGCAGTTTGTTTATTGAACCTGCGCGGATTTTCCAGTAAAGATTTTGCCAAGTACCATCCCGGCGGAGCCTTGGGCAAAAAATTGTATTTAAGGGTAGGTGATATCACGGCTCAAAATCAGCAACCACAGGTTTCACCAAATACCAATGTAAAAGACGTAATTGTGGAGATTTCAGAAAAAATGCTGGGAGTAACCGCGGTAATTGAAAATGAAAAGATCGTTGGGATCATTACCGATGGGGATATCCGAAGAATGCTTCACAACAACGACAGCTTTGTCCATCTTACCGCTGCCGATATTATGAGCAAAAATCCCAAAACCATTACCCCTGAAGCAATGGCGGTAGATGCCCTGGAAATGTTGGAAGAAAACAAAATATCTGTGCTTATCGCCGAGGAAAAAGGCAAATATGCCGGAGTAGTACATATTCATAACCTAATAAGAGAAGGAATTTTATAATGGGAAAAGCGAAATCAACCAACGATGAAATGTCGTTTTTGGATCACTTAGAAGATTTGCGCTGGCATTTAATCAGAGCGTCCTTAGCAATAATAATAGCAGCCACCATAGCCTTTTTTGCAAAAGGATTTATTTTTGACGTGTTATTATTTGGTCCAAGACACTCCGATTTCTGGACTTATGATATCCTATGCCGGGTTACTACCTGGCTGGGAATGGAAAGTGGATTTTGCTTTGACGAGATGCCCTTCAGGATCCAAAGCCGGACAATGGGCGGTCAATTCTCAGCCCATATATGGGTTTCCATGACTGCCGGATTCGTAATTGCCTTTCCCTATGTAATCTATGAATTCTGGAGATTTGTGGCTCCCGCGATGAAAGACACTGAAAAGAGCAGTTCCAAGGGATTTATTTTTATTTCATCTGTCTTGTTCTTTTTGGGTGTTTTGTTTGGATATTACCTGGTAACGCCTCTTTCCATCAATTTCCTTGGAAAATACCAGGTGAGTGACGATGTGTTTAACGATTTCGATTTGAGCAGTTACATCGCTCTTGTGAGAGCCTCAGTTCTCGCCAGCGGATTGATCTTTGAACTTCCCATCGTGATCTATTTCCTTACCAAAGTTGGGGTTTTGACTCCCGACTTTTTGAGAAAATACCGCAAATATGCACTGGTAATTGTATTGATCTTTTCAGCAATTATTACCCCTCCGGATATTGTAAGTCAGATTATTGTCGCGATCCCCGTTCTTGTTTTATATGAAGTAAGTATTCTTATCTCGCGCATCGTTTATAGAAAAGAAGAAAAATTATTAAAGAAAAATAAATGAATCAGGTAGAGAAATTCAATTCATATCGGGAGCGGATGAATGATGTTATTTTAAAAGATAACAATAAAATAATAAAACGCATTTTCAATCTCGACACAAATGCTTTCGCACCGGGAGCTTTGGACGTTAAAACGAAGGAACTTTTGGGCCTGGTCGCCTCAACGGTATTGCGTTGTGACGATTGCGTCAAATATCATCTGGAAACATCCTATAAAGAAGGTATCACTAAGGAAGAAGTGATGGAAGCCATGGGAATTGCAACCCTGGTTGGCGGCACTATCGTGATTCCCCATTTGAGAAAAGCTTACGAATTCTGGGATGAACTGGAGTCGACGGATTTGAGGGAATAGATATTAGAATTGAGATGTGAGATGTGAGATGTGAGATGTGAGATGTGAGATTTAAATCACAAATAACAAGTAGTTTCAAGGAATTAAAAGAACAAAATTATATGACTTTTCAGAATAATTTCAGAAGGAACTCTTACTCTAACATTTTATAGCCACTAATAAAAGATATCAACGGTAATCTAAAAATCAATTATTCGTGTATTAGTGGCATTTTGTTTTGGAATTACATTTCTTAAAGAAAAATATAAAGTTCACGAATTTAATGACCCAATAACTTATAATGAATAAAGGTGAATCCACTTTAAACTGACAGAATTCCCCTTATTCATAAAAACCTTAACTTAGGCCTCAATTTATCTTATGAAGTTAAAAGCCGAAAAATTAGTAAAATCCTATAAAGGACGGGAAGTTGTAAAAGGCATTTCCCTGGAAGTAAACCAGGGAGAGATCGTTGGCTTGCTTGGCCCAAACGGTGCTGGGAAAACCACCTGTTTCTATATGATCGTAGGTCTCATAAAACCCAACGGCGGTAAAATATTCCTCGACAGCCACAATATCACCAAATCCCCTATGTACAAAAGGGCGCAACACGGAATTGGATACTTGGCTCAGGAAGCCTCTGTCTTCAGGAAACTGAGTATAGAAGACAATATCATGAGCGTTCTGGAACTTACCAAACTCTCCAAAAAAGAACGCCATGAAAAGATGGAGTCTTTAATTGAAGAATTTGGTTTAAGCCACATTAGAAAAAGCCGCGGTGACCTTTTAAGCGGAGGCGAGCGACGCCGAACCGAAATTGCCCGTGCACTGGCTACAGACCCCAGTTTTATCCTGCTGGATGAGCCCTTTGCAGGAGTAGATCCTGTTGCGGTGGAAGACATTCAGCGCATTGTAGCCGAACTAAAAAACAAAAATATCGGGATCCTGATCACCGATCACAACGTACAGGAAACCCTTGCCATCACAGACAGGACCTACCTGATGTTTGAAGGAAGCATCTTAAAACACGGAAAACCCGAAGAACTCGCCGAAGACGAAATGGTACGTAAAGTATATTTAGGACAAAATTTTGAGCTGAGAAAAAAGAAGATATTTGATTAAAACCTAACAGGTTTTAAAAACCTGTTAGGTTTATCGGGAAGATTCACGAAACCATGATTTCTCACCAACAGGAATTATCAAAAAATATCAAGACAAATTATCAATTTCCCCTGACTTCAATCAGGGGATAAAATTTTGAAATGAGATGGGCTTTAACCCCTTATAGTTTTATGGGATA
>Ga0314774_1001922_pt1 | contig 12424 bp, 8 predicted proteins | sample MetaGCBIA2018_FD_204515 | JGI IMG/M metagenome (GOLD analysis project Ga0314774, IMG submission 204515) | Cryopeg brine microbial communities from Beaufort Sea near Barrow, Alaska, United States - CBIA 2018 | ecosystem: Environmental > Aquatic > Marine > Coastal | place: USA: Alaska | collected... | reverse complement strand
GCTTACGGGCAGGGCAACATGCCCGACACCCCGTTCAGCGAGGACGAACCGCGGCTCGACGTGGCCAACTTCTACTACGCGCAGGAGGACGAGCTGTTCGCGGCATCCGCTCGCCAAGGATTCACCTGGTCGGTGCACCGCTCGCACACCGTGATCGGCCATGCCGTCGGCAACCTCATGAACATGGGTCTCACCCTCGCCGCCCAGGCTTCCCTGTGCAAGCATCTGGACATACTGTTCGTGTTCCCCGGCAGCGAGACGCAGTGGAATAGCGTGACCGACATGACCGATGCGACGATCCTCGCCGAACAGATGGTGTGGGCCGCAACAACGGATGCCGGCGCCAACGAAGCGTTCAACGTGGTCAACGGCGACGTCTTCCGCTGGCGTGCGATGTGGCCGAAGATTGCCGCCTACTTCGACGTCGAACCCGAAGGATTCGTTGACGCGCCCCGTCCACTCGACGTGCAGATGGCCGGCATGGAACCGGTCTGGGCAGATATAGCAAGGGAGCACGGCCTAGTCGAGCCCGACCTGGGGCGCATCGCGTCGTGGTGGCACACCGATGCCGACCTCGGCCGCAACATCGAAGTCTTCACCGACATCACCAAAAGCCGCCTCGCCGGCTTCACACCGCACCACCGCACGGTCGGCTCATTCACGTCGCTGTTCGACCGCTACCGTGCCGAGAAGCTCATCCCAGACGCTGCTATCTGAGAAAGGTTTCGTGCCGTCCGTGTGCGGGACGGTAGGTGCGGCTCAGTCTGCGGGTCCACCCGAAGCAGTGTCGTTATCGCTCCCGGCCGTTCCATCACTCTGCGAGCCGTCCGGGAGTGATTCGGCCTGTGCCTTCTTCTCGTCATCGACTTTGGTGGAACCGTTTGGCTTCTCGCTGGCGTCTGGATTCATGACGCCACTATTCACCTGTCATCTTGAGCGGGATTGCCTGAAATCCGGCCCGAACGACCGGTGCGGCAGGCTTTACATCAGTCTTGGAGCGTGGCCGCGATCTGCTGACCGACGATCGGGGCGTCGTTGAAGACCTCGCCGGCGAGGCCGCTGGCTGCTCCGCGTCGGTCCTCCTCTGAATAGTTCTGGTTGAGTTTCGCCTTACCCTCTATTCGGGTGACGGTCACTTCGATGCCGACAATGCCGCTCAACTCAAAGTCGATGTGATCCACCGGCGCGTCGGAGACCGCCCACGGATGATCCCGACCAGTCTCGTGGGCGTCAGTGAGTTCGGTGACCGCGGTCCGCAACCATTCGGGGTCGTCGTGGACGGTGGCGGTGCCGGTAAGGTGGACGGCCGTGTAGTCCCAGGTTGGTACGACCCGCCCGTCGATGCCCTTCTGCTCATACCAGCTCGGGGAGATGTAGGCGTCGGGGCCGGTGACGATCAGCAACGCCGGGCTTGCCGGCGCCAGCGACCGCCAATGTCTGTTGGCGCGCGCCAGGTGCATGATGACGGAGTTCTCCCGCCAGATGATCGGAAGGAACGTCGCTTGCGGTACTCCGTCCGAGTCGGCGGTGACGAACCATGCGGTGCGCACGGCGGCAACCATGCTGCGGATGACTGTCTCGTCCGTGACGAGGTTGTGTCGAGGGGTATACACAGTGTTCTCCTTCTCAGGCCAGCCCGGTCTCGAAGACAGGGTCATCGTGGATGATGTTTGCGCGGCGTCCGCCAGGTTGTGAAGCGGCGCCAGCGAGGACGACGAGCAGGATACCGACGATCTGGACGATCGAGGGCAGCTGGCTCAGTACCAGCAAGCCGAGCAGCAGACCTAGGGCCGGCTCCACCGCCATCAGGGTTCCGAACGAGGTCGCTGTCATACGGCGCAGGGCGAGCATCTCAAGTGCGAACGGGATTACGGGCAGCAGCAGGGCAAGGCCCGCGGCCGCGACGATGACGCCGAGACTGAGATGGCCGGACGCTTGCGGGATCCCAACAATCGCGGCGGTCACTGCGGCGATGGGGATGGTCATAGAGAGCGACTGGATCCCAGTGAAGCGATTGCCAGCGTGCTGGGTCAGCAGGATGTAGCCGCCCCAGCCGGCGCCCGCAATGGCGGCGAATCCGATTCCGGCAAAGTCGACGGCGCCCTGCCACGGTTCAGTGAGAAGCACGACCCCGAGGAGGGCCAGGCCCGGCCACGTCAGCGCTCGCGCGGTGCGGCTGCGTGCGGCGGCCACGGTGAGTGGACCCAGGAACTCGATTGCGACTGCGGTACCGAGCGGGATGCGCTCGATTGCGGCCAGGAAGGAGATGGTCATCACGCCCGTAGCAATGCCCAGGCATAGGATCGCGGGCACGTCCGGGCGCCGAAGGGACCGCAGCGGTGGGCGGGCGAGGATGAGGAATACGATCGCGCCCATGCTGAGCCTGAGCCACGCCGTCCCTGCAGGCTCGACAGTGTCGATCAGGCCGACGGACAATGCCGAGCCGAGCTGGACGGAGAGCATTGCTGTCACTGCCAGTGACCACGGGGGAACTGGAAGCGCGAGCGGCGCCCGCGCGCTCATGATTGCGCCGAGTCCGCGGAGCTGGTCGAACGGGTCAGGGGCTTCCGGCCCGAGGCGCGAGAGTCAGCCGGGTCGTAGACGGTCAACGCGAACTGCGCGGGCTCGGTGCCCTGATTGCCGTACGCGTGCGGCACATCGCCGGAGAACATGATCGCGTCACCTGCCTCAAGCTCATTGCGATCGCCCCCGACTTCAAGCGTCACCACACCGATGGTGACTCGCAACAGCTCGCGGGCACCCAGGTGGTGCGGTTTGCTTTCGTGACGCTCGCCGGGATTCATCCGCCAGTCCCACAACTCCACCACATCGGGAAACGGCGTGCTCACGAGCAGTACGCCGCGGCCACCGTGTTCTCCGGTCCACAGTTCTGCGCCGCCTCCCGCGCGAGTGATATTCACTAAGCGTGCCGATGGTGGCTCAACGAGCTCGGACAGGGCGATTCCGAGAGCGTCGCTCATGCTCAGCAGCGTGCCAATGCTGGGGTTCGCTTCGCCTTGCTCAATATTCACCAGTTGGCGGCGGCTGACGCCGGCTGTCTCCGCGAGGTGATCAAGTGTCCACTCACGCGCCAGCCGCTCCCGGCGGATTCGCGCGCCGATCGTCGAGGCGAGAGTAACTGTATCCGCGTGCATGCGTGTTCCTATCGTTCTTCTCGAAGCTGAGGGGGCGGGCAACGTCTATCGGCCGGTATTCACCGCGGAGTTGCCGACGGATATCGCTTGGCCAAACACGTCGCCCTAGCTGAACTTTTCGGCTCATCGCAGATCAGTATATGCACCTTCAGTGCATTCCAATGCACTAGTAGTTGCAAGACCAGTGGACTGAAGAGCCGCGGGCCCACTACCGCGGATCAGAATGAGGAGAAGTTCGGTGCGGGTCTCGATGGCAAGGGCGCAAAGTGATCCGCCGACCCAGGGAGGCGGTGTCGCCCGTGATGATCTTGGCTGGACTGGTCTTCCACCCCAGGAATAAGACGAGAGCACCACAGATCGCCGCTGCGACGATCGCAAGCGCTAACGGATCGTTCGTTGTCTAGCATTTGTCCAAATCGTCCGGGTTTGTCCGCGTTCTTCGAAAAGTAGACCAGCAGCGCTGACAGTTTCAAGCGGTCAATGTAATAGCGGCCTACTTTTCAACGAGCGTCGACACGGGTTGATGGTGGGCTGAAGCAGGACTGGTTGAACTGCCAGAAGCCGATGAGCATGTACGAGCCGACCGCAAGAATGGATGCCCCGGTCGCGAGCCCATCCACGAGGCACAGCTCACCTTCCGCACATGTCCACAACAAGATTTGCGGCCCGATGACCGTCAGAGGGACCCTGAGCGACACAGGTTGCGACAGTTCGCGGAGCCTGGGTTGGGCTCGCCCGGAGTTTCGCAGGGGAACCCTCACCTGGACGAACGCTGGTGACCACTGTGGGACGATGATCGCGTCGGCGTAGTGCTCAATCGCACGTCCATGGAGCGGGTGCCCTCTTCTCGCCACGCATTAGTAAGCTGGCATAAGTTAGCTGATCGATCTCGGCTCTGCCGCGGTCCCTGCGGTTGATCAGTTGCGGGCATATTGGCAGCGCAACCAAGCACAGCGCGGCAGAGGTGCTGCCTGCCGGCAAGGGTGGGTTTACCTGCGCGCCCCGTATGCTTGCATCCGTGATCGCCGCCATCGCCTTCGTCACTCTGATTGGCCTGCTGGTTCCCTTCCAGCTTTCCCTCGCCTTCGGCGCGCCGTGGGGACGATTCGCGTGGGGCGGGCAGCATCCCGGCGTGCTGCCGCTCGGGTATCGGATCGCCTCCGGCGTCTCCATCCTGATCTACGGGTTCATCGCCCTGCTCGCCCTCGACCGGGCGGGTGTCGCTGACGTGTTTCCGAACACGTTCTCGCAAGTGGGGATCTGGGTGGTCTTTGGATATCTCACCCTCGGTGTGGTGATGAATGCGATCTCCCGGTCCAAACCGGAGCGGTATGCGATGACACCGGTCGTCCTCGCGCTCGCGATCCTCGCGCTGCTGATTGCGTTGAGCGGCCCTGCCGAGGAATCGTTCGCTGGCATGGTGCTCGATGACGGAGACGGACCGGTGTTCTGCACGACGATCATGGAGTCCTACCCGCCCCAATGCGGCGCCGACTCCCCTGCTATTACCGGGTGGGATTGGGCCGCGGTCGAGCACGAGCAGTCGCAAACGATCCGCTGGGGCGAGTACCGATTCAGGGGCGAGCGCGAAGGCAACACCATCTCCATCAGCGGTTCGACATCTCCGCTGCACTGACCGGGCGGAGGGAAGGAAGCAACGCACCCATGAGGTGTAGCTGTCTTTGGTACGAACTCTGCCTCGGCCGTGATCATCCACGCGCTCTGACGCCCGCAAGCCGGACCTCCTACGGGAATGGCCCCGCGGAGACTGGGCTTGGAGGCACGCGCCGACAGGAGAGTCGCGTTTGCCCCGTCCATAAGAGAATCCCGCTCACCTAGCTCATACGCCACAGCCATTCCTAGTTGGCGAGATCTTCGACACCCGTTATCTCCGCGTCACGCTGGACATTGAGTGGCTCGCGCAGATGTGCCACACGCACGACTCAAAACGAGTGGGCGGCACCCCCGCCGAGTGGATTCAGGATTCCTGCCATCGTCCTCTCCCCCGCAATTCCTACGTAGTGCGAGTGCACATCAAGCCCGCAGTTATCCTGCGCAAATGAAGGCTGACCTCCACTCTGGTCTTTCTCGAACCGCGACGTGCGTGCTGAGCTCGATCGATCACTGTCGAGCTCACGACCGAACGGAAAAGACGCCGAGCCTCAACGACCCGAAGCTGCTCAAGGTGGACCCAGATCAACCGAACCCGATTTGCTCTGTGATCGGAAATGACAGGAATTTGGCCATTTTGGTGAATAAACGGTGAATAAACGTCATCCCCTGTAAACATCTCTCCCCAAGACTGAAGGAAAAAAGCTGATCAACTGCAGTATTGGTGAATGGATTGAGACTTGAACCCATATCCGAACCGAGAAACATCAAATTTGCGTCTATAACGCATCGGAAGGAGTGCTGATCAGGCGCTATTTCTTGGGAGATACCAAGGAATTGACTCCAAGACCGACCCCAAAATCATCAAATCTCGGCGATTCTTGGAGAAGTAAAGCCCTGATCAATAGCTATTTAACAGTAGGGCGACTGGGACTTGAACCCAGGACCGACGGTTTGCGCTGGACTCTTTTTTGAGCCGGCAGAGGATGCGTCAAAACCTTGACTAATTTCGACCTGATGAGGAGTTCTTTGGTCTGGCCGCCTCCGTTCTCTCGAAACATCTGGACCAGCCTCGGCCTGTTTCGAGGCAATAAACGTTGAATAAACGTGCGCGCATCAATTCTCCGTAGAACGGCCACCACGGCTTGGCGCCTTTTCGAGATTGAGCATGGCCAAAATTCTAAAATATGACACGAATGTCGTCAAGGGTGCAGCGCACAGGGCCACACGATACCCGCCGGGGCGCAGCGTCGCCCAGGTTCGGATGAAACACTACGCCAGCCAAGGATGGAGGGCGGACCCGACGAACCTGCTCATCGTCTCCAATCGGCGGCGGCAGCACATATCTAGCATGCGTGATCGGCATCGCTGCCTGCCACCGAATCACTGAGTCGTCCCCTGCTGCCCCCTGATGCATGGCCGGTCCGCCGAAAGACGCACCGGCCCGAGAGAGATGCGGAGCCCTCTAACCGTGCTGGAACCAAGTGGTCTTGAGGCCGACATAGTTGTCGAGCGCATGCAGCGACAGGTCGCGCCCGAATCCGGACTGCCGGAAGCCTCCGAATGGCGTGCTCAGCCCAAGCGCATCAACTGTGTTCACTGACACGGTACCGGCGATGAGCCGGGCCGCGACGCGGTGCGCTCGTGCCATGTTTCCGGTCCAGACGGAAGCAGCAAGACCAAAGGCTGTGGCGTTGGCGAGCCGGATCGCCTCCTCCTCGTCATCGAAGACCGTTACCGTGGCGAGCGGACCGAAGATCTCGGTCGATTCGAGTGGATGAGAGGCGGCGAGCCCGGCAATGATGGTTGGCTCAACGAACGCGCCGCGTCCGCCGACGGCAACCCGGTTCCCGCCGAGCAGCACCGTTCCGCTTCTGGATCCCTGCTCGATAGCCCTCATAACCGCTGCCGCTGCCGCTTCGTTGACCAACGCGCCGCCGCCACTGGCAGGGTTCAGAGGATCACCGGGAGTGTAGGCACGCGCGGCTTCGATAAAGAGCGCCAGAAATTCGTCAGCGATCGCACGCTGGACGAGAATGCGTGAGTTTGCAGAGCACACCTCCCCCTGGTTGTAGAACGCACCGAACGCGGCTTTCGTCGCGGCCAACGCGACGTCATCAACGTCGGAAAAGATCAGGTTCGAGCTCTTGCCCCCGGCTTCGAGACTCAGGCGCTTCATATTGGAGGCTCCCGAGTACCCGAGCAGGCGCTTCGCAACGGCGGTCGAGCCGGTGAAGGTGAGGGCATCGATGTCCGAGTGGAGTCCGAGCGCCTCGCCAACAATCGACCCGGGGCCAGGTACGACATTGAGCACACCGGGGGGCAGCCCCGCCTCAAGAGCTAGTTCACCCAGCCGCAGGGCAGATAAAGACGACTCTGCGGCGGGCTTCAGGACGACGCTGTTGCCCATCGCGAGCGCGGGCGCGAGCTTCCACGCGGCAATTTCGAGAGGAAAGTTCCACGGTACGATCGCCGCGACGACCCCGAGGGGTTCACGTGAGACGAACGCCGTGCTCCCGACCGGTGTCGCCGGCACCTCACCCGAAATCTTGTCAATCGCTTCCGCGTACCACCGGAAGGTCGCTGCAGCGCCGGGCACGTCGACACTGGAGCTTTCGGCGACCGGTTTGCCCATCTCGAGGCTGTCGAGGAGCGCAAGTTCGGTGGTGTTCTTATCGATGGCGTCGGCCAGCCGCAGCAGTATCTCCCGGCGATCCGATGCTGCCGCTCGGCTCCAGCCGCCCTGATCGAACGCTCGCCGCGAACTGCGAACTGCCCGATCGACGTCGCCCGCTCCGCATCGGCTGATCTCGGCGATCTCTTCGCCGGTCGCCGGATTGACGGTCGACAGTACGGCCGAGGCGGATGCGCCGTCGACGACCTCAGCGTCGGCACGCTCGCCGTCAATGACGGCGCGGCCGTCCGCGTCGATTGAGGCGGCTGCAATTGTCCATTCGGCAGCAGTGGTGGGAAGTATTTTCAGAGTGGTACTCATGATGGTTCAGTTGCCTCTCGGTTCAGGTGGACAGCAAAAGTGGGCGGGTTCGAACGGTGGTGTCGGCGAAGCCAGAGCGCCAGCTGTACCGCCGCGGCGAGGTCCAGGATGAGCGGCAACATCATGAACGTCGACATTGCCGTGGCATCCGGGGGAAGAGTCGTAACGGAACTGTGATTGTGAGCGGGGATGATGGCGGTGTGTGCCAGGATCATCACCGCGGTCAGGAAGAGCATCGTGGTCGCCGCCTGCTCGGAAGGTCTGCGCCACAGGCGCACAGTGCATGGCACACACAACCCGGCCAGACCCAGCATGGTGACGACCAACAGCGGATTGGCCACATCAGTGAACGCAAGAACGAGGTGGCACACTCCTGCTCCAGCCCCTAGTACGGCGGCCGCTTTCAGGGATCGCATGCCGGCCTCACCGTTGGGTGACCACCGATTCGGCAGCCTTGTGGGAACTTCCTTCACCGACGATCTCAGAATCTGTCACAAGGTGCGCGCGGATCGCTTTGCCTCGCCGGTAGCCGACCAAACCGAGCGCGAGAAGGATGACCAGAGTTCCCAGCGTGAATGCCTCGAAGGTGGCCTGACTGACTCCCCAGATGTCTTCGAAGTCGTACTCCAGGCCGAACAACGGTTCCAGGGTGCCGGGGAAGATCGCCACCCACGAGCCCAGGAGGACCCAAGCGAAGCACAGGGCACCGAGGGCACGAAACCCTTGAATCCCCACAGGAACGCGAAACGGGCGAGGCATGTTCGGGTAGCGCGTACGCAGACGCACGGCGGCCGGTATGACGATGAGGTAGCTCAGCAGGAAGGTAGAGATCGAGATCGTGAGAACAACACCGAAGATTGCGCCGCTCGTTCCGCTCAGTTGCATGGCCGCGATCATGAACAGAGTGGCTACGACTCCGGACAACATGTTTACTCGCACCGGCGTTCCGAGTCCCTTGTGGAATCGTCCGAAGAACCCGCCAAAGAAGGCCCCGTCGGCGGCAGCCATTGCCTGCATCCGGTCGCTGATGATCATCCACGCCGCTCCCTGCGCCATCAGGATGAAGCAAAACACCAGGGCGGTGATACTGAGCATTACGCTCGCCCCGGATCCAAAGACGGAATAGACGGTGGCGATGGCGGCGAACAGCCCGCCGATACCGCTGATTTCATCTGCGGGCACGACGAGAAGGATGGCAAAAATCGGCAGGATGTAACACGCTGCGGCAAGACCGGCGGAGCGCGCGACAGAGAAAGGCACGTCGCGTCCCGGGTTCTTCATCTCACCCGCCGCGCTGTTGCCCGACTCGAAGCCCAGGAACGAGAACAGGAGAAGCGGCGTCACACCGAGAAGGCCGGTGACTGTGGGCGTGAAACTGCTCAGCGTCAACGGAGTGAACCCATGGACGGTTCCATAGGCGATCGTGACGCCGAGGAAGAAGACCAGGAAGACAATCTTCGCGATCGCGCCAACTGTCGGGATCCACTTGCCCCGCTCAAGGCTGACGATGGCAGCGGTGACTGTGAGCCAGATGAAGATCAACTTGAACAGGTAATCGGCTGGTGAACCGCTCGCGATTGGCGTTACATAGTGGGTCCAGGTCTCCGTTGCGACGAAGGCCATGGCTCCGCCGACCCACACCGGCTGCGTGACCCAGCTCAGCAGTGATGCGACGGCAGCGGTGGCGCGGCCGAACGCCCGGCGAACCCACATGTAGATGCCGCCCTCTTCGGTGAAGGCGCCGCCCGTCTCGGCAAAGATGAGGCCGTATGGGATGAGGAAGAAGACGCTCAGGATCACCGTCCACGTGAACGTCTCTGCCCCGAACCCGGAGACTTGGCCCAGTATTTCGATCGACACGACTGCGGCGATCAGGAGGGCGATTATGTCGAACCGCCCGAGGGTGCGCTTCAGTAGGTGTGTTTGCTGTTCGGCCAGTTGGGTTTGCATGCCGTCGCTCATGGGGGGCACTCTTTCTCTCAGCTTCATTGCGTGGAAATGTCAGATTTTCATGAGCACCGCGCCCTGTACACCATCAATAGACGGTGGATATCACCAGCGAAATCGATGGGCTTGCGTTTTCTCCCCGCGTCGATCTACTATCACCCATCGGCCTTTATGAAACAAGGGTCTCACCAAAATCACGCAAAGGAGCGTCCTGTGCCACAGTCCGTCGAAAGCCCCGTAGCCCTCGAACCCCGAGCCGCGGAAGCGCCGCTGCACCCACTCTCCCCCCTGAACGGCGAGGAAATCGATACAGCCCGCGGCATCCTGCGACACGCTGGACTCGTCGATGATGACGTGCGCTTCGCCTATCTCGGCCTCGAGGAACCGTCGAAGGCTTCGTTGTATGACGGAGGGAACCCCGCCGGCGATCGTCGGGTTCGCGCCTTCCTGCTGAACATCCGGACCGGGGAGGGCATCGACGCGCTGGTCAACCTCACCGCACCGGCCGTCGAACGTCGCCGTGTCATCGATCACGTCGGTGAGGGCCAGCTACCCGTGCTGCTCGAAGAGTTCGACTCGATCGAGTCGATCCTGTCGGCCGATGCGGGCTGGCGTGAGGCCCTCCTCCGGCGCGGCCTCACCCCCGCGGATGTCAAGGTCGCCCCGCTGTCCGCGGGAGTCTTTGACTATCCGGGCGAGGAGGGCAAACGTCTCCTCAGGGGCCTGGCTTTCCAAACACTGCACGAGGGCGATCACCCGTGGGCGCACCCAATCGACAACCTCGTCGCCTTCGTCGATCTGATCGCCCGACGCGTCGATCGCATCATTGATCACGGCCCCGTCGCCGTGCCTCAAGAATCCGGCAACTATCCCGACCCGGCCGTGCACGGTGCTCTCCGCGACACTCTCCGCCCGATCGAGATCTCCCAGCCGGAGGGCCCCAGCTTCACCCTCAACGACAACCTATTGAGTTGGGAGAACTGGGACCTGCGCGTCGGGTTTGATGCTCGTGAAGGGCTCGTACTCCACTCACTCGGCTTCTTCGACCGCGACCGCGGCGTTAGACGCCCCATCCTGCACCGCGCGTCGATCGGCGAGATGGTCGTCCCATACGGCGACCCCTCCCCGTTCCGGTCCTGGCAAAACTACTTCGACACCGGAGAGTATCTTGTCGGTCGCGATGCCAACGCTCTCGAGCTCGGCTGCGAGTGCCTCGGCAACATCACCTATATGAGCCCGACCATCGCGGACGATTACGGCAACTCGCGCGTGCTCCCGAACGCGGTCTGCATCCATGAAGAGGACGCGGGCATCCTCTGGAAGCACACGGACGAATGGGCCGGGTCTCGTGAGACCCGCCGCCAACGTCGACTGGTGATCTCGTTCTTCACGACGGTGGGCAACTATGACTACGGCTTCTACTGGTATCTCTACCTGGACGGGACAATCGAATTCGAAGCGAAGGCCACGGGCGTCGTGTTTACGGTCGCGACCCCGGGAGCCGATTATCCTTATGCCACCGAGCTCGCGCCAGGACTGAGTGCACCGGTGCACCAGCACCTGTTCTGCGCTCGTCTAGACATGATGATCGACGGCGCTGCAAACCGGGTGGAGGAATTGGATGTCGTGCGTGTCCCCATGGGCGAGGGCAACCCCCACGGGAACGCATTCACGCGGTCCCGAAAGATATTGGCCCGCGAGTCCAAGGCACAACGGCTCGCCAAACACCGGGTGGGCCGGGTGTGGGAGATCACGAATCCACACTCCATCAACAGCCTGGGGAAGCCGGTCGGCTACACGCTGCACCCGGAAGGCAACCCCGTTCTCCTGGCCGCCGACAAATCATCGATCGCCCAGCGAGCGGCATTCGCCACCAAACACCTCTGGGTCACCGCCTTCGACCCGACCGAGCGCTACCCGGCCGGCGACTTCGTCAATCGGAGCGCCGCCGGGTCAGGACTCCCAACCTACGTTGCCGCCGATAGGTCGATCGACGACGCCGAAATCGTGGTCTGGCACACCTTCGGGCTGACCCATTTCCCCCGCAGCGAGGATTGGCCTGTGATGCCCGTGGACCTGACCGGATTTACACTCAAGCCGACCGGCTTCTTCGCCCGCAACCCCACGCTCGACGTCCCCGCCCCGATGGCGCACGGCCAGACTGCGGACAACGGAGCGCCGTCCTGCTGCCAAGATGGAGGGGCACATCCGCAGCCGTAAACAAAACAGGAGAGGGACCCAATGCCTCGTCTGGTCGACCACGCCGAACGACGCACCGCGATCATCCGGGTCACCTGGGAACTGATCGCCCAGAAAGGAATCGACGCGACCAGCATGCGTGACATCGCGCACGCATCGGGCTACGCCAATGCAGGCACCCTCAGCCACTACTTCACCGGAAAGAGTGACCTGCTACAGCACGCCTACGAGTACGTCTATGAGGCCACGAATGATCGCGTAGCCGTGGCCTGCGCCGGCTTGGAGGGACTCGACGCGATCAGAGCGATGGCCAGGGAGATCGCGCCCCTCGACCCCGTGACGCTACACGAGGCATCGATCGCCGTATCGTTCTGGCAACGAGCCCTACACGATCACGAGCTCGCGAACACCAGCAGATCAGCGATTTCCGGCTGGCGTGACGGGATCGTCGAGCTACTCGGAAATGGGCGTCGCCTACAGCAGATACGGTCGTCGGCGCCCGACTCGGTCGTCGCGG
>Ga0314774_1001920_pt1 | contig 12434 bp, 16 predicted proteins | sample MetaGCBIA2018_FD_204515 | JGI IMG/M metagenome (GOLD analysis project Ga0314774, IMG submission 204515) | Cryopeg brine microbial communities from Beaufort Sea near Barrow, Alaska, United States - CBIA 2018 | ecosystem: Environmental > Aquatic > Marine > Coastal | place: USA: Alaska | collected... | reverse complement strand
AGATCCTCGGGTGTTGATTGAAGATACTAAGATGGCTGTTCGTGAATTACGTGAGCAAGGCATTCATGCCTACTGTATTACACTAGATCCAAAAGCAGATGAGTATGTAGCGGATATCTTCGGCAATAGTTACACTATTATTGATCATGTTGAGAAATTACCAGAGCAGTTGCCGCAAGTATTCATGAATATAACGAAATAATAATAAGAATTTTGGTATCTTAATATGACAAAAACGAATAAAAATTTAATTACGGTTAAAATGAACTTCGGCTACAAAGGTGAAGAATTTGTTTTTCAATCCGTCGAAGAACTGCCATTACATCTAGATAGTTTGCTGGAGTTCGCGGAGTCCATTCCACGAAGAATAGCGCGTGCAAATGATGTAGATACCTACTCCTATATGTTTGATGCGTTAGAATGTACGCCGGTTGAGGTTATTAAGGCTGAAGGATATGTTTCCCGGTTTATGCATGGGGAGAGTGTTCCATTAGAACAATTTATTGCAGACTGTAATAACGTCACCATTGAGATGTTAATACGAAATATTGCAGAAACGTATCTACCTGAGCAAGCAGAGAGTAATGCGATGTACCAGGCATTAATGGCAGCCTATGCCATTGGCTACTCTGCAGGTGGTTCGCATTAAATTTATTATATAATCCATGCTTTTTTGAAATGCCCTTCATCTTTTAGATTAGGGCATTTTTTATGTCTGGAGGAAGCTGAAATGTGTATTTTTATACTCGGTTTTATAACGTGACTGCTGTATCATTTAATGACTTTTATCGGTCAAATACGATTGACAGAAGTTGTGGGTGGCTTAATAATGCCATTTACAGACGGTTGACCGGCATCGTTTTTTTATGGTCAGAGATGATCTTTATGTTTTTCCCGGGCATCTTGTGTACTTTAATGATTAAGACATTAAACGTACTTAAAGCTCGAGCTAAGTGATAGCAATAGAATCAAAATTGATAGGTGTGATATAAGATGAGTCATCAGTGTGAATGTGATAACGATATTCAGCAATTATTTAAAAACAACGAGGAGTGGGTTGCACAGATCAATGAAAAGAGCCCAGGATTTTTTGAAAGCTTAGTGCACCAACAAATGCCTGAGTATTTGTGGATAGGCTGTTCGGATAGTCGAGTGCCTGCCAATGAGTTGGTTAAGATGGCTCCAGGTACAATTTTTGTGCATCGTAATATTGCCAATTTGGTTAACTCGAGTGACATGAATGTCCTGTCCGTTATTCAGTACGCCGTTGAAGTCCTGAAAGTAAAACATATTATCGTAAATGGTCATTATGGATGTGGTGGGGTGATGGCTTCCTTGAATGATGATAATCCGGATTTGATTGATCATTGGATTCGACCTATTCGAAAATATTACCAACGCGCAAAAACGGATTTAATCAGTTTATCTAAAGAAGAGCAGGTCGACAAATTATGTGAGATCAATGTTGTTGAACAGGTTCGTAATATTTGTCATGTACCCGCGGTGCGCAAGGCTTGGGAAAAAGGTCAGAAACTAGCGATTCATGGCTTTATCTATGACATTAAAGATGGGCGTTTGCACAATATGAATGTGACGGTAGATAATGGTGAAGACGCTGAGAGATTAACACTGCGTCAAGATTTAAGTAAACCGTGTTGATTGAACTTCCTCTTTGATACCTAAAAGAAGAGGATAAAGCGAATTTTCTGTGGTCGTTTATTGCTTACACTTTTTTACTCATTTGTAAGACGTCAAGCATCAACAAATGTTGTGGGGAGTCTTCTACTAAGGCCACGTCGAGGTGGCGTTGATTGATCTGGTTTAACTGACTGAAGTAAACATTCTTTAGCCAAGTTTTACGAAAGTCTGTGAAGTTAAATTCGTTAGTCGCAAAATTATAAAAACGGTCCGCCATACCTGTTGGATTGGAAAACAGGACGTCGGCCGCTTCCATCGCTTCTACTTCATGGGAGTGTCCGCCAAAGTCACTTCCGCCGGCAATGGCAGATACAAAGTCCGGCATTTCGCCATCGCTGCGCTTGACCCAATCATCTAAATCAAACACGACACTTGGCTCAAAGTGGCGGCCTTGGTAATCAAAGCTAATTGTTACAGTAATCGTATTCGCCATATTTGAATCCTTATTTAATCTAACGGTATGGATTTTTTACGTCCAAAAGAGAATGATAGCATTTCAATATTTTCAAACGTCATAAATGAGTGATAAAATATTAAAAATTATTATAAATAGGAGTAGAAAATGGCGGTCTTAATCGAAGGGTATTCCATAGTTATTAATAAAGCAGAAGCCACAAAAAAAGCAGATGCATTATCACTTTTAAGCTCTGTTGACACTGTGTTACACCCGATGGCAGTGTGCTCTGATAATGATTTATTGCGTATTGGATTTATCGATTTAAAACAAGCTAAGGAATTTGTCGCTATTTTAGAAGGGGGAGGTTTGGTATACAAATCAGCTGATGGGTCTGAGGAGAGGGCCACAGATATGGTGATGGTGACCCAGTTTGGAGAGCTTGATGTGGCTTGCTCTTGGTTGAGTATTCAGTTTAGCAAACTCAAGGATAATACTTTGATTTGTCTGGCGACTTTCAATGATTCTAAAAGTGTGAAAGAGGTGGCTTTTCCCAAGGGTTGGACATTGGAGCTTTCCCTCTTAAAACGTTTTTATGATGAGCGCATTCAGTACATGGGCGAACATTATGTGTGGGTTAGGTCAGATGCAAAACATGATGTTTATAGGCATAAAGAGACGGGTAAAGAAGTTCATCTGCTTAAGCTCGTGATGACTGAGTAAGCTGTTTAATGGTCTTTATAAATGACCATGTCCGGTCAAAAATAGTTTTTAACGCGTCCAGTTCTCGATAACAATCGCTTGACCATTTTTGGCAAAATCGACCTCAAAAATAGTCGCATCGGTAAAGTCTGTCAAGCCTAGAGCATGGTTTTCAACTGGGTCGACACTTGAGTTGGGTTGGTTGACAATGATGCTGTGTAGGCTTAATCCAGCTTGTTCAATGGCCGCAATACTCAATAAGGCCTGGTTAAGGCAACCCAGCCGATTGGCGACCACTAAAATGACAGGAAAGCGCAAGGCAACGGCTAAATCTTTATTTAGCCCGTCTAATGCCAAAGGTGAGTAAAACCCACCGGCTCCCTCAATCAAAGCAAATTCATTTTCAGGTACATCACAGGCTTTAATTAAGTCGTCTAGCCTGATGTCTAGGTTTGCTTGTTTAATAGCTATGTGCGGAGATATAGCAGGTTCAAATCGATAAGGGCAGATGATTTGCAAAGAGTCTGATGTGTTGGTTGTTCGTTGTAAAAATAGAGCATCTTCAGATAATAATGAACCATCTGTTTGGGCCAAACATCCTGAGGCTATCGGTTTCCTCGGTGCGATGGTTAAACCTTGTTGTCTAAGGCTTAAGGCGATGCAACCGCTTACATAGGTTTTACCAACATCGGTGTCGGTACCCGTCATAAAAAACCCACCAGGCCTGGTGGGTTTGATTAAAGCGTGATTTGCTGAAGGCATTACAGATTTTCTGTTAAGCGTGCTTGAGCTTCTTGATATTTGTCGAAAGTTTGTGCTACGACATCATCTGGAAGTTCAGGGCCTGTACTTGGGTTTTTGTCCCAATCAAGGCTTTCAAGATAATCCCGAATATATTGCTTATCAAAACTGGGTGGGTTTTTACCGACTTTATAACTTGATGCCGGCCAAAACCGCGAGCTGTCCGGTGTTAAAGCTTCATCAATTAAATAAATGACACCCTCTTCATCTTCACCAAACTCAAATTTAGTGTCGGCAATGATGATGCCACGCTCTAATGCAAATTCAGCGGCCGTCGTATAAAGTTTTAAACTCAGGTCTCGAACTTTTTGGGATTTTTCGAGCCCCATAATCTCAACCAGTTGCTCGAAGCTGATGTTTTCATCATGGTCACCTTGAGCCGCTTTGGTTGAAGGTGTGAACAAGGGCTCAGGTAGTTTTTCAGCGAGTAACATGCCTTTTTTAAGGGGAATGCCACAAACACTTTGGTTTTTCTTATACTCTTTCCAACCCGATCCTACGAGATAGCCACGAACAATCGCTTCAACGGGCAAAGGTTTAAGTTTACGAACAATCATGCCTCGTCCATCGAGTTGTTGTAGCTCATCAGGCGTTAAATAGTCCACTAAAGCCATCTCGGGTGCCAAATGGTTTGGCACGATGTCTTGCATCTTATTCATCCAAAACTGTGGCATTGCGGTCAAAATTCGGCCTTTACCGGGAATCGGGGTTGGCAATATCGCATCGAAGGCAGAGATACGATCTGTGGTTACGATCAATAAATGATGCTCATCAATGTCATAGATATCTCGTACCTTGCCCTTAGCAATCAAAGGTAGGCTCGTCAGGTTTGATTCATAAAGAGGTTGCATGCGGCGTCCTACTATTTCTGGTTGTTGTGTTCAGGTTTACGTCTGTTTTGATTCTCAGGATACGGGTATTTCATCGTTCCGTAACGTAAAACCAAGGTAGATAGCGTAATAAGGGTAATTGTAACGGCTACGGCAATCATCTGCCATTCCGTTAAGTCCTTCATCTCAAGAATTAGGTAACGTGCCAAGGCGACAATAGCAATGTACATCGGTAAACGCACCGGTAATTTACCCGAGTCGATGTAGATGGCGACCATGGCTAAGACTTCAAGGTATAAAAACAACAATAGCAAATCACCTAGGTGAACGACGCGGCTTTCATACATTGTAATAACGGCGTCATAGCCTGCGAACATAGTCGCTATAGTAATAATGAACAAACCAATAAACTCTAGGAAGTGAATCCCTTTTTTTAACGTGCCTTCCGCAAGACCAGTGAATCTAATTGGTTTGTCTGGACGGATAACTTCGTTTTTATCAAATTGTTCTTTAACTTTCATTCTGCAGCCCTTTTGCATGTGCTAAATCTATAGATTATTCCCAGTATATATCGAGGGATTTTTTATCACTATAGCTAGAGTCGTTAAATAGCCATTTTTTTGCCCATTCTAATAGATACTGGTAAAATGCACGAATTATTTTTTTAATCGTTTATAGATATAAGGTGTTTAATGATGGCTAAGCAACAAAATTGGATCGCTCCTTCAATCTTATCTGCAGATTTCGCGCAGTTAGGAACCGATGTTAAAGATGTTATTGCTGCGGGCGCTGATGTCGTGCACTTTGATGTTATGGACAATCACTATGTGCCTAACCTAACCATCGGACCATTGGTATGTGAGTCCCTTAAGAACTTCATGGTTAAAGAAGGTATTAATGCACCGGTCGATGTTCATTTAATGGTTAAGCCTGTTAGCCGTATCATTGGTGATTTTGCTTCTGCAGGTGCAGACATTATAACGTTTCATCCTGAAGCGTCTGAGCACATCGACGGGGATTTAGGTCTGATCAAAAACGCAGGTCTTAAAGCCGGACTAGTCTTTAATCCAGCAACGTCTTTAGACTATCTTGAGCATGTAATGGACAAGATTGACATGATCTTAATTATGTCTGTTAATCCTGGTTTTGGCGGGCAATCATTTATTCCTCAAGCGTTAGAAAAACTAAAAATGGCGCGTAAGTTAATTGATGCGTCTGGTCGTGATATTCGTTTAGAAATTGATGGTGGCGTTAAGGTTGAAAATATCGCTGCTGTAGCGGCGGCAGGTTGTGATACCTTTGTATCCGGTTCTGGTATTTTCGGCAAAGCAAATGCGTCTGATGCAAATCGTTATAATACGATTATTCAGCAAATGCGTGATGAGTTGGCAAAAGCTTAAACTCTCAAAGACGGTATCATCATCATAAAACGCCGGCCTCTTAGTGACGCTGGCGTTTGTTATTTATGGTGCCGTAGATTTAAGTGTGTACTCACCGCATAAAATAATAAACATTAGCTACTTTTAAAAAGAGAATATAAGAATGGAAAAGTTAAAACCTGGATTTGTCCTATTTGATTTAGATGGTACTTTGATCGACAGTGTGCCGGATTTAGCATACTGTGTTGATGAAATGATGAAGCAACTTGATATGCCTGTACGTGGAGAATCGGCCGTACGTGATTGGGTCGGTAATGGTGTTCAGCGTTTAACAGAACGCGCTTTGATCAATGCAGTAGAAGGCATGCCAGATCAAGATTTAATGGATAAGGCTTACCCTATCTTTTTAGAGCTTTATACGCATAATAATGCAGTACGCTCTTGTGTCTATGATGGGGTTGTTGAAGGGATTGAATGGATGCTTAAGCAAGGTTACCGCATTGCTTGTGTGACCAATAAAGCCGAAGCGTTTACCATTCCATTATTGAAAGATAAAGGGCTACACGATTATTTTGAGTTCATCGTCTCTGGTGACACTTGTGCCGAAAAGAAACCCCATCCAATGCCTTTGTTACATGCGGCGAAACTGATGGGTGTTGAACCTGAAAATGCATTAATGGTAGGTGATTCTCGTTCTGATGTTAAAGCGGCCCGTGCGGCTGGATTCCATATCTTTTGTATGACTTACGGTTATAACCACGGTGAAGATATCCGTGATTACAATCCAGATGTCATTATGGATTCATTTGCAGAGTTCCCCAACTACATTGAGTCTAAATAAAGTTTAAGATGTATGAGCACTGTCTATTATAGGCAGGGCTTTGTTATTTGAACTTACCAAGCATGGTGACTTGATAAGCTTAAAATATAAATTTGAGAAGTTTGTATTAACAATTAGGAATTCGATATGGCTTTTTTAAAAGCATTGTTACTAGAAATTTTTCGACCATTACTCTGTTCAATTGCCGGTATTCGTCGAACAATTTTGTTTAAAAAACTAGAGAAACAATCAAACACTAAGGTAGATCTAGAATGAGCAACGCACACTTTGCAAACTTAGCAAAGCAGGGCTATAACCGTGTGCCGGTTATGCGTACCGTACTGTCTGATTATGATACCCCGTTGAGTGTCTACCATAAGTTAGCCAAGGGTCCATACTCTTATCTATTCGAATCCGTTCAAGGCGGTGAGAAATGGGGACGTTACTCGATTATTGGCTTGCCTTGTCACACACGGTTGCTGATCAATGGTCATCATATTAAAGAGGTTCTTGACGGCGAAGTGGTGCAGCATCAAGTTGCGGAGGATCCTTTAGCGTGGATTGAAGCGTATCAAAAACAGTTTAAGGTTTACGAACCTTCAGGCATGCCTGTTTTTAGCGGTGGGCTAGTAGGTTACTTCGGTTACGATACAATCCGTTTTGTCGAAGAGCGTCTAAAAAATACCGTTCCAGAAAAAGACGATATCGGTGTGCCTGATATTGAACTGTTAGTTTCTGAAGAATTAGTGGTGTTTGATAACTTGAGTGGCCAAGTACATGTGATTGTACACGCCGACTTAACTAAACATGATGGTGAAACCCTAGCCTTACAAAGGTTAGACGAGCTTAGCGCGAAGTTAAGTCAACCGATGCCGATACCTATTGATGTGCCGAGTGCTAAGCAGATTACCGAGGCGGATTTTCAGTCAAGTTTTGGTGAAGAAGCCTTTAAACAGGCCGTTGCAAAAATTCAAGAATACATCCTGGCGGGTGATGCTATGCAGGTGGTTATTTCACAGCAAATGTCGGTCAAGTTCGATGACGAACCAATAGACTTATACCGCGCATTGCGTTATCTGAACCCATCACCCTATATGTTCTTTATGGATATGGGGAATGTGCAGATTGTTGGCTCTTCACCTGAAATTCTAGTGCGTTTAGAGGATCAACAAGTCACTGTGCGTCCTATTGCCGGAACCCGCCGACGTGGTGCAACCCATGAGAGCGATCTGACTTTAGAGCAAGAGTTGTTAAATGACCCTAAAGAGCTTTCAGAGCATTTGATGTTGATTGATTTAGGACGTAACGATGTTGGGCGCATTGCACAAATTGGTTCGGTTGACTTGACGGAAAAGATGGTTGTTGAACGTTATTCACATGTCATGCATATCGTTTCTAATGTGAATGCAAAAATCAAACCTGGTTTAAGTGCGATGGATGTCCTGCGCGCTACCTTTCCAGCAGGAACCGTCTCAGGGGCACCGAAAATTCGTGCGATGGAAATTATTGATGAACTTGAGCCCGTTAAGCGTGGTATTTACGCTGGCGCGGTGGGCTATTTAGGTTGGCACGGCAATATGGATACGGCCATTGCGATTCGCACCGCAGTCATTAAAGACAATACCCTCTTTGTACAAGCAGGTGCGGGCATTGTCGCTGATTCGGTCCCCCAGCTTGAATGGGATGAGACCATGAATAAAGGCCGCGCCATTTTCAAAGCCGCAGAGTTTGTGACCAATGGTCTGCAGACGATCAATCCACAAGCAAACCATAAGTAAATATGATTCAGCAGACCCAACTGACTTAAAAAAGCTCTCTGGGAAAGACTTAGGAAAAAATATGCTATTAATGATTGATAATTATGACTCTTTTACCTACAACATCGTTCAGTATTTTGGTGAATTAGGTCAGCATGTCGAAGTGTTTCGTAATGACCAAATTACGATAGAAGGCATTGAAGCGTTAAATCCCAAATATCTGGTCATTTCTCCAGGACCATGTACGCCAGCAGAAGCGGGTATATCGGTTGCCGCTATTCAATACTTTGCAGGTAAGATCCCGATTATGGGCGTTTGCTTAGGGCATCAAAGTATTGGTCAGGCATTCGGGGGTCATGTCATTCGTGCCAAAGAGGTCATGCATGGCAAAACCTCTCCGGTTTACCATCAAGATACAGGCATGTTTGCTAACTTGCCAAACCCGGTCACGACCACACGTTATCATTCACTTGTCATTGAACAATCAACCTTGCCTGAGTGTTTAGAGATTACTGCTTGGACGCAGGATGCAAATGGTGAGTTGGATGAGATTATGGGTGTGCGCCATAAAACCTTACCGATTGAAGGCGTGCAATTTCATCCTGAGTCTATTTTGACCGATCAAGGTCATCAGATGCTAAGGAATTTTCTCGAACAGAACGCCTAACAGCAGTTGTTCCTAACTTCTAAATCTACTTGAGCAGGTTATTCCATGGAGCTGAAAGCGGCACTTGAACAACTCATAGAAAGACAAGCATTAAATGCGGATCAAATGGAATCGGTCATGCATAAGTTAATGTCGGGTAAAGCCACACCTGCTCAGATTGGTGCGATCCTAACCGCTTTGAGAATGAAAGGTGAAACCTTAGAAGAGATTACGGCTGCTGTTCAGGTTATGCGCAGCTTAGCCACCCCTGTTCGGTTAGAAGATAAATCAACGTTAGTCGACACTTGCGGTACAGGGGGCGATGGTGCTAATACCTTCAATATCTCTACCGCTTGTGCTTTTGTTGTTGCGGCGGCAGGTGGTACGGTGGCCAAACATGGCAATCGTTCAATTTCCAGTAAGTCAGGTAGTGCTGATGTTTTGGAAGCGGCGGGTGTGGATTTAACGCTTAGTCCCGAGCAGGTCGCCGAATGCATTAATGACACGGGTGTTGGTTTTATGTTTGCCCAGGCACATCACAGCGCGATGCGTCATGTGATTGGTGCGCGTAAAGAGTTGGGGGTTCGTACTCTTTTTAATATGCTCGGACCTTTGACTAATCCGGCGGGTGCGCCTTCTCAAGTCGTTGGCGTTTATGACAAGTCGCTGACCTCTTTGTTTGCCAAAGTCTTGCAACGCCTAGGTTCAAAGCATGTCATGGTGGTCCATGCTGAAGATGGGTTGGATGAAATCAGTGTCGCCAGTAGAACGTTTGTCGCAGAATTAAAAAACGGTGAAGTCATTGAGTGGGTTATTGATCCCTCTGAGTATGGTATGGATCATGTCGACCTATCAGATTTAGCGGTGGAGTCTGCGCTGGATAGTTTGAATATTATTCGGGCGGTTTTTGCCAATAATATCAGCGCCGCTAAAGATATTGTTTGTTTGAATGCGGGCGCATCTCTTTACGTGGCAGGCCTTGTAGAATCTTATTCGGCGGGTGTTGTTATGGCATGTAAAATCATCGCCGATGGGCTGGCTCAGCAAAAACTAAATGAATTTATCGCCAAAACACAGTCTTTTAAAGCCCTTTAACGCTTGATTGAATATTAACCAGGCCTGGTCAGAATAGATTTAACAATGACAAAAACCCTGAAACGCCATTTCTACTTCACTTTAGGAGGTCTATTTTTTCTAATAGGTCTGATAGGCGTTGTCTTGCCAATATTACCGACCACTCCATTTATGATTTTATCAGCGGCCTGTTTTGCTAGAAGTTCTCCGCGATTTCATCAGGCATTATTAAATAATCGCTGGATAGGAGAAGATTTACGTCGCTGGGAAAATAATCAAACCATGCAGCGTGCCACTAAAAAAAGAGCTACTTGGGTCATTGGGATTACTTTTAGTCTTTCCATAGGTTTACTCTGGGGGAGTTTGGGCTTGCAGCTAATGTTGCTCGGAATCGCTTTACTATTACTCTTCTTTTTGTGGCGAGTGGCGGAAGACGTTGCAAGTGATGTGAAAACACCATCAGACAATCCCCTTTAATACAGAATTTAATAAAACAACAATGCATGCGAGTTATGCAGAATCAGTCACCTAATCAAGGAATGCAATATGGCTACGCCAACCATCTTAAAGAAAATTATCTTACGTAAGCTTGAAGAAATTCAGGATGGCTGTGACAAAATTCCACTGCGTGAAATGAAAAGACGTGCCCTATTAGCGCCAGAAACTAAAAGTTTTGTGGGTGCCATGCAAGCGAAGTTAGATGCGGGGCAATCTGCAGTGATTGCCGAAATTAAAAAGGCTTCACCTAGCAAAGGGGTTTTACGTGAATCATTTGATCCCGTTGAAATCGCCAAGAGTTACGCGGCTAACGGTGCGGCTTGTTTATCCGTTTTAACAGATAAAGATTTCTTTCAGGGTTCAAATGAATATCTACAGCAAGTTCGTGAAGCGGTTGATCTGCCGATTATCCGCAAAGACTTTATTGTTGATGATTATCAAGTCTACGAAGCACGTGCGATTGGTGCAGATTGTATTCTGTTAATTGCCGCAGCCATTGGCGACGCGCAAATGTCGGAACTGACTCAGGTTGCGTTAACCTTGGATATGGATGTCTTAATCGAAGTGCATAACAAGGAAGAGTTGGAACGAGCTTTGCATCTGCCACTGCCAATGATTGGCATTAATAACCGCGATTTGCACAGCTTTGAAGTCTCATTAGACACCACCATTGAAATGTTAGAGATGATTCCAGAAGATCGTATTGTCATCACTGAAAGTGGCATTCTAACCAAAGGCGATGTTGCCAGAATGCGTGCCTGTCATGTGGATGCATTCTTAGTGGGTGAAGCTTTTATGCGAGCCGAAAATCCAGGCGAAAAGCTTGCGGAACTATTTAGTTAAATCATCATGTTAAGGTCTTTTTAAAAGTTGAAAAAAAGACGCTAAAAACGCTTGCAAAACTTCCAAAAAGGAGAATAATACGTTTCTCCTTTTTCAGACAGAACCCTGTGGCTAACTTGCTGTAGGAGATAGAAAGAAAAATGGTTAAAACCTCACGTTATCGAACGTGGCTGGGGTTCTTCAAGCTAACCTTGTCTTGTCGAATTTTTGTTAATCATTCATCCGTCTACATTTTTTCGGGTGTTTTAGTAAGGTGCTCATTTCATGCCTAATTCAGAAAATACACTGGTCACCAGTAATGATCATTTCGAAGTGATCGAAAAAACGACCATCATTGATTCCTCTTGGCCGACCCACGAACAAGCCGTTGAAGATCAAAATGCGGATCATTTTATCTGTCGAGATGGCAAAGTTTTTGCCGGTACGCATTTAATTATTGATTTGTGGGGTGCTTCTCATCTAGATAATCTGCCGCTTATGGAGGCCACATTACGGGAAGCCGTCGAGAAAGCTAAAGCCACTCTATTACACATTCATTTGCATCATTTTACGCCAAATGGTGGAATTTCTGGCGTCGCAGTCTTAGCAGAATCCCATATCAGTGTGCATTCATGGCCTGAGCGTAACTATGCCGCATTTGATGTCTTTATGTGTGGCGACGCTGAACCTGAGAAAGCAATTGACGTTTTAAAAGCGGCCTTTACGCCCACTTCAGTCAAAGTAGACACGATTTTACGTGGTGAGACGCTTGAAGCGGACGAGAGACTCGAAGCATGAAACAGAATTACCTAGAAACGCTGTACCCGTCCTGGGGGCAGCAGTTTGTTATGGATGAGGTGTTGTTTGAGGTCAATACTGGGCATCAGCATCTAGTCATTTTTAAAAATGACCAATGGGGCAATGTCATGGCTTTGGATGGCGTTATTCAAACGACCGAAAAAGATGAGTTTATCTATCACGAGATGATGACCCATGTCCCAATGTTTGCACAT
>Ga0314774_1001919_pt1 | contig 12440 bp, 9 predicted proteins | sample MetaGCBIA2018_FD_204515 | JGI IMG/M metagenome (GOLD analysis project Ga0314774, IMG submission 204515) | Cryopeg brine microbial communities from Beaufort Sea near Barrow, Alaska, United States - CBIA 2018 | ecosystem: Environmental > Aquatic > Marine > Coastal | place: USA: Alaska | collected... | reverse complement strand
GGTGGCCGAGGTGGCCGACCGCGCCAACATCAGCGTCTCCACACTCAGCCGCCTTGAGCGATGGAATGGCGCGTCGCTTGAGAACACGCTCGCCGTCGCGCGCGCACTGGGCGTTATTGATTCTCTCGCAGGCTCAGTGGACCCATACGAGACCGACCTGGGCCGGGCGCGAGCCGACGAGGCGCTCCCCGTCCGAGTCCGGCGTAAGGATCCATCGTGATCTCGCCTATCGCGGTCTGGATAAGCGAGCGCGACGATGCTCGCGTGGGCACGCTGTATCCGCACCGTAAGCGGGGCTCCGAGAGCGCGACATTCACCTATCATCCCGACTACGTCGCGCGACCTGGCGCATACGGCGTTGACCCGGTACTGCCACTGTCAAACGCTCCGCATCACACCGCGCAGGGGCACGCGTTGTTCGGGGCGTTCACGGATAGCGCACCGGATCGCTGGGGCCGGACACTGATTCTACGCGCGGAGTCTCGCAGTGCCCGCGAGGAGAGTCGCACCGCACGAGCGTTGAGCGAGCTCGATTTTCTTGTGGGCGTCCGTGACGATTTGCGCCAAGGCGCGTTGCGATTCGCCGATGCCGCAGGCAACTTCCTCGCCTCCGACGCCACCGGCGTGCCCGCCCTGACGGACCTCCCCTCCCTGCTCGCGCTAGCCGATCACGCGGAACGCGACACGGCATCGTTGCCGGACCTTCAGCGACTTGTGCACGCCGGCGGCTCACTCGGAGGCGCCCGCCCAAAGGCACATGCCACACTGCCTGGTGGAGCATTGGCGATCGCCAAATTCCCCTCAATCGAACGGGACACCTGGGACGTCATGGCTTGGGAGCGCGTGCTTACTTCACTGGCCGCCGATGCTGGAATAGCGGTGCCACCATCTCAGCTCGTTAGACTCACCGACCGCAGCGTATTTGTCACCGAGCGGTTCGACCAGCGCGTCACCACTCGGGGCACGGAGCGGGTTGGGCAAAGACCTGGCAAGGTCGGTTCGCGCGTAGGTGCTGTGGCTCAAGGAGTTCGTGGCTCGGACCGCTATTCGCAGATGTGCGCCGTCGCCGCGTCAATAGACCGGTACGAGTCCTGAAGTGAGTGCGAGTCGTAGCCGTCGAGCCCGTCGTAGCGCGCGTGCGCCATCCCGGCGGTCAGCACCGCAGTGCCCAGGTCCTGGCCATCAAAGTTCACGTACCGCAGCCACCGGTCGTACTTGTCTTGGTCGAGCACGCTGCTGGGGTTGACGAGGGTCACGGTCTTGCCAAGCACCAGCTCGGTCACGAGTTGCTTGGCCTCGTCGAAGCCACATTCGCCGTGCTCGGGGGTGTCGTAGCCGATGAGCCGGATCTTGGCGCCGTTCGAGGTGTACACCGTGTCGCCGTCGACCACGCGCTCGACGGTGACGGTCTGACCCTCGACCACTTCGGGTTCGAGGTCCGGCGGCGTGGGCGGCTCCTCCGCGGGCGCGGACTCGTCGACGGCACCGGCCGTGTCCGAATCCGCGGCGGAGGTTTCAGGTGCGGACGATGCGGCCTCCGCCACTCCCTCCGGATTGGCCGCGGGTTCGGTCGCCACGATGGCACCGCCATCGGCCCGCAAGTCACTGGCGGGCGGTGAGCAGGCAGTGAGCGCGACCAGCGCAGCGAAAGCCGTAACCGCCGTCAGCGCGACCCGTCGTCGTAGAACCAGCACCGGACCCCCTGAGCGTTGCGTCGTTGTCGAGCCCAAACTCTACCGGTCGCCCTCAGGGGTCATGGCAGGCTAGGGACATGTCACAATCCCCCACCATGAAGGCGTTCGTCCTGACCCAGCCGGGCGCGCAAGCAATTGAGCTGGCCGACGTCCCCGTGCCCAGCATCGACGCCGACGAATTACTCGTGTGCGTGCGAGCCGTGGGGGTGGGGATCCACGACCTTTACTTTCTGCCCGCCGATGCGGTCTACCCCGACCCCATCGGGATTGAGGCCGCTGGCGTCGTGAAGCAGGTGAGCATGGGTATCACCGGCTTCCGGCCCGGGGACCGCATCGCGTTCGTGAGTTCGATGCAGGCCAAGGGCGGCACCTGGGCACAGTTCGTCGCAGTGAAGGCGGGCTCACTGATTCTGCGGATGCCCGAAGGCCTGGGCGCCCGGCGGGGTGGACGCGTCGATCGCCATTCAGCCCGGCACGTCGGCCGACTCCCTGCCTGTGGTGCGCGACGGCGGTCAGCTGGTGTCGATCTCTGGCGACCCGATAGCCACCGCGAGCGGCATCCGCATGACGGGGCTGTCTTATGCGGAGGATGTGCAGGCAGAGACCGTGCTGCTGCTGCGGGACATCGTGGCCGGGCGGGTGCACGTAGAGCGCGAACACGTGTTCCCGTTCGAACAAGCGCCCGCTGCCCTGGCGACGGTGCAGACGCGGCGCGCTCGCGGCAAAGTCGTGCTGACGCTGAAGTGAAAAGGTGTCAGTTCGAGCATTGGTTCACCTTGTATTTCAAACATCCGAGGTTAGATTTGCAAGGTGAAAACCGGTACCCGCCGCTACGGCCGATGCCCCTCAGGTTTTGTTCAGGCAATAGCGGCGGGTCCTAGCTACAAGCCGACTGCGTCTGCGCCGTACTCCGCCTGCTTGTGCGTGAATCCCTCGAACTCCAACTGATCGATCAGGCCGCTACGCGAGAACGCAGTGTAGTCGAGATACTCTTGCGCCTTCGCTGCCGCTTGCTCACTCCAGTCGGTGTCGAGGTAGTCGGCACCGAACTTCGCGTCCGACTTCGAGAATCCCTCGTACACGAGCTGGTCGATCAAGCCTGACCGTGAAAACGAAGTGTACTCGAGATACTGCTCCGCCAGTCGTGCGGCCTGCTCCTGAGAAGCGGTAGCGCTTGGCGCCTCGGGCTCCGCGGGTTCCTCGGTCTTCGCGGGCTTTGCTGGCTCTTCAGTCTTCACGGGCTCGACCGGCTTCTGCGCCTTGGCGGTCTCCTCAACCTTCGCGGGCGCCTCTGCCTCATCGCCGGGACACACTTCGTCCGTTTTGACGGAAGCAAGCACTACCAAGGTGTCGACCGGTACTTCACGACCGGATGTTGGTTCCTGCGTGCACACCTGCCAGTTAGAGTCCAGCACCTGGAGCCTCTCCTGCCCGGACGCGTCTTGCTGATCCATCTCACGTGAACCCATGGCCTGAAGCGCATTTTGCGCCTCCTGAAGGTTCTGTCCGAGCAGGTCGGGCATGGTGAAAGTTGTCGGCCCCACATTTTCCTCGAGTTGCGTTGCGCTTAGAGTTGGCGAGGGTTCCGTGATGGCTGGGGACGGACTTGTTCCCGCCGCCACATTATCGCCGTCGTCGCCGTCGCCCGCCCCAATCGAGGCAACCGCGCCAACGAATATTAACCCGATGAATGCTGCTACTACGGCACCCGGGATGATGAAACGCTTTTTCTTCCACCACGGCCTCGGCTCGGCGGCGGCGACCGTCACCGGCTCGGACTGCACGGCCGCGGTGGTGTGCTCGGTCCAATCGTGGCCGTCCCAGTAGCGCTGACTACCATCGGCCTGGCTATACCAGCCAGCGGCTGCTTCGTTTGTCATTTCGATCTACTCCCTCAAGTAGGTAAGCGAACCTTGCCCAATTGCCGGATGCGGCAATGGCGATCCAAGAAAGAGACTAAAGAGGGGCACTGACATTTGACTCGCCAGCGCTGGGAATATCGCGCACAACGCCGTGGCCGAGTCGGGCATCGAAGCCACCAGGCCGCCGACTACTGCTTACGAGCCGATCAGCCGGCCGACGTACCGAGAGCACGGTCGAGTGCAGAAAGTGCGTAGTCCCACGGCACGCGCTCCTGTTCCAGCCTCGGGTATCCCTCGTCCGCCAACAAGGTCAGCACCTGCGTTTCCGCCTCTGTGAGGTGCGTGAGTTCGCCGCTAAACGGCTTCGGCTCGCGAACCCACAGGTCGCGGAACGCCGCCAGCGTGGCCGCATCCATCATCACCGACTGGACGTCGAGCCCTCGCCCCCGCGCCATGTTGAGGATCGCAAAGCCGTGACTGTCCAGGTCCCCCCAGTAGAGGACCCGTCGATCGGCGAGCCAAGGAAGCTGAGTGAGCGCGTCCACCGCGAAGCCCGAGCCATGGATCGCTAGCACGCCGTCGCGTTCGGGTAGGGCAAGGAAGGTCTCCAGGTTCTCGGTTACGATCACCGTGCGCATCTGAAGGTCGACAGCAGCCATCTCGTCGACTCTCGCCGCAAAATCCGTCAAGCCCGCCAGACGATGCCGGGGATCCAGGATGCGAACGCGAACTCGCGGCGGTGGTCCTGCCACGCCCAACCCGGGAAGGCCGGTCACGGCGCACACAAGGCCCTCGACCAGGCCGCGACGCTTCTCAATCCACTTGGTATCAATGCCACGAATAGGCAACTCACGAATGCGCTTGCCGGACAGCGGGTGACTCGCGAGCCAGGTGACCACGTCTGCGAGCAGCGCGAAATCGGGTGCGGACATGGCAGCGACCGCATTCGCGTGGCTACGGATCGTGCTTGTCAGCGTGGCGCTGTCGGTATTGATGGCGCTGTCGGTATTGATGGCGCTGTCGGTATTGATGGCGCTGTCGCTAAGCAAGTCACTATCGGCATCCTCTGCACCGTTTACCGCGGTCGGCGACAAAGCCTCACGCAGTAACTGGCATCGTTCTCGCAGTAGCGCGTACTCGCGCGAGTGACCCGCAACCGCGGAAATCGCCTCGGCGCCGACCGCGCGCACTCGTTCGGGAACGGCGTGATTCCCGGCGCGCGCCCACTGACGCGTGCCCCATTCCACCGTCACGGGCAAGGCCGCCTCGGCCTCGCGCCACGTGTGAATCCAGTGCATCGCCGCACTCACATCGCCGATCACCTTGCGCTCGGTGGGAGGCTTCAATCCGATGTCGAGCACCGGAGCGCTCGTGGGGTCAGCGGCCCATGTTCTTGCCTGGCGTCCGTACAGGGAAAGCGCCTGCGCCGACACCATCTTTGGCGTCAGGGAGTTCGTCACTGAGCCCGTCATTGTCCGTCGCCGTCGAAGTCCACGCGCGCCAGCGTCGACGACCGACGAGTCGGGTTCGATACCGACGTGATCGCGCCAATGTAGGGCTCGAGCGTCTGCAGCAGCTTCTGAGGCGTGGCGAGCACCATGTGGAAACCGAACTCCACGAAGATGTCCATCGCCATCCGTGTGTAGCGCGCATCCGCCTTGTCGAAAGCCTCGTCCAGGACGATGGTGCCGTACCGCGGGATGTCCTCGTCGTCCGTGGCGAGCTGATACCGCAGCGCTGCCGCGAGGCAGAACACCACGAGCTTCTGGCGCTGCCCGCCGGAGAGTCCGGCCGACGAGTCGTGGACCGTGATCGTGTCGCCCGACTCGGAGATCTCGTGCGCGAGAAAGGACACGTGTTCGCGGGTGTCGAGCACGCGCTTCTTCCAGGCGTCGTCGGCGGACTCGCTCGACCCGAGCCTTCGCATCACGCCGGACAGCACCGCGAAGCGCGCCTCGCCCTCCGCGAGGCCCTCGTCCTCGAAGCTGCCATCCACCGCGGATCCGAGCCGAGACAGGAAGTCCTGGACCTCGCCGGAGCGTCGCACCTTGACCCTGATCTGCAGGTGGCTGCCCACGTCGTACCGTGAGCGCATCAACGAAGTATTCACGGGGTCTACGCGGCGCTTGACCCGCTCCGGAGCGGACATGATCTCGTCGCGCAGGTAGATCAGCGTGTCACGAGACCGCTCCTTGAGGAGCCGGAGGAAGTTCGCCTCGTGCTCGGGCAGCCCGCGCGCCACAATTCCGTCCAGCAGCCCCGAAAACCCGTGGCGATCGCCGATGGACGGCGACAGGTCGGACGCTTGCGACTGCCAGGTCGAGCAGTAGCGGGTCGCGTGCTCCACGAAGTGCGCCTCGGCCTCCCGGACGCGTGTTCCCGCGGTCCGGCCCTCCGCGGCCAACTTCTGCGTCACCTGGCTCGCGGTGTAGTCGACGTCCTCGAGCTTCCGCGACCGGCGCACGGCGGCGAAGCGCTTCTCCAACTGCGCGGCGTCCGCCTCTGAGACCTCCGGCTCGCGCGTCGTCTCGAGTCCCTCGATGAGGCGCGCAAGGTGGTTGCGTTGCGCGCGCGCCTCGGCGAGCACCGCGGCGGCAGCCTGCTCCAGCTTCTTGAGCGCGTCATACTCGGCCTTGGCCTCCTCCTGGCGCGCCATCGCGCGCTCCAGGTCACTGTCCGGCTTCACCAGGGACTCGAGCTGCGCCTCGCCGCGTGCCAGTGTCGCCTTCGCGCCGTCTACGTCGTACCTGGTATAGGGGGTGTCGATGATCTCGGCGAAGAGCTGCCTGCGTGCGAACTCGACATCGCGGTTCCGCGTCGCGGCCTCGAGCGCGTGCACCGCCGCCTCGAGCTCGCGCTGCGCCTCGCCGAGGCTCTCGAGCAGTACCTCCATCTTCGCCTCGTTGTCACCGCCTAGCACCCACGCGCTGCGGTCGTCCACCCGGCGGCGGTCATTCTTCTCGTAGCGACCTGCCGAGCGCTTGTACAGCCCCGCCTTGGTGACGCCACGAGTGACAGAGTCGAACTCCTTGGGATCCTCGAGGCATGCCACGTCGAAGTCGACCCCCAGACGCCGGTGCAGGTAATCAGCAAAGTGCCCGTCCGCCACCGAAACCTTGTGGACGATCGACCGCTTGTCGGCCACCCGCTGCGGCGGCGCGGACTCCGGCGGGACCGCCTCGATGACCAGCCTCACGCCGAGGTGCCACTGATTCACGCATCGGCGCGCGGCGTCCAGCATCGTCTCGCGGACCAGCAACGCCGTGGCGACCGGCGACAGCACACGCTCGATGGCTCCACGCCACTCGGCGTGCTCGGCGCGCACCTCGAGCAACTCGCCACCGAAGGGCAGCGCCGTCTCGGGCACCCCAAGTTCGTCGGCGATGCGCTTGCGCACGCGCAACAGATCGCCGTCAATATTCGTCCGCCGGTGTCGGAGCTCGTCCCGCTCGCGCTCGAGGCCCTCCACCTTGGTGCGCGCCGCAGAGTGCGCCGCGTACACGTCGTAGTCCACGTGCTCGGGCGCGTCACTCTCGAGTTCCCGGCGCGCGGTCGCCACGAGTTCGGCGTAGTCCTGAGCATCACCCGGCACGTCCATGCCCGCACCCCGCAGGCGTACGCTAAATCGCTCGCGATCTCGCTCGACCTCACCAACCCGCCCGCGCAGTTCCTCGATCCGAGTGCGCAGGTGGTTCGCCTCGGTGCCGCCCGCGTCGTTGGTCAGCAGCCGCGCGCTCTCCCACGTGTCGCGCGCGTCATCAGCCGCACCCGTGGCCCGCGCGGCGTCGGTGTCCGCGGCCGCCAGCGCCAGCTCCGCCTCGTGAAGTTCTTTGGCTGCAAGATCACGCTTGACGCCCGCCGCGAACGGCAGCACCAGGTCGCCCAGTCGCGTAGCCTCGTCCGCGTCAGCCGTAGCCGCGTCGAAAACGGCGGCCGCATCGGTGGCGAGGCGAAGCACGTCCGCCTGCTTGCGTAGGTCGATGACGTGCTCGTACGCGTCGGACAACTCCTCGAACTGCTCGACGGCGGTCTCGGCTCGCGAGAACGTGACTGGCTCCTCGAGCATGAACTTACGAAAGAGGCTGTCGAGGCTGCCCAGGTTCTTCGCCGACTGGGTCTTGTGCAGCAGGCGCAACGCGTTCTCCGTCGAAATCCCCAGCAAGGCGCGCATCTTCGCGAAGAACGGGCCGTGCTTGCCCGTGGTCGTCACGAGCACCGGATCCAGGTCGGCCTTGAGCCGACGCGCATCGATACCCCTCGACGCGTAGTCCTGAAACTCGAGCAGACCGGGCTCACCCCGCACAATCACGCACATGTCGCTCAGGCTGCGCTGATCCGTACCCGTGCCCTTCAGGTGGAACAGGCGCACCAGCGTGATCGGGTCGTGCTCGCCATCCTCGTAGCGCAGCAGGATGCCGCTCCACGTCGCCGCTGGCCGCAGGTACGCGGAGACGGTCCGGTCCTCGAACTCGTCCGCCTCCTTGCTCCAGGCCCCGCGCACGTAGCTGGCCACGGTCCGATCGCCCCGCCCCGCGGCCGCGTCCTGCGCTGCCGCGTTCAGCGTCACCCATCGCCCGGGAGTCAGCACCGTCGCGATCGCGTCCAGCATGGACGACTTGCCGGAGCCCGATGCCCCGGTCACCAAGTGCCCCCGCCTTGCCACGGCAACGGAGTGGTGCCCATGGAATGTGCCCCAATTGACCAGCTCCACGTGCGCGAGTCGCCACTGGGTCGACCAGAGTTCGTCCGTCATGAGTCGTCCTTGTCCGCAGTCGTTTCGTCGGAGGCGTCGTCGCCCGCACCGTCCGCATCAGCTTCTCCATCGGCATCACCGTCAGCCCCATCGGCCGACTCGTGCACCCCCGCGAGCGCGCCGTACGCCGCGCCCAGGGCACGGACCCGATCGGAGTCCACCAGCATGCGCACCACCGGAGAGATCTCGGCGCGCGCGGGACCTTCCGCGCCGGACTCCCCCACGGGATGCAATACCCGCAACTTGTTGACCATCGAGTTCCACGACGAGTTGAGCCGCTTGGCGAAGTCCCGCTCGTCACGGTCCGGCGTGCGGTACACCTGCAGCGACTCGTAGACCTCGTCCTGGCCCACTATCACGCGCCCGTCACGGTCCTCGGCGACCAGCCGCTGGCGCAGGGTCAGCAGCATCACGGTGTCCAGGAAGGTCAGCGACTGCGTGCGCACCGCGCGCGGGAAGGTGTTGTCGTCCCCGGCGACGGCGCGCACAAAGGCGAATTCCGCATCGGCGTCCACGACGAGCTCCAGGAACAGATCGTTGAGACGCGAACGGATCGCACCCTCGTCGGCCCGCAGCGCGGCCCAGTTCAGCGGCGAGCGGGCGCGCGACAGGTACGGCCCGCGGATGAGTTCGAGCAGCGCCCTGCGGGATCGGTCGAGCAGCGTACCCGTGTCTCCGGGCCAGAGTCCGGCATCCTGGCTCGGCGAGTCGGGCCCGCGATCCGGCGCTTCCGTCGACGGTTCGTTGTCGGTCATGGAATCCTCTCGCTGAACACGTATCGCGACACCCGTGCGTGGCGATCGACGCCGTCGGCGCCCTGCCACGAAAGCCGGTCCGTCGCATCGGCCGCCTGTTCGCCATACTCTGCCGCGAGGGCGAGCAGTCCGACGATGGACGCGACGCCCTGCGTGGCCGGGTGAGCCGTCAGCACGTCCGCCACGGACGTCCCCGAGCCGTCGTCGATGGCTGAATTGACCATCGTCCGCAACTCATCGAAGTCGATCTCGGTCTCGCGCGCGATCAGGCGCAGGTCCGCGAGGCTTGCCTCCGCAGTCTCATTGCTCGTCACCTCCCCCGTCGCGTCAAGGTCTGTGGGGTCGTGAAGAGATACGGCGCCGATGCTGCTAATACCCACCACGCTAAGGTCCAGTTCGACGCCAATCGCGGCATACGGCTTGGTGTACTGCGCGGCGCCCATGGCCGCGTTCATCGCGTCGCGGATTTCGGCCTGGAGCAGGCGGTCGGTTTGATAGTCCTGCGAGCGCACGTAGCGGCGCAGACCGCGCGCGAATTGGGTGATGACCGTCTGGATCTCGGCGCTGCGGTCCTTGAGGGTCGGCAAAAAGTCGCGCAGCGTGCGGCGCTGGGCCGGAGTCAGCTCGCGCGCGAAGTCCCGGTCGAGGATCTGCCGCGCGTCGTCCTCGAACGCAGAGCCCACCGCGGGGTCCAGGACCAGGCGAGAGAAGCCGGAGAAGCTGCGGCCGGCATCGGAGTCCCCAATCAAGTTCACCCCGCGGAAGATGTCGTCGAGCACGTCGCGCTGGGAGTCGTCGGCGGCCAGGATGCGTGTGCGCAGGATGGCGTTGAGCTCCTCGAACTCGGCGCGGACGCGGGCAAAGTCGTCGGGCACCTCGGTGGCCTGGGCGAGCAGGTCGTGGGCCCGCTCCAGGGCGCGGTCGCTGCCCAACACCTCGTCGCGCCCCTCCTCGATCGCGCTGATCCGCGCGTCGATCTCGTCGCGTTCCTGGTGGAGGCGCGTGAGGCGGCGCGTGGACTGCGGGTCGGTGTCGATCGCGAGCTGTCGCAGCTGCGAGGAAAGGGTCGTGAGCCGCGACTCGGTCAGCGTTCGCGTGGGTGTCTCGCGGGAATCGAGGAAGCGCAGCGCCGTGACCCCGGCGCTCGAGAGTTCGAGAGTCTCCCCGCGCGTGTGTTCGGTGGCGCGACGCACCAAAAATCCTGCGTCGCGCCAGCTTGCCACGTATGCACGGGCACTGAGGGGTAAGGCGATGCCACGCCCGCGCAGGTTCTCGAGGTCAGCGTCGATGCGCTCGTACAGTTCGTCCGCGTCCAGGCGCACATCGTCGTCACCCAGGTGCTCGGCCAGAATGGCGGCGATCACGGGGGCGTTGTCAGAGCGCAGCAGGCGCCACGCAGCATCGTCCTTCATCCTCTCCATGAGGCGGAGCGCGCGGGCCGTGGTGGACATACGCACATTGTTGCGGATGTGAACGACATTCCCGAACCAGCGCCGATGCTGTTGCGGGGCGAGCGGGCGGCCACGGTGGGTGGGCATGCCGCGCGTAACGAGTGCGCCGTGTTCAGGGAATGCCGACGTTCCGTCCGCGATGGAACAGGGACATTACCTGAACAGGCCCTCATTTGGGGAGGCCTGCAATGGTCGAGGGCGAGAAGCTGCGCTTCTACTCCGCAGGGGCATTTACTCAATACATTGAGTGTTTTTGCTCAATGTATTGAGTAGTTTCAGTGGCAGCCCCGCCCGATGGCACCACCCGAGACCGTGCGGCGTCCTTCGCCCTGACCTAGGTCATTCAGTCCTGACCTACGCGCCCAAGCCTCCTATCGACACGACGTTGACGCCATCGTTGCGGCGATACTCGGGACCGGTACCGGTGACGATCGTCAGCACAGGATCGTCGGCGCCCTCGACGTTATTCGCGAAAGCACGCAAGGATGCGGCGGCTTCATCGAGAGTCTCAACAGCGGAACCTCACTTCACCTCGAATCCCGCCCACCGGGCAGAGGGAAGGTGAACTATCGCGGCAATCTCTCGACCAACCGAATCCCTGGCGTGGTAGACCTCTCCACCGAGCGGTTGAGCCAATACCCGAAGGTCGTGCACGGCAAGCGATTCGAAGAGCTGACCGGCATACGGGAGATTTTGCCGAAGTGCAGATGCGTCCGCGCCGAGAAGTGCAAGGACAAGTGACGGGTCCGTGAAGTGTCTCTTCCGCACCTTCCGCACCTTCCGCAAGGTCGCGGAGGATCGTAGGTGCGCCGACCACGCTGGCTGATCTTCGACAACGAATATGCGTGCGAGCGCGTCGAGGTACTCGCGCACGGTGTCGCGCGACAGCGATGACTCGTCCCTCGCTAGCGTGGAAATCGTCACTTCGGTCGCGGTAGATCGCGCCAAGGCACGCATAAGCCGTAGCACTCGACTCGGGTCGCGTCGGGAACCCGCAGCATCAATGTCGACCGTCGCGATAGTAGCGACATAGTCGCGCAGGCTGGCGCCGGCAGCATCATCCGACAGTCCAGTGAGCCCAGGCCACCCTCCTACGGCGATCCTCTTGAGCAATCCGTTGAAATCGAGCGGCGGCGCAGTTGATCGGGGTGCATCGCCCGCGAGCAACCCACTAAGAGACACTGTGCCATCCGACTCACCGCTCTCGACCAGCGTCATCGTCCGCATCTGAAGCCGCGAAAAGCGACCCGCGCCGGAGTGCCGCACGGCATCGACCCCAGGTGCGGTTAACCCCGTGAGAATGAGCTGGCCCCGGCCATCGGCACTATCGACCGCACGACGCACGGCATTCCACAACGCAGGCTGCACCTGCCATTCATCCAGCAGACGGGGAACGCGGCCCTCGAGAACTAGAGAGGGGTCCACAGAAACCTGCGGTGCGACCGTGGGGTCGGTGTCAACATGGACGATGCTCGCCGCCCGGCGCGATGCCGTCTCCGTCTTGCCACATGCCTTTGGGCCCTGGATGAGCACCGCCCCGGCTCGCTCGAGAGCGTCACCAAGTTGCGCATCTGCCAAGCGTTCGATGTACGCCATACCGCCTCTGCCGTCTGCCCGCAAACCATGATTTCCTCACCTAGCGTGCGCCAGTCGTCAATTTAGGAGCATTTCAGTCGTCAATTCAGAAGGTTCTCGCCCAACTTCGACACCCAGGAGGCGATAGACAACTCTCTCGCCCTCAGTGCCTAACGAAGGAACCAACTACACCACTACAAGGAACTTGACCCGCCGGACGTGTGTAACTGTCCTGGTCTGGCTGCTATTGCCGCCTCGCTGCCTGGCGTCCGCCCGTTATGCGGCTTGGTATTTGGGTGCGTTGAAGCGGGCTCGGCCGCCCAGTCTTGGGGTGCGGTTGCGGTCGATGG
>Ga0314774_1001917_pt1 | contig 12446 bp, 11 predicted proteins | sample MetaGCBIA2018_FD_204515 | JGI IMG/M metagenome (GOLD analysis project Ga0314774, IMG submission 204515) | Cryopeg brine microbial communities from Beaufort Sea near Barrow, Alaska, United States - CBIA 2018 | ecosystem: Environmental > Aquatic > Marine > Coastal | place: USA: Alaska | collected... | reverse complement strand
TTCACTTAATTTTTTCATTAAATTCAAAATTCCAGTTTTACCACCGCTCAACTCCCTAAGCTTAATATCAAGTGTCATCCCAATTAAAGCTCCTTTCAGATAAACATTGTAATAGTCATCTTTATAAGAATTTTCTAAAATGTTTTCGCTCATTTCCGTAAAGGGAATGGTGTCGTTGAAATTTCTGGAATTTTCAATTTTGGATGCCATTCTTTTGTAAAATTCATCATTGCTAATTAAACCCTGGTTTACCTGGAATAAATTGGCGAAATATTCAGTAACTCCTTCGTACAACCAAAGATGTTTTGACATCTTCGGATTGTTGTAATCAAAATAATGGATCTCCTTTGAATGTACATTCAGCGGAGTTAAAATATGGAAGAATTCATGGGAAACCACATCTGTAATGGACTTGTTTAATTCTGGCAATGGCATAGTTTCAGGAAATACAACTACGGTTGACGTATGATGTTCCAAAGCTCCAAAACCCCGGGCATCCATTTCCTCCGGATTGGCCAGGTAAAGCAGGATTGAATATTTGGAAGTTTTGTCAATTTCACCTAAAAATTGTTTTTGAGCAGTGATCATTTCTTTAACTCCTGCTCTAATACTTTTTGAAGTATAAACCTTGTTTGGAGAATATACATCGAGCAATACATTCATTCCATCAATATTAATATGGGTAGTGTCTGAAGCCGCATACATTATGGGGTTGTCTGTTACCTCGAAATACCTGGAAACTTTGAATATATCTGTGATTGCATCAATCTGTCCTGTTGTGGCCAGGCTTCCGCTTAGAGGCATTGAAGTGCCCGCAATCAGGTTTTTAGGTCGGTTAATAAACAGGTGATAGGGTTGTTCTTTCAGATTATCAAAATAACCTACGAATCCATGAAGGTTGAGCATGAAATTTTTATCCTTTTCAATATTGGTTCCTGAGGGTGAGAATACGCCTTTTTCCCCTTCCACATCAAAAGAATCATTTACCCAGTAAGTGATCTTATCCAGATTTTTGGCATCATCTATCAACCATGAATTTTGATCGGTTTTGGCGACCAATAATTCGGCTCCTAAATAATCAAAAGCTTTAAAATTCTCAATAAATTTTCCGTAATTATCTATGGAATAAGTGCCAGGAACTGTTTTTGGAATATGAAAAGTGGTATGTTTTTGAATGAATTTTCCAGGATCCACAGTAATTTTCACCTTGTCATTATCGACATTGACCAAATTAAGGTTTACAACAACCGGATCAAGGGTTAAAGATTCCGGGGTTTGAGTAACTTTGCAACTATTTAAGGCGGTTAAAAGCGCAAGTGAATAAATTAACTTTTTCATTCTTTCAGGATGTTTATTTATATGACTGCAAATGCATGAGGTTGTTACAAAATAACCTGTTATTACTTGTAAATAGTTGTCTTATTGATTTTCAAAAATTTTGGAAAATCAAAAAGGTGACCGTTTTAGTCACCTTTCAAAGATATAAAATTTAAGAGAAATTATTCCCTGATATGTCCTTCCCCAAATACATAGTACTTGTTTGTAACCAGTTGTTTAAGCCCTAAAGGTCCACGGTGGTGTAGCTTATCGGTACTTATGGCCAATTCGGCTCCTACACCCATTTGTCCTCCATCGGTAAAGCGGGTAGAGGCATTTTGGTATACGGCCGCGCAATCTACCTGCTCCATGAATGTTGAAGCTTCATCTTTATCCTTTGTGATTATTACTGCAGAGTGACCTCCAGAATATTGATTGATCCTATCCATAGCCTCGTCAAGTCCTTCAGCTGCTCCAATTACTATTTTCATGGCGAGAAACTCCTCGCGCCAAGTATCTTCTCCCGGAATCAAAGATTCTTCTTTAAGAACTTTCTTAACTTCATCATCAACCAGAATTTCCACTTTATGCTCTTTCAGCATATTTTGTAAATCCTTTAATTTATTTTCGTAATTGGGAATATTTTTATCTACCAAAACCTTGTCCAGTGCGTTGCAACCTGAGATTTTTTCGATTTTGGCATTCAATATAACTTTTTTTGCAATATCAAAATCGGCATTTTTGGAGACAAAAAGGAAGTTGTTTCCACGACCGCTGATCAATACTGCACAAGTAGCGTTTTCCTTAACAAATGCAATTAATTTTTCTCCTCCGCGGGGCACTATTAAATCTAGTTTTTCAGGTGGATTTTTCAGGAATTCCTGGGTTTCAGTACGGTTCATATTCAGAAGACGAATCCAATCGGTCTCCAACCCGTTTTCTTTTAAGGCTTCATGCCAGCATTCTTCCAGAATCTTATTGCTATGGTTGGCTTCTTTTCCTCCTTTTAAAAGAATTTTACTATTGGCTTTAAAAGCCAAAACAGCAGCTTCAATTGTTACATCTGGCCTTGATTCATAAATGATCATGATGGTGCCAAATGGGGCTGTTTTATTGGTTATGTCCAATCCGCTGTCCAACACCAGGTGAGAAATTGTTTGCCCAACGGGATCTTCCTGTTCCATCACTTCTTTAACCGATTGTATCATTCCGTCAACTTTCTTGTCGTTTAAGATAAGACGGTCGTACATCGCTCCTTCAGATTCCCCGAAAGCTTTCAGATCCTTTTGATTGGCATTTATTATAGCTTCACGTTTTTTATCCAGGATATTCATCATGGATTTTAAAACATTGTTCTTGGTTTTTGTGTCTATCAACTTCATTTATTCGAACTTTTTAATTTAATATTTTATGAGATCAAATTTTTTTCTACTTTGTTTCTTGTCAAGAATGTTCATTCTTAATTTTTTACTAATAACCGTTAAGGCCGTAAAGATTTTGAGGTTTTCCAAGAGGTAAACCAAAATCATTTTCCAATTTTTTATTCCATCACGACCTTACTTCATCACAACGTTACTTCGTTACAGTTAATTAAAATAGTAGTCTAAAATCTCATATCTCAATACTCATATCTCAATACTCATATCTTAATACTCTTTAAACCGTAAACTTGGTACCAACAGGTTTTCCGGCCAGAATATCTAATATTACATTCCTTCTTTTACCGTTGGCAATATAAGTTGGGATATTTTTGGCGGCGGTTTCCTTTGCAATTTTTATTTTAGATTCCATTCCTCCACGGCCTTCGCCTTCACCTTTTTCAGATTCCTGAACATATTTCTCTACATCCTGGTCAATTTGAACTTTACTGAGTTTTTCTGAATCCTCATCATCTGGGTGGCCTGTAAAAAGTCCTTCAGTATCACTGAGAATTATCAAAGCATCGGCATTAATTAATTCGGCTACCAGGCTTGCCAGTTCGTCATTGTCAGAGAACATTGATAAAGTTACAGAAACTGCATCATCTTCATTGGCAATAGGAATAATTCCTTCAGCTAATAATGATTCATAACAATTAATCATATTCTCCCTGTGTATCCCTGGGCTAAAATCCCTTTTTGTTGCCAGCACCTGTCCACAACGCATTCCATAATCGTGGAAAAGGCTATAATAGTGGCGCATCATCCTTGGTTGTCCTACAGATGAAAATACTTGCCTTCGTTTGGATTCATCCTGGATGCTTATATCTCCCAAAACTTCCATTCCTGCAATTGCAGAACCGGAAGATACCAAAACTACCATAATATCATCTTCATATAAAGTGGCAATTTGCTCTACCAGATGTTTTAATACAGGTACTAAAATCCGGTTGTCTTTGTTGGTAATTACGTTAGTTCCAACTTTTATAACTATTTTCTTTTTATCCATTTTACGAATAGCTTTTTAATTACTCTTCTTTTCCGAGTTCAACTGCTCTGTCAAAAGCGGCATAAGCGGCTTCTTTAATGAGCTCTTTTACATTGTTGTCTTCCATGGAATCCAATGCAGCACGGGTTGTTCCACCTTTGGAAGCCACACGTTTCATCCAGCTATTGGGTGAAAGATCAGATTGGTTGAATAATTCCACCGCCCCTTCAAAAGTTTGACTTACTAAAATTTTTGAGTCATTTTTTGAAAAGCCCATTTTTAAGGCTGCCTCCAGCATAGCCTGCATAAAGTAAAATACATAGGCAGGACCACTTCCGGATATTCCGGTAGAAGCATCAATAAATTTTTCATTTTCTACCTTGATGGACTCTCCAGTAGTATCTAATAGGTTTCTAATCATTAAAAGTTCAACACGAGAAACTTCCTTAGATTCGGTAAAGGAGGTAACCCCTTTCCCAACCTGAGCAGGAAGGTTAGGCATTGCGCGAATTACTTTTTGAATACCCAAATTTTCCTGAATTTTTTGAATAGTAACCCCTGCCATTATAGATACCATGATTTGACCATTATTTATCATAGGCTTCATCTCTTCAAATAAAACATCACAGTGATATGGCTTTACAGCGAGAAACACTACATCTGCCTGGGGCAAACAATCATCTAGTTTCTCATAAACATCAAAATGTGGAATTTCACGCAATGAAGCGATCAGTTCCGAGGATTTATCATAGATCATTAAATTATGCCGGTCCAAAAGGCTCGATTTAGACATGCCTTCAGCATAAGTTAACCCCATATGTCCTGCTCCAATTACTAATACTTTCATTACTTAATTTTTGATTAATTTAAATTCCAATCGGATGTTATCCGAATAGCTTATTTACAGCTATACTTACAAAGACCTTGCAATCCCGGGAGTTTTGAAAAGAGTTTTCAAAAACATGTAATAATAACCTTAAATGTCAGTGCTTAAAATCGGTTAAAAAATGAATGGTGGAATTGCAAATACTCCCTCAAAAAAAAATTAAAAATATTCCCTTACAATAGGTGCTTTAAGAGGTTACGCCACAATTCAAATCTAATTAAAGCTTGTTATCCCTGCACTGGCCTGGGATATCTTTATTTATTATTTAACCAATATAAATAAATAAATAATGACCCAAAATAAGGATAATGCAATGCGACTCAATGGCGTAAAATCTGCAATTATGGCAGATTTAAACATTAAATGGGTTGATTTAAAAACTTTTTTAATATAAAAATACCAACTTAATATTCCAAATTAAACAGAAAGTTACATTATTTTAATCATTTCAGGTACTCTAAATTTAGAAACTGATTTGATACAGTATGGGTTAAAGTTGAATACTTACTGTTTCATTCAATTGGGGTATGTGAACTTGCCAGTTGTAAGCATCTTTAATTTTAAGACGCAGCGCATCCGAAGCCATTTTCTCTCCATGAATTATAAAAACTTTTTCGGGAATATTCTTTATGTTGCTCATCCAATCTATAAGCCCTTTTTGATCGGCATGAGCTGAAAGGCTTTGAATATCATCTATTTTGGCCTTTACCGGTAAATATTTTCCAAAGATCTTAATTTCATGTTCTCCTTCCAATAGCTGTCTCCCGCGTGTTCCTTCTGCCTGAAAACCCACCAACAGTACTGTATTTTCAGGTTTGTCTATTAAATACCTGAGATAAGTTAATATCCTTCCACCTGTAACCATCCCACTGGCTGCTATTATTACTTTAGACCGTTTATCATCTATGGTTTTCCAGGTATCTTTATACGCAGTAATTAAATTGAAATGATTTCTCATCGCATTATATTCTTGTAAGGGTAATTTATGCCAGGTTGGGAATCTTTCAAAGATCTTCAATACTTCGTTACCCATTGGACTATCAATAAACATGGGGATATTGGGTATTTTATTTTTTTGATATAATTTCCAGAGTTTATACATTAAGGTTTGCAATCGTTCTACAGCAAAACTAGGGATTATCAAATTTCCATTATTTTGAATAATTTCCTTAACAGATTTAGCCAGGATCACATCAGCATCTTCTTCAGAATGCAACCTGTTTCCATAGGTGCTTTCTATAAATAAATAATCTGCCCATCTTGGCCGATTTGGAGGGTCTAATAAATCATCATTTTCCCTTCCAATATCTCCTGAAAAAACAAAGGTTTTTCCATAGACTTCCAATTCTATAAAAGTCGCGCCAATAATATGGCCATTTTTTTGAAACCGGTATTTAATATCAGGGGAAAGGTCAGTCCAGATGTTCGGCTCAATAGGTTTGAATAATTCTATTGTTTTTTCGACATCATCAACTGAATATAAAGGTAAAGCGGGCTTGTGGATAGTATATTCCTCCTTATTCGCCCGTTCTGCATCTTCTTCCTGGATTTTAGCGCTGTCCAATAAAATTACGGCTGCAATGGCAAGGGTAGGAGCAGTCCCAATAATGGAATTGTAAAAACCCTGCGTTACCAATCTGGGTAAATATCCACAGTGGTCCAGATGTCCATGGGTAAGCAGCATCACATCAATTTTATCAGGAGAAAATGGGAGCGGCGCCCAGTTCAATAACCTGAGTTCTTTAAGGCCTTGAAACATTCCGCAATCTATAAGTATATTGAGTTTAGGGGTTTCCAAAAGGAATTTGGAACCGGTTACTGTTCCAGCTGCTCCAAAAAAGTGCACTTTGATCTCGACGCCCATAAAAAATTTTTATTTAATGTATGAATGACAAAGCAATTCCATTTCATTTAAAATCCGGGTTTTCCGAGATTCTGAAATCTCCAAATGATCCAGATAAAAATTGTCTTTTATCAATTCCCTGCACAATACCACATCCCTACTTAATAAAAATTGTTTTTCCCTGGCAGTGAGTAGGGTGGAAACCGTAATTGGATATAAACCTGTTTGATCAATCCAGTCTTTTAGCCCATTTTTATTGGGATAATCCCAACTGAGCAAATGCAGATCTGCACATTTTCCATATTTAAGGGCTTCAGTTGTGAAGCGGGTGTTCGTGACCAACCATCCTTCACTGAAAGGCTCTGGATTTTGTTTTTTTGTTTTATTGAAATTTTCAATATCCCTAAAACGGGAATGTACGTACAGAGGTATTTTTACATTGCAATTTTGGCCTTGTTCGTTGTGAAATTTACATTCTATCCAGATTGTTTTATTATCTTTTTTAGCAATAACATCAATCTCATGAGTTACACAATTTCCCTGGAGAATTTTTCCTACTTCAACCTTATATTCACTGTTTTTTAAAATAGCTGCAATAAAGCGTTCAAATGGAAATCCCGTTGGCCCTAATTCATAAATAGCTTTTTTTAATTTGTATTTTGAGGCAGATAAGCTGTTTTTTTTCTTTAATAAATTAAAAGCCCTGTTGTAAATTATTTTGGTGGAAATCCCTTCATAAAGTTCCTCTTTTAGCTGTTCTAAAATTTCCTGGATCTCTTGTTCGTCTGCTCCGGCTTTTCTAAGGGAATTCGCTACTTTTTCTATGGAAAATTTCACCTTTTCCCCCGATGCCTTGATAATATGTAATTCTGAATTTTTCATTAAAGAAGTGCTAACTTAAAACAAAATAAAGATATACAATATTTTTTAAAATTGAATAGTCAAAAGTTTAGGGGGGGTCAGAATTAAATACCTTAATCCTTTTACAAATGTTGTATCCCCAGTCTTAATTATCTAATTCATGCATTGTAAGAACTGGCACCTTTGGTTTGTACCCCACTTCGTGTACCAGGGATTTTGAAAAAACACTGTTTAAAACATTGTGTTTTTTATGGATCAAAGCAAGCATCTCACTTCCCCGGCTTTCAATAAATGAATGAACGCCTGCGCCCACCTTTATATGGGTTAAAGTGTGAAAAGTAGACACAACTTCTTTTAATTCTTCCCTTAATGCATCCTTATTATCTTCCTGTTCGGGAGTTAATCTTTCATTTTCCAAAATGTGAAGTATTCTTACAGGTGCCTCAATACGTTTGGCGATACTTATAAGAGATTCGATTTCTTTGGAATTATAATTGGTTTTAAAATCTGTAGCAAAAACAATTTCCCTTTTCTTTTCCTTCAGAAATACTGCCACTTCCGGTACTACTAAAACGGGACAATGTTGTATTTTTTCCATTATATTTACCGCATTGCTTCCGAATATTGTATTTGCAGCATTAGTTTCTCCCTTGGTTCCCATAATTATTAGTGAGATATCCTTTTTGTAGACAGCTTCCTTTATAGCATCCAATACAGAATTATAGGTTGAAATCATCTCAAAGCTATGATTTGGATTATCAGATTTCATTACAATTCCATCAATAAGTTTTTCCAGGCCAATCTCGGATTCTTCCCTGGCTTTTTCATATTCTGGTTCCCCTGGTTCAGGCAATATCAGGCTATCTGAAGTGAAATGATATAGTTGAAATGCATGCAATAAATAAAATGTGCATTTATCTTCTTTAAAAAGATTCAAAGCATAATCTAACGCCTTCCAGGAATTTTCAGAAAAATCAGTTGGGATTAATATTTTATTTTTCATTTATTTAATTCGTTAAATAAATATACTTCTTTGTTTATAATGAAAATATGACAATGGTCATTTCTGCTTAAAAATTTTTGCTTTATAAGCATATATACCATTGGGTTGCAACACAAGAACCGGGATTATTGAATAGTTACCCAAAACTTTATTCAAGGGATTAAAAAGCAATTTCTCAAAAAACTGTTTTTTTTATTTACAAAAGCGATCATACTACTACATCTGCTTTTAATAAAGTAAAAAATTCCAATTGGTATGCTTACCTGTGCCATAGAATGGAAACTAAGCTGAACCTCCTCTAGATAGGATTCCAGTAGATGTTTTGTACTTGTTTTTGAGAGATGCTTAGAAGGAAACGCTAAAATTGGACAACTTTGAACTTCATCCATGATTTTAGTGGGATTACTTCCATAAATAACTTCGTAGGAACCTGTACTTCCTTTTGTACCAATTACAATGATTTCAATATCGTTTTGTTCAAATTCATACTCAATAGCTTCTACCAATGGATAATTATGGGATACCGCAAAAAAATTGATATTTTGGAATGAGCATTTTATTTTTTAACAAATTCTAAGAGACGTTGCAATCCATTTTTCTAATTTTTCTTCTCTAAATCCTCCTTCCAGGAATTGGTGAAAGTTTGCTTTCCTAATGTTATCCTTAAATTTGATAGGAATTAAGAAGAACAAACTTACAGGATTCATTTTTATACAAATGGAGCGTTTATAAATTGCGTTACCTGCATTTTCATAAAAATCCTAAGTAGAAGGATATTTGTCATATTTTTCACGAATTGTAATTTTCCGATGGAATCACCAGAAACGGAGTTTTTACATGAAATCCTATGTCATTTACTACCGGCCTAAAAAGGATATTTTCGAAAAAGGAATGTTTGTTATTTATCATTACCAGTAAATCCACCGGATTATTTTTTTCAAAATTATCAATGGCTTCAGGCACGCTTCCTTTTTCAATACTATAGAAGGTATGAGGCATATTTTTAAAATAATCTACCAGGAATTTTTTAGCATTTTCCTGTTCTGGTTCAAGAGGTACACCATAAAACACATTTAAAATATGAAGTTTAGCTACGTGTTTCCGGCTAAGCGCTTTTAAAAATTTCAAGTGTTTATCAGAAAAATTCAGGAAATAATCTGTTGGGAAAAGAATATTTTTTAAAGTTTTAAATTTATAACCGGAGGGAATGGCAAGCACTGGGCACATCCCCTTTTTAATGGCATGCACGGTATGGGTTCCAAATAAAATCATATCAGCACCGGTAGCCCCTTTAGTTCCCATTACCACTAAGTCTATTTTCTTTTCATTTACCTGTTCTTTTATTTCATCATTCAACATATTAAATGACGAGATCAATTCCCATTTGTGTTTGGAATTAGGGAAAGCCTTTTTTATTTTTTTTTCAACTTTCGCAAGGCCTTTTTGAGAATTTTTTTTATAGACCATTCCCAGGGTGAGATGCGAGGGGCTGTGGAGAATATATTCGGCATCGTAAATCACCGGGGTATAAGTATTTAACAAATAAAAAGTACATGCATCATTTTTAAAAAGCTCAACTGCATATTTAATTGCATTGTAAGCATTATCGGAAAAGTCGGTGGGTAACAGAATTTTTTTCATTGTCTTATTTATTAAAATTAACTTACCTCAATATTTTTTTAACCGGGCCAATTTATAAGGCAGGACCGCGTTGAACGTTTTGAAGAACTAAAAACGGGATCCTGGGATGCAATCCTATTTTATCAATAGTTGACTGGTAAATAATATTTTCCAGATAGGTGTAACGGGAATTCACCATAATAAGCATATCGATTTTCAGTTCGTTGATAAAGATCATTATGGCCTTTGTTTTTTCATCCTCATCAATCCTGTGAAATTGAAATGGGGTTTCATAAAATTGCTCCTTTAATAATAATTGATTTGCTTTTTGCCTGAAAGATTCCATGGGAAATTTTGAAATATAGAGCATATGAACGGTTGTTTTATTTGCCCTTGCTATTTCAGCAACTAATTGTAATTCCCGAATTTGATAAGGGATCATATAATTGGTAGGGAAAAGGATGTTTTTTGGGGATTTATATTTATAATTTGCCGGAACACAAAGTATAGGGCTTTGCACGTATTTTATTACCTGTAAGGTATTGCTACCAAAGGTAATATTTCGGTCATTGGTTAAACCCACGGTGCCCATAACGGTAAGATCGGCATTTTCTTTATTTACAAGATCATTCACTTCATCAACTAAAATACCGAATGCTGAGATTGGTTTAAAACTGTGTCTTGGATTTGGCAATAATTCTTTGATCCTGTCCATGATGCTTTCCAACTCATCATTAGATTTTTTTAACGTGCTTATTTTTAGTTCCTCGAGAAAATGTTGAGTGAGCAGGGCATTGTGATTGTAAATTTCATCGGCATATGCATGCAACAGGAAAAATTTGCATTCTTCAAATTCAAATAATTCCACCGCGTATTTTAGAGCATTTAATGCATTATCCGAAAAATCTGTTGGAATCACTATTTTTTTCATCTTGCTAAGATTTAGTCTATTAAAATTATGGGAAATACAAAGGGAAAACTATGACTAATATCAGTTTCGGAAACTGAGTATTAAAAAAGACACAGGAAGCAAAGCCTCCTGTGTCGTAAAGTTGTTTTATACCTCAATTACAGATACTTATATTTTTCCTGTAGAATTATAGGAAATTGCCATTTTCATCGATTTTCACTCTTCTGCGTTGATTTCCTCGTTCCAATAAAAGTTTATATTCCTTTCTGATCACCTCATTATCATCGTGGAAATTAACCAAATATACATTTTTGGAAACGGTCCATCCCGGATATTTTTCTACAACAGCTTTGGCAACAACAGAAGGGATTTCCGTATTTTTTAATTTTTCGATTGTCCGTAATATATTACCTTCTGCATCATAAGAAGCCAGTATTTTCCCTTCTGGAATATAAAATGACAAAAAGTAATATTCATATTCATCTTCATAATACATTGAATTTTCCAGGTTAAAGATCGCAGGTCTTTGTTGAAGTAACTTAACCGGTTCAGCGGGGCTTACTTCTGCGTTATCTTCCACAACCTTATCAGTGTATTTATAACTTGCCGGTGCAATGTGAACTTCAAGAATTTCAATTTTCTGTGCAAAAGATTGGATGGTTAAACCAAAAACGAATAAACCAAGGATTATTTTTTTCATGATTTCAGAATATTTAAACAAACTTAAAATGATAAATATCAGGCTATTAATTTTTTTGAATTGAGAGATAAGTAGGTAAGGGAGAGGCATAAAAACAGAAACAGGAAGCTAAAGCTTCCTGTTTCTTAAGAAGATATTAAGTTCACATACAAACATTGATGAATATAATCGATCTCACAATTGAATGTGAAATTTTTATATATCCGAATGTAGTGGCTTTGACATCTTCTCAATTCAATTTTCCACTCCTAACGGTTGTGAAAAATCAAATATCAATATTTTTTATCAGCTTAAAATAACTGCCAGATCATTTTTAGTTCTACTAATTTAATTCATTTTGAAAGCAGAAAAGGTGATAAATATCAGGAATTGAAAGTTTAACACTTTTTAATTTCCCAGGTTTACTGAATTTTTGAGAAGATTTTTTTTAGGGGAACATTATATAAAAAAAACAGAAACAGGAAGTTATAGCCTCCTGTTTCTTAAGAAGATATTAAGCGCATTACCAAACCTGTTTTTGGAATAACAGTGATCTTAGACAATGCTAAGATTTGTATATCCAGTTGAATATTGCCTTTGACATCTTCTCAATTCGATTTCCAACTTCTTACAGTTGTAGGAAATCTAATTTCAATATTTTATTAACCAGACTATAAGTCGCTGATTGTCTAACTTTAACTAATGTAAACCTGCTTAAGGTTAAAAAGAATGATAAATATCACCTTCGGAAAATTTAACATTTTAAATATTATTTATGCTGATTTGGTTTTAAGATTATAGAGGTGTCTACCTAAATACTTATATTTGTTAGGTAAAATAAAAGGAAAATGGAAAAATTCAAGGGCCAAGGGATTCTGGAATATTTTGATAAATTTAAAACCGATTTAGATTGTTTGGAAT
>Ga0314774_1001916_pt1 | contig 12450 bp, 10 predicted proteins | sample MetaGCBIA2018_FD_204515 | JGI IMG/M metagenome (GOLD analysis project Ga0314774, IMG submission 204515) | Cryopeg brine microbial communities from Beaufort Sea near Barrow, Alaska, United States - CBIA 2018 | ecosystem: Environmental > Aquatic > Marine > Coastal | place: USA: Alaska | collected... | reverse complement strand
GTTTTAAGGCTACTTTTTTCTGAATATAAAGTTCCAACGAGAAAAGCAGGGATTGCTTAAAAAGCCTTAAATGCTATAGGAAATCCTATCCAAAGAGGAAAATTAAGGGCTTGTGCAACGGTTACCGTTGTTGCCAACAGTTTCTATTTTGGCTATATATTCATTAATTAATTCATCCGATTTTTCAGTATCACTTTCTTCAATTATAGGAAGTGTTTCTAATTTTATTTTTTTATGTGTTTTGGAATTTATTGAGTTAGCTATCTCTAAAATATTCTCAGAAAGTCTTTCAAGTAATTTGTTGGTTATTTTTGGTTTCATCCATTTTTTAATATCAAATGGAGCTTCACCTTGATATAGTTCCATATCGTTAAAGTAACTTTCTGTTTTTTGGATTCGTTCTTTGATCTTATATTGTTTATCCAATTCAAATGCAAAAACAGGATTAATTTCTGCTAATTCATTAATTATACTTTCAATATTATTTTCAATGTACTTATGCTTTTCTTCATCAACCAAATGATGTTTCAAGTTGTTATTAATAAAATCTTTTACTTGAACAATTTCTTTCTTCTCCTGATCATTAAATTCTAGAGATATTTTGCTTGAAAATTTTTCTAAAAATTTTTCGATTGATTCTTCAAATTTTAAATCTTCATATAAAACAGAATATAAGTTTAGAAGATTAAACAATAACTTTTTTAGAGTTTTCTTTTTATTCTTTCTCTCTTTAAAATATTCGTCGAATTGGCTTAGTCCAAATCCTAAAATGACGCCAATAAGAGGTAAAATTGTATTAATGTAATTCATTGTTTTGAAATTGTTGGCAACATATCTGTATCAAACATGTCAGTTATATCTTATTGCTGATGTATCACTTATATCAGACAAGTATTTTATCCACTACCAAATGTACTGATTCAAACAGAGCACCCAAGAGTTTTTAAAGTTTTTCAGTTTGTGCTCAAGAGAAAACTCCCCCTCTTTTTTGAATTTAAATTAATCTTCCTTTAAAAATTGGCGTTAAAGGATGGAATTCATCTCAAATAATTACAAACCAAACTTTCCTTAAAAAACAGGATGATTTACTGTTTCCTGCTTCGTATCAATTCCAAAATGCCATTGATAAAAGTTAAGGGATGCATTGGGTTTCCGGGAACGTACAGATCTATTTTATGTGTTTCCAAAAAACTTCTGTCCAGGGCGGGACTATCGGCAAAAATTCCTCCACTTATGGCATCTGTTCCGGCAAGAATAATAATTTTTGGCTCTGGCATGGCGTCATAACAAATTTGCAAAGGTTCTGCCATATTTTTTGTGATAGGACCGGTGATCACAATCCCATCGGCATGTCGCGGGGAAGGGACAAATTCAATTCCAAAACGTCCCATATCAAAGTTGACATTGCCGCAAGCCCCAAGTTCCAATTCACAACTCCCGTCTCCTCCGGCACAAACCTGGCGGAGTTTTAAGGAACCGCTAAAATAGTCGCTTATTTCTTTCCGAATCAAATCCGGGTTTAGGAGTATCGGGGTATCTTCTCCTTCTTTTATTATTAATCCTTCACGATTATTTGTAGCTATTTTGTACTCTTTTGTAAACTTTATTTTGCTGGGAAATGCAAGCGAACACTCTCCGCAAAAAGTGCATTTTCCCAAATCAATTTGCACCGGGTTTATTGAAATTGCCTGGGTTGGACAGACCTCTGCAAGTGCTTTTTCATCCACTTTTTCATCGCTGATGATTGGCCTTCCCCTGAAAATTCCCGGGATCTCAACATTGGTAACATCGGGGATATATTGTTTTCCCTGGTGGAAGAGTATTTTTAAATTATTGATCATAATTTCTTTTTTTGCCTGATATTATAAATCGTTTCCTGAGTATGAAAGATCGAAACTTTTGTTGCTTATGGGAAAATCTGAAATTTCATTATTTCGAACTGCCATTGCCAATGCCAGGAAGTTGTGAAAGGAGGCGTCTTTTATTTTGTAGTGCAGCAATTCGCCTTTTTCATCAGTAATGGCGCAATGACAAATTTCACCCCGCCAGCCTTCAACCAGGGAAAGTGCAAAAGAATTTGGCGCGGGTTGGGAAAGCGGTTTTCTGTTTAAATTTTCAGAAGGAATACTGCTAATAAGATCCCTGATATATTTAATGGATTGTTTTATCTCTTCTCTTCTAATTTGCGCGCGTGAATAAACATCTCCGTGACGTTTTAGAATTGGTTGGTGAGACAATCCCGGATAAAGATTGTAAGGATGTGAAGTTCTTATATCGCGGTTTAAGTTGGTCATTCGGGCTGCCATTCCTACCAAACCAATGTTTTTTCCAATTTCGTTGGTAACTATTCCTGTTTTCTCAAACCTTCCCAAAACCGTGGGAGCGCCAAAAGCTTCTTTGCACATTTCATCAAAATCGGGTTCGAATTTATCCAAAACGATTTTTAAGGTTTCCGCCAGTTCCGCAGTAAAAGGGAAATTGGCTTTTCCTGCGCAAATTAAACTTTTTGCCATCCTGTTTCCGCACCATTGTTGAAAAAAGTTGATGATCGGGGTTCGGAGCCTTCCAAAAACTGCACTTCCTAATTGGTAACCAACATCAGTACACATTCCGCTTAACCCGCCTGTGTGAACTGCAATTCGTTCCAGTTCAAATGCAAGGGTTCTCGAAAAATTCAAATCCAGATCGGTTTCCTCATCGCATAAAGTTTCCCATAAATTCGCAAAGGCGGTGGTGTGGCCAACAACAGAATCCCCGGAAATATTTTCGGCCAGGGTGTGAAGCTCTATTAATTTTTTCTTCTGAAGAAATAAATTTTCAATACCCCTGTGCTGATATCCCAACTGGATCTCGAGATGAAGGATCTGTTCCCCGTTGCAGATAAACCGAAAATGTCCCGGTTCAATAATTCCCGCGTGAATGGGGCCAACACCTACTTCGTGCAATTCTTCACTTTCAATCTTGAAAAACGGATAGTTGGGAATTGTGCTGTTTTTATTTGCTTGATCAACAGGAAAACGAACAGGTTTTAACCAGGGATGATCGGTGAAAGGGATGCCAAAATTTTCGTGAATTTCCCTTTCAAATTTTTCGAAGGCGAGATGATGCTGGCTAAATGCAGCTAAAGGAGTTTGAGGATCGACTAAAGAGGAAGATATATTTATAAGTCCTTCTTTATCATTTGCGACACAACAAATAAGTTTTATTTTCCCCTGATTTGGAATACCGTAATAATTTACGCAATGATTCTCTTCAACATTTAACAAGGAAGTATTATACTCCAAAAATTGTTTGTATTCCAAAACAGGGATCGAATTCAAAGGAATTTGCTGATTATTTTTTATGGAAAGTGCGTTCATATCTATTGAGGTAAATTTTTAACGGCTTCATTAATCAAATCAACCATTTCCTGCGGCGGATTCAGTCCGAGATAGACAACCAATCCCAACAAAATAAATTGTGAAATGGATTCATAGGGTCTAATTCGTTCCAGATTTTCTTCCTTAAAACCTACCGCAGGGGTGAATAAAAGCTTAAATATGTTTTTCCCGAAAGCCCAAATAATAATGGTGAGCAACAGTAAAACAAAAATAAGTACAAAAAGATTATGTGCTTCAAACAAGGAGCGGAAAATCAGGAATTCACTTACAAACATTCCGGAAGGCGGCATTGCTGTTACAGAGATAAACCCTAAAAGAATAACCATTGCTCCGGTAAGATTGTATTTGAAGTAATTCCCCACATCGTAAATGTTCTTGCTCCCGAAGGTCCGATATATTTGTCCCATTTGAAAAAATAAACCGGATTTCACAAAAGAATGAAATATAATATGAAGAATTGCGGCATAATAGCCAATGCCACCTGCGGCAATTCCAAGCATCACAATTCCCATATGTTCAATACTGGAATAGGCAAACATTCTTTTTATATTTTTCACTTTTATCATATAAACTGTTGCGACAAATATTGAAAGAACGGCAGAGATCATAATGATATTATTGGCCCAGGAATGAAGCGCGGTTTGCGCTATGATCTCATAAAAGCGAAAAATCCCTATGAAACCAACATTCAATATAACGCTGGAAATTAGTGCTCCCGCCGGTGATGGAGCCTTATCTTTTGCGTCAATCCCGGCGGTGAACATTGGAACGAGCCCTATTTTGGCGGTATAGCCGGTAAAAATAAAGATGAATGCCAATCGCAACCAAAAGACATCTAATTCTGAAGCTCTTCTTATTAAAGAAGTGAAGGTTAGGTTGTTATCCCCAACTTCCTGAACGGCAATACTCAAAAACAAAATCCCGATAAATACAAAAGCGATGCTGATTGAACAAACAAAAATGTATTTCCAGGTAGCTTCCAGCGTGCGCACATTTCTGCGATGATAAATAAGTGCCGAAGCGGAAAGGGTGGTCAATTCAACAAAAATCCAGGTAACGGCAATATGATTGGAAAGGTATGCCAAACTCAGTGCAAAAATAAGCACCACCATAGAGGCGTAATAAATCCCCCTGTTTTTTGGGATATCTTCATTTTTCGAAAAGAAAACATAGGAGTGGTAAAATGCCGGGACAGCGATAATACTGATGGTGAAAAGCAATAAAATGCCAATTGCATCCGGCAGAAAATATTCAAATTCGACTATATTTTGATGATTGTATTCGTAAATGGTAAATACCCACTGAAGCAGGAGAAAACCACCTACCAGGAAATAATTCATTTTTTTATTCCTGTTAAAGAACAGGGAAATACAAATTATAATTGCTCCAATTAAATAAAATACGGTCATATTCTAAATTTTATTTTAAATTCCAAATTCCAAATTCCAAATTCCAAACTCCACCCCGAAGCATCGGGACCAAACTCCAAACTCCAAACCCTAAACTCTTCTAATCTTTCAAATTCTTTAATTGTCCTGCATCCACATCCTTGAGGACATCTCCGATTTTGTTCACAAAAATCCCAAGTAGCAATACCGTGATAAATAGGTCTAGAAAAATGCCGCTATTTACCATCATAGGCATTTCGTTCCCTACTGCAAGGGATAAAATAAAGACTCCATTTTCTATTACAAGGAATCCCATCACGTGTGTCAAAATCTTTTTTCGGGTGCCAATAATGTATAAACCTGTGAATAAGGAGGATAATGCTGCAACAAAATATACTTTGTTCAGTTGCTCATCTTCTATGATATTTGACAACAAAAAGGTGACTACTACAATGGATGTTACAATAATCAATGAAATGAAATTGGGAACATAGGGCTCTGCCTCACGGCTAATTTCATTTTTATGAATGACATATTTCAGAAATAAGGGAACGGCAATGGTTTTAAAAACTATGGTTTCAAGAAGTATAAAAGTGAGGTTAAGCGTGTTCATTTCATCTAATTCAATAAAACTCACCCAAAAAAGTAGAATTCCCTGAAAAGCGAGGATCTTGACATAACTCATCAGTCGGTTGGCTATACTTAAATAGATCAGCGACATTGCGAATATGATTAATAATACATTGGTCATTTTTAATATTTTTTAAATTTTTGTTCCTACTAAACACCTTGAGTATTAATTGCCACAAAGTCGCTAAGGCTCTAAGGTTCACGAAGTTTTAAAGAACCATTCGTTTAATTCCATCTTTAATAAGCGGCACGTTGAAGTTAATAAGATACCCAAGTCGTTTTCCTGTAAGCTTTAAATGGCTGAGGAGTTGTGCTTCCCAAACTGGATTAACAGTTTCCAGGGCTTTTAACTCACAAATAACCATGTCATTTACCAAAACATCTAGGCGCAATCCTTCTTCAAATATGATATTTTCAAATACAATAGGTATGTCTAATTGCCTCTTAAAAAAGAATCCGTCTTTTGTTAGAACATGACATAAGCATACTTCATATACTTTTTCCAATAAACCTGGTCCAAGTGCCTTGTGAACAATATATGCAGCATTTACTATTGCCTTCCCAACTGCCTCTTCTTCCGGACTTATCGGCTTATATTTTTCTTTGTGTAACTTGGAGTCTTCCTGTCTTTGTGGCATCAGTTTTTAGGTTTAAATCAACATTTTTGTCTTTTCTATATAAATTTTCCCATTATCAGTAATACCCCGAAAAAAATTAATATTGAAATTGAGGTAAGTGTAAATATGAACTGCGGGTTATTACCCATTCTAAATCGTGCTGAAAATGATTCTAAAATACCTACCGTTATCGCAAAAATAATTTGAACCCCAAAAAATATCAGAATTGAAATAAGGATCGGGAAGGAACCGGTAAAAAAATTGGCGATCAAAGCTCCATACATTGCAAACTTCAGGTTTGTGCCATAGAGGATCAATCCCAGGTCAAAACCGCTGTTGTCCAGTATCATCACCTCATGCACCATGGTCAACTCCAAATGTGTTTTTGGATCATCAACCGGCATACGGCTGTTTTCGATCATGGCGATCATCACCAAAACAAAGGTTGCCAATGCGCCAAGTCCATAAGAAATATAAGAACCAAAATGAAGGGACGTAAATATTTCATGAAAAGAGGTATGTCCTGTATAAAGTGCAAAGGAGCCCATTAATATAAAGAATGCGGGTTCTGCCAGCATAGAATACAATGCTTCGCGACTTGCTCCCATCCCTTCAAAACTACTTCCGGTATCCAGTGCACCAATTATGCTGAAGAATTTTCCGAGGGCCAATACATAGGCGAAAAACACGAAATCGCCATCAAAGGAAATAATTCCTTTGTATTCTCCAAATGGGATTACCAGAATGGCCATAATTATGGAAGCAAAATAAATGCTTGGCGCGATCTGAAAAATAAAGCTGGTCGTGTTGCTGTACACAGCTCCTTTTTTCCACAACCGGAACAGGTCTTTCATAGGTTGAAACAACCCAGGTCCTTTTCTGCCTGAAGCGATGCTTTTGGTCCGTACCACAATCCCCATAAAAAACAAACTTGTGAGCAATATCAATACAAGGCTTATCATATTATATTTGGTTTAAAAAGTAAATTATTTTCTTGAACGCTTCATATAAAACCGGAAATACGAGAATCAAGGTTATAAAGATGGATCCGTAAAGTACATAAAACTGGACATTTCCATTTTGCAGAAATCTGAATTTTCCGAAGAAAAATTTCAAACGTCTCAAGGGAATATCGATGAACCATTTTTCAATTTTGTCGTGCGGATGGGTTTCATGCCAACCGGAAACAGGGAAAATTCCATCAATTTCGATTTTCTTTTTTTCAACTGATAATACAGGCTCGGCAAGCTTTCGGTAGCCCCGGATAAAAGAACTGGCGGTATATTGCATTTTTTGGGTTTCACCGGTATATCCGCAACCCCAGGTATCCAAAATTAGTTTGGGTTTTTGAGCGGTTACAGTTTTTTTGAGAATGAAAATGAATAAACCTAATACAATAAATCCCAATGCGCTAAATCCTATTGCTTGCATTGTTTCAGAAATTTGGACAGATTGCGTGAAATCTCCGGTAAAATTCATTTTGTCCGAATACAATCTGAGAGGCTCTGTCAGCAAGGAAAAGAAAAATGTTGGAAACAAACCTATGGCTAAAATAAATGCTGAAATCATATACATCGGTAACAGTTTTCCCGTGCCGGATTCTATGGGGGGGTCCTGAAAATGATGTCTGGGGTTTCCTAAAAAAATGCTGCCAAAGGCTTTGGTAAAGCAAAGAATTGCAAGTCCGCCGATGAGTACCATTCCAAAAACAGAGAACAGAAGTACGACAATATTCAGCATGGCTTTGCTTTCCATTCCGTCAAACAGACCTGAGTAAATTAGAAATTCGGATACAAATCCGTTAAAAGGAGGAAGCCCGCAAATAGCGAGTGCGGCGATCAGAAATAAAATTGCAGTCTGAGGCATTCGTTTTACAAGACCTCCAAGATGTTCAATATTCATGTTGTGAGTTGCCTGGTAAACATTTCCGGCAGCATAAAACAGCAGGGATTTAAATAGCGAATGATTGAGCACGTGAAGCAGCGCCCCGCCAAATCCAAGCAAAATTAAAGTGAGGTTCTGTTGTCCTATTCCCAATGTTCCCAGCCCAATCCCAATTCCTATTATTCCAATGTTTTCAATGCTGTGGTAGGCGAGGAGTTTCTTTAAATTGTGTTGCAGTATGGCGAGCATTACCCCATAAACCCCAGAAATGATCGAAAAAACAAGAATAATATATCCCAACAAGATATAATCGGTTTGAATAAGCTGTAACATTCTGAGAATTCCAAAGATCCCGATCTTGATGATCACACCAGACATTATTCCCGAAATATGGGAAGGTGAGGCAGGGTGCGCATACGGAAGCCAGGTATGAAAAGGCACAAATCCCGCTTTAATGGCGAAACCCACAAAAAAGAAGAAAAACAATCCCAAACTTACAATGGGAGGAAAGCTCGAAGAAAATTGACTTATGGCATCAAAATCATAAGAACCTGTGCGGTAATACACCCAAATAAAACCTAAAGTCAGAAGTAAAACCCCAACATGCGACTGGATCAGAAAATTAATCCCGGCCTTCAGGGTATCCTGTTTGTAATATTCAAAGATGATGAGCACAAAACTTGACAGGGTCATAATTTCCCAGGCAAACAAAAACACAAGGGAATTTTGAATAACGCAAATAGCGATAAGTGATGCTTGAATTAGAAGGTAGGCCAGGCAGTGTAAAGAGATATTGGCAGTTTGTTTTCTGTAGGTTTTCATATAATGCAACCCATACAGAGCTCCCGTGATCAGTGTGAAGTTGATCAACAAAATAAACCAACCGGACAATGCATCGATCCTGATGGGAATAGCGCCGGTCACTATCGAACCCGAGAAAATAAATTCCAGTTTTTCGCCCAATAAGGCCTGGAATGCCAGATATCCACTCAATATAGAATTAAAAATTACCAGGGAAAGCGTACTTATTCCCTTCCATTTCACATTTAGAAATGGAATCACCAAAAGTGATATTACCAATATTGCTATATATGTTTGGATATATGCCATCAGATCAGGTTAAATATGGTTCCAAAAAACACCAATAGAATAAAGAACAAGCCGTACATCACGTACATTTGAACTCTTCCATTCTGTATGAATTGAAAATAATTCAGGAAATTAAGCAATAGTTTTGTAGCCTGTTCGAAGATTGTGTTTTCAAATAAATCTACATAATGTGAGCTGTGTTTTCTTGTTTGAGGGAAAATTTCTCCAGCTTCAATTTCAGTGTAATTTTTCTTTTCCTTCACAATAAATCCCAGCAGTTTGCTCAGGCTTTTTGAGAAGGATTTTCCGGTGTATTGCATATGTACATTTGGAGCGACATATCCACAACCCCAGGTGTCATTTTTTTGTGAGGGTTGAAGCCCTACCAAATATTTTCTCAAAAGATAAATTCCAATGAGAAGGGCTAAAAACAACATGGAATATCTACCCACATTGCCCATGAGCGTTATTATAGGGGCAAAATATTCTATATTTATCAGACCTGAAGAAGGCAAAACTGATTGTATTAGTTGAAGGCACACAGAAAAATAGAATTGCGGGAACAATCCGATGGAAAGCATAATGCCAACAATAAAATATTGGGGCGCACGCATCCATAAAGAAACTTCGGAAGGAGGATTGTGCAATTTCTGCCGTGGGTTTCCCAGGAATACCGTCCCAAAAGTTTTGGTAAAGGTCAACAACGAAAGTCCTCCTATAAATGCCAGACTCGCAAGAGAAAGGATCATCAGGGTAGAATGGGTGAGCCCAATTGTATTTATTCCATTTAAAAAGCCGTTGTAGATCAAAAATTCGGAAATAAAACCGTTTAAAGGCGGTAAGCCGCCAATGGCGAGTGAACCAATGAGGAACAAGCTTGCCGTTTGTGGCATTTGATGAATCAATCCGCCCAGTTTTTCCATATCGCGCGTGTGGGTTTGCTGATATACCGAACCAACGGAAAAAAACAGCAACGACTTAAATAAAGAGTGATTTAAGGTATGTAACAACGCGCCACTAAGTCCAATAACCATAAGTATGGTATTGTTGAATCCTGCGCCTATAAGGAACAATCCGATTCCTGCTCCAATAATTCCTATGTTTTCAATGGTGCAATAGGCCAGCATTTTTTTAAAATCCCGGTGAACACTTGCGTTTAGGATACCAAATACGCCAGTGATTATCGAAATTATCAGAAGCAATTCTCCAATGAGCAACAATTGAGATTGCAGCATTAATACCACCCGAATTATTCCGTAAATCCCCAATTTTACTATCACACCAGACATAACTCCCGAAATATGGGAAGGTGCGGCAGGATGGGCATGTGGGAGCCAGGAATGCAGCGGTATAAAACCCGCCTTGATCCCAAAACCAATAAAAAAGAGCAGGAATAACCAGCCGTTAAAATTGGTCCCGAAATAGTCGCTTATGGCAAGAAAATCAAACGACCCACTTGAGAAATACACCCATATAAACGCAACTGTTAAAAAAGCGACTCCTATGTGCATTTGCACCATATAATTGATACCCGCTTTTAGAGTGTCATTTTTTTCGTGTTCAAACATCACCAGAAATAAGGAAGATAAAGACATAATCTCCCAGGCGATAAGAAAGGCCAAACTGTGCTGTAACATGCAAACCCAAAGCATTGAAGTTTGAAAAACAAGGAAGAGCGTCCAGTGCAGGGAAAGGTTCGCTTTGCGCTCTTTGTAAGGTTTCATATAGCCAATCCCGTAAAAAGCGCCATTTACACAGGTTAAATTGATGATAAGAATAAACCAGGCAGACAAGGCGTCAATCCGAAGGGGAATATCCCCGAAAAATGCAGATCCGGGTAATGTAATATCCATTGGATTGCCCAAAAGAGCGTTTATGGCTGGAATGGAAGTTGTAATTGCTACAAGAAATACAAAAAGAAAATTGGAGAAAGCTTTTATTTTCGACGGTAACAAAGGAATACTGACGATTCCTATGCCAGCTACAATCGCTGATGACAAAATCAGCCAAAAATCACCCATATTGTTAATACGTCTTAAGTCTAAAATTCAGTTAGGATATCCTTTGAAAGATGAAAATATCCTTTAATACTATCAAATTTATGCAAACATTTTCACCATTGGAGGAAGAATTTTTCTTGGAGATGTTTTAAATCTATAAAGAGAAAATTTGACTTTGCAAAATTGAGGATTTTAATTCAGAAAAGCCTAAGGAAAACCATATATTATTAACTATTTTAAGAATAAAAATATTCGATTTGTGATTTTTTCTTGTGGAATAACCCGGAATTGTTAATATAATTAGGTTATTTTTTATAAAATTGTTTAAACTTCCTTTCATTAACCGCAAAGGAGGCAAAGTTTTCGCAAAGGTCGCAAAGGTGTTGAAAAATGTTATTGGTTATTATTTATGATTCATCCATTGAGAACATGAGATTCTTCACTGCGTTCAGAATGATAAAGTAGGGGTGTTTATGTTATTCTGAACGAGTCATTCTTTCATTGTCATTCTGAACGAGCTTTTGGGGCGAGGAAGAATCTCTTCCGGTTATGCGAAGGTTTGAGTAATGAAACTTTTGTCGGTTTTTAATTATGATTTGCCCATTGAGAATGTGGGATTCTTCACTGCGTTCAGAATGACAAACAAGGGGGATTTGTCCATTGAGAACGTGGGATTCTTTTTTTAATGTCATTCTGAACGAGCTTTGGGGCGAGGAAGAATCTCTTCCGGTTATGCGAAGGTTTGGGTAATGAAACTTTTATCGGCTTTTAATTATGATTTGCCCATTGAGAATGTGGGATTCTTCACTGCGTTCAGAATGACAAACAAGGGGGATTCGTTCAATGAGAATGCAGGATTCTTTTTTTAATGTCATTCTGAACGAGCTTTTGGGCGAGGAAGAATCTCTTTCGGTTGTGCGAAGTTTGAGTAATGAAAATTTTATCGATTTTTAATTATGATTTGCCCATTGAGAACGTGGGATTCTTCACTGCGTTCAGAATGACAAACAGGGGTGATTCATTCAATGAGAATGCAGGATTCTTCACTGCGTTCAGAATGACAAGCCGGGGTGTTTTTCAAGCTGCGTTAGGGATTGAAATGGAAATCCCGGCATTGTGGGTTTATGAAACTATTTACTCAATAAAGCACTTTGTACCCGCAATGACGGATTGCAATGAAAAGCCCGCCCGCTTTTTCAGCGGGAACGCCCAAATTATTATTAGTGATAGATTTCCGTCATTTATTGAATTCAGTTTTATAAATCAACCAATCGAAAACACCAAAACAAAAAACTGTTAGCTAAAAATTTCAAATGAAAACGCAATGCAATTAAATAACTGTTTAATCGGTTGTTTACAAGTACGACACATTTTGTCGTGGTCATGTAATAGTTTTGGGATATTAAAATTCAAAGCTATGAAAATATTAGAATTTGTGAGTAAATTTTCTGATGAACAAAGT
>Ga0314774_1001914_pt1 | contig 12475 bp, 8 predicted proteins | sample MetaGCBIA2018_FD_204515 | JGI IMG/M metagenome (GOLD analysis project Ga0314774, IMG submission 204515) | Cryopeg brine microbial communities from Beaufort Sea near Barrow, Alaska, United States - CBIA 2018 | ecosystem: Environmental > Aquatic > Marine > Coastal | place: USA: Alaska | collected... | reverse complement strand
TCATTAAGAAAAGGAGCTTTAAAGAACGAATAACATTAATTTTTTTATATAATTGCAGTATCTTTCAAAGTGGCACTGTTTGACCGAAACAGGTGGCACCATCACTCCGAAATAGCCAACCTGTATTGGTACTTGTTCAATTTTTGGCGATGTGGGACTGTAAAGCTTCATTTTTGGGACTGTGGGATTGTACAGTCCCAAAAATGGTGGCCTAGTGGGACAGTAGAATATCAAAGTTTGGATCCTAAACCCTGCCAGATCATTTAATAGCAAAACCGGATTTTTAATTTATAGACATTTTTAACCCCTCTTTTCACTCTCCCAATTTCGTTCTCAACGCTTCCGGCTCTTCCATTTCCCTTCCCACTTTCTTGTCTTCCACCTTTGCACAAATCTGGGTGGTTTTTAAAGATTTATGACCTAACATTTTGTTGACAGATTCCATGGAAACGCTATTTGAGAGCGTTATAAATGTTGAATCTAGCTCCAATTTTTCTTCGAAGCAAGCTAGGCGCCATATTGCTAAACCAATATTAGCGGTTCGTTGTTTTATTCGTCCGTCAAATCAGCTAACTCCAAAGGATCGGGTAAAACTAAGTTTTTGAGCAACGTTATTTTATTTGCCATTTTATTTTTCTAAGGCGATCAGCTATCTTATTTAGAGTTTCAATTAATGCTCCTTCTGCTGGAAGCTCACCCGTTACCAAATCTTTGAAATTACCATTGTATTCAGAACTCAGTAGTTCCCATGTTTCTTGTGGTTTTTGAAAGATCAAAGCTGTGGCAGGATGTTCTGGTAGCCAATCATTATTGTTCTTATAACCAATCATATCATCCTGACCGACTTTTACTAGCATTTCATCAAACTCACTGCTTTTAAAGAACTGCTGTATCCCGCTATCTTTCAGCATTTGATGGATATCGTACACATGACGGATTTTGTTCCTCAAATCCATTATTGGATCTTCTGATCTGGAAAACCTAACCAAACTCATGATCTTCTCACAGAATGTTCTCAGCTTACTCAATACCTGAATGGTAAATGGAGCCATATTATATTGTTCGATCAATTCTTCCTGTCCTTTGGCTTTCATCATTTCATAGATATAGGAGCTGACTGGCATTTCAGAGAATGGTTCAAAATTCCCTAACCAAGTTGCTTCTAATACTACATGCTCCCTTGCCTGACCAAAATCCCCTTCAAAAATCTTATCGTACAGGTGAACAGTCTTTCGAATGTTTCCTCTCTTGTTGGTTAATCCTTCCACCTCTATTTCGGGAATTTCTTTTTCTACCACTTTACTGATTGCCCGGATCTTCTTCTTCAACTGGTTATCATTCTCTCCCTCATTACGGAGTACCACCATGTCGATATCCTCCGAAAATCGTTCAATCAGCTTATGACATTTTGAAAGCGCTGTGCCACCCTTGAAAACTACTTGGCTCGCTATATCGGAATGGAATATTTCATACAAAGCAATAGTTACCCAATAATCCTTCTCAACATAAACCTCTCGCATTTCAAGATATTCTGCCGTGGCAAGTATGGCGTCCTGTAATAGCTCTTTGTTGTTGTGTAGTTTCATGTTAGTTAATATTCCATTTTGGTGCAGTTGGTAAAATTTCTTCTTTTATTCCGAGTTTATAGGAGGTAAGCGGATTCAGGTTGGTTTTCAAACTTTCAATGCTGTTCTTTTTCTTGGAAAATTCAAGTATAGCACCCATCAATGCTTTTGCTCTTGGTGGATATTTTAAGGCGTACCTGACTATCTTTGAAAGATCGTTTTCTGTGAGTTTACTGATCTTGTTCTTTAGCAATGCGATGGCCGATTTCTTGTCAAGGTCAGGTATGGTCTTAAAATCTTTGAGTGCATCTAATATTTCAAGCAAGTAGTAGTTTTCATTGGTTACATCCACATAGCTTTTAACCGGCTTTACCTGAGTTTTTCCAATTTTGGTTACTACCCGTTTTACTTTGCTGGCTACTTTAATGTTTTTGGGAACCTGTGTGGTTAAACCCATGCGGTTGTATAATGAACCTCCGGTGACGTATGCAATGCGTTTTCCATCCTGAAAGAGGTGCGGTTTTAGTAATTCTTCCTCTCTTGGTCTCAGGTCACCAAAAGCAGATTGTTTGGGTTTGTAAAAAACTCCGGTAGATACTCTTTTGAGAATCCCTTTCTTGATGAGCCTTTCAATAGCTTTAGTTGCTGCACTGTATTCTGCCTGGTCAATACCCAGTTGCTGATACTTGAAGGTAGTGCCTTTCTGCATCCTGTTGATCTTGCGTTCTATTTTCTCTGTTACCTTCATTGATTGATAGGGTATTGCCTTCTGGAAGCAAAGATATAAAAGAATTGCAATTTGTCAAGTATCTTGCGCAAAATACTTGACATTCTTAGACTTCACCCAAACTCAAAGAGGGAAATTATGGGTAGTTAAAACATTGACTCTTCCATTATAGTTTTCCATATCATAAATCCTTTGTTGTTGTCGGAATAGTCGTGCATAATTCGAGTAAAGTATTCTGGATTATTTTCTAAAAAAGCCTGCCTTCCTTTTTCTCTTATAATGTTAAGCTGTTGGTCAATTTGTTTTACGACTTCAATCATTAGCGATTTGTTTTTTGATGTATGCCAAATATAAGTTGCCTCTTCAGTGTCCAAAGTTTCTAAAACGATATGATATTGCTGTTCACCCGCTAAAAGGAAGACAAAGGAAAAAGGCTTAAGTACAAACCTGATTTTCATTATCCCACTTTCGTGATGGTCTGCCAAATATTGTATGTGCCGGGAATGTTTGTATAGTTTGTTTTTCAGAATTTCATTCAATATATCCTCTGCATTAGAGTAAATATTCTGATTATTTTGAAGTTCATCGGAAGTAATAATGTTTTGTTTATGAACAGGAGATTTTCCAAGTAAACTTTTGTTTAAAAACTGAAATTTCACACTTTCAAGCACTTCTTTATTAATTCGTTCAATATCTTGCGATATCGCTAATTGAGAAACAAGTTTTCCATTTTCAAACTCTGCAAACAGTTCAGCCGAAATAGTTTTGGATTTCAAGACCTTTATAAAATAGGGTATCAATACTTCAAATTCAGGTCTTATCTCTAAATTCTCAACTTGAAATTCAAGTGTGGTATTCAACTCATTTATTGGATATTTAAAAGCTATATTTCCATAATGAAACTCCAATTCCTCAATCGGAATTTTGATTTTCTTTTCTATTTTTATTACAGGATTTGAAGATATGATTTCTTCCTTTGGTTCATCAAATAAAGTTGCTTGTCTGTCAATTTTTCGATAATAAGTATTACGCTTCAGAAAAAGTTTGTTGAGATAATCAATTTTGTTGTCCCGATAATCATAAATCGTGGGGTTAATTTCCGAGCGCTGTACTCTGCCTATATATTGGATAAGTTTGCCAACAAATGAAAACGGATAGACCAGATACAAACAGTTTACATTATGTAAGTCGGTTCCTTCCCCGAAATACTGCCCTGTGGTTATCAATACCTGAAAATTACCTTCGTGTAATATTTTCCACTTCGATTTTTTGCTATTTTCTGTATCATCTCCACTTAATGTGATTATTTCGTAAGATTGCTTTAAAAACAAATAAAGTGAATCAATGTGCTCTTTCCGTTCGGTTATGATAACTGCTTTCTTTCCCTGGTTTAATTCGATTTTTACATCTTCCAATATCAATTTGTTTCGAGCAGAATCGTGAATCAATATTTTTGATAAAATTTCGAAACTGTCCGTTTTTGAGTTGAATGGAACATCTAATTCGGTATTTCTGACAATGATTTTCGCCTGTTTATAATTTTCAATTTCGATAGGTTTAATGTTAACGATAATTTCTCCCAGGTGTGTAAAAATAAGTTTGCCATCATTGTATTTTCTAAACGGTGTTGCTGTTAATCCATAAAGATAAAATGTATGTAATTTTTCAATTGTATTTCTGAACGATATCGCAGGAATATGGTGACATTCGTCTACTATAATGGTTCCGAATTGATTTTTTATTTTCTCTATTTGTTTAGGCAAACTTTGGATGGTTGCCACGGTAATTTGCTTTCCAATTTTTGCTTTTCCCTGCCCTATAATGCCAATATCTTTTTTCGGAATACCTAAAAATGCTTCAATTCGCTCCGTCCATTGCTCCAATAATTGTTTGCGATGAACAACGATAAGTGCAGGTTGCTTTTTATCGGCAATAATTTTTAATCCTATAATGGTTTTCCCAGAACCTGGTGGGGCAACAATTACCCCATAATCTTTTTTGGAAGTGGCTTCAACGACTTGTTGTTGATGTAATCGTAATGATGTATTGAATGAAAAAGCTGTTAATGACTGTTTCTTCCTGTTATCAAAAAACTCATATTCGAGTTGTGATTTTTTGCAAAAACGCATCAATTTTCCAATAAAACCTCTTGGAATAACGACTTCATTTTCCGTTTCTTCAACCAATTTAAAATAGCGTTCTGTTCCAAAGGTGTTTTTCCCTGATTTCTTTTTGATGAAAAAGTCAGAATTAGCAAAATTCAGTTCTTCTTTCAGAAAATTGATAAACAGATTTTTCATACCAATTCTGCTTAATCTTACTTGGTTGCTTAAAGAAATAGTTAGTTTCCCATTCAATTCTATTGGCTTTATTGTTTGAATATCGCCAGTTATCCCTCTATATAGTTTGTCCAAATAATCTGTTGAAACCTGTTGAATGTGATGAAGAAAATCCCATTGATCAGCCACTGATTTATAAGTTTCCGGATTGATAAAACAACTATTTTCTTTTTCTAAAATTGGCTTAAAAAGAGGCAATGCAATCAAATTTCCAAAGCCTTTTCCAGAAAGGAAATCCTGATTTGGAAATAACCGGTCGAAACTTGAACTTTTGTCGAATAAGGAAAAGGCTCCGGACTGTTCTAAAATCGAAATGAATATTTTGCGACTTCGGACAGCAGGATAAGGTTTATTGAAAAATATCCAAACGTGTCCACCATTTCCGGAACGTGAACGCTCCAAATAAGCAGGAATCTCCTTCTCTTTACAAGCATTCAGGAAAGCAATCGATTCTTTTTCCCAATTTGCCTTATCAAAATCTGCAACAATAAAATTTGAAGTATTATCTTCTAGTAAGGGGTAAATACCAATATGATGTTCTCCGTTTAAGTGCTTTGCAATTTCGCGGTCAGTAATTTTTAAATAGGATTTATCCGAGTAATTGTGAAAAGTTCCACCTTTCATTCTATGTGCCCGAAATTGGTACGGGTCATAAAAATAAGCAGGCATATATCCATTCTTATTTCCTTTCTCCCAACGCACGGCAAAAACATCTTCTCGCCCTTTGAAAAGAGAGCGAAATAGGTGAATGTGTGTTATGGTAATTTCATTCATTCAGAGTTGAATTTCTTTTTTGTTGGCTTTAGTGGCTTCGCAATGTTTTTGTGTGTGAGAAAGGTTAGCTTGTTAATTTTCTTTATTGCCATTGTGGGCATAATATTTTTTACTCAAATAATTGTTTAATTGTTTTCATAGGCAGAAACATTTTTCCGCTATCCGGAAGTTTTATAAACCCATATTTGTCATAAAAATTTTCAGCATCTTGGTCCATGGGGTCAACAACTACTGCAAATGAGCCAATGGTTTTAGAAATATCATAACTTCTTTTCAAAGCATCCATTAACAACAGTTTTCCAACTCCTTGTCCTTGAAACCTATGATCTATAGCTAACCTACCAAGTAATGTGGTGGGAATAGTTTCGTAGGATTTAGGTAATTTTTTTTGTATTCGGGATGGAATAAACTCGTATGAAATACTATTGTTTGATAATGTATAATATCCTTTTATCAGATTGGTCGATTTATCATTTATAACAAAACAAGCCGAAAGTTTGCGTTTAACGTCTTGGTTTGCTTGTTTATGAATATAGTTGTCTAACATTTCTTTTCCACAAGAAAAGTCAGATTTTTTATGCGCTGAATTTAGCGGCTCTGATATCTGACTCATTTAAGAAAAAAGAGCTTTAAATTCGTCTGCAGCTTTGGTTAACTCTTTGTTTGGACTTTTCGGATTTATAACAGTATTAAAAAAGATCTCACTATCTTTTTGAGAAGCAATAAAACGCTCTCTTTCAGATACAATCTCTTTAGCTTTTTCTTGAAGAGCTACAACTACAAAATCAGTCAAACTTCTAAAACCACCTAGTATAGCGGCTCTTTCAAAAAAAACTTTTTGTTCCTTTGTAAGTCGAGTGTCAAACCTTGCGTTTTTTGTGTTTATTTCTTTCGTTGACATAATATATATGTTTTTTACAAATGTACGTTCAAATTCCGTACCTAAAAAATAATCGTACGCTTAATTTCCGTACCATTTCATATTGTGCCTACCGGTAGACTATTTAAATTTTCTACCAATTATGGACTAAAACAAGCTTCTTCAGAAAAATCAAAATAGATCGCAAATCGGTTATATTGGAAAATATTTGCAATAAAAAGCATTTTACTGGAAATTAATTGCTTTTTTTTTGAATTAAAAGCAATACTAATGGAACAACCCAACTTCCCGGTTATCCTTTCCTTTCAAAAGCCACTCTAACTCTTTTTTCTCTCTCCCAATTTCGTTCTCAATGCTTCCAGTTCATCCATTTCCCTTCCTACTTTCTTATCAACCACCTTTGCATAAATCTGAGTAGTCTTTAAAGATTTATGACCTAACATTTTACTGACGGATTCCATGGAAACGCCATTTGAGAGCGTTACCGTGGTCGCAAAAGTATGACGGGCCAAATGTGTGGTTAAATTCTTTTTTATTCCACAGAGGTCGGCTATTTCCTTTAAATAAGCATTGGACTTTTGATTAGTCAAAACCGGGAGGATTCCTTTTCCAGCAACTACATAAGGATGGAAGGCATATTTGTCCAGAATGCTTTCCGAAACAAGCAACAATGGGATACTACTCAAGGAATCGGTTTTTTGTCGTTTGGTTTTTATCCACCTTTTCCCGTTGATTCCAAAAATGATATCATCTTTGGAAAGCTTCTTTACATCGGCGTAGGCAAGGCCGGTGTAACAACAAAACAGAAAAATATCCTTGACCTGTTCCAGGCGGGGAATGTCAAACTCCTTCTCAATTAACAATTGTAGCTCTTCTTCTGTCAAATATTCCCTTTCAGAATTTTTCCAGCTTCCTTTCCAGTGAAAAAATGGATCTTTTTCTATCCATTGATTTGCGCAGGCGATTCGAATAATTTTTTTAAAATTGACGATATATTTTTGAGCAGTATTATGGGCGCAATCTTTTTCAGATTTCAGAAAATACTCCAACCCGGTGATAAACTTGTAATCGACTTCCTGAATGGGAATATCCTTTTTCTGGTAATGAAATTCCAAAAATTCCCCCACATGATTTTTTGCAGCATTATAGCGTTGTAAAGTGCCCTTGGTATACCCTTTACCTAAGAGATTTTTAATTTGATCATTATGCTCCTGAAACACCTCCAACAGCATTCGTTGTTTCTCCCCTTTCCCTAAATAGAGATCTTTAATAGCTGAGGCTGAAATTGGTTTGTGATCCCTCAAAAGTTGATCGTAAATCCCGAATAATTTGTTGCGCATCGAATCAATAAACCGATTGACGGCTTTAGCTTCATCAGAATGGCCTTTGATTTTGCTGCTTTCCTTATTCCAATTAAGAAATTCAATCTTACGACCTGTACTAAAATCGGAGCGCTTAGAATCTACTGTAATTCGCACATAAATAACAGCCATTTTATCCTTATTGGATGTAGTGCGTTTCGGATAAAAAAGTATGGATATTGAAGTTGACATAGGTGCATATTTTAAATATTCACCTCAAGGCACAAAAAACAAATGTTAAAATTTTCTCGTAAGGACTTTGTTAACAGTACTTTCCAGCGTTCGCGGTGCATATTTTTCACCCCAAAAATATGCACCGAATTATGCACCTTTTTATTGATTTTAGATGGTATTATCTGACATTAAATAAAATGAAAAACCCCGTAAATCATTGATTTACGGGGTTTTAACACAATTTTGATTTCTAAAAAGCGGTCTGGACGAGACTCGAACTCGCGACCCTCTGCGTGACAGGCAGATATTCTAACCAACTGAACTACCAGACCGTTGCTCTATTGCGATGGCAAATATACAGTAGTTTTTACATTACACAAACCTTTTTTTGAAATTTATTCCTCCTCATTTTTTGAGGTCAGGCAAAATTTTGTCTCTCAACCAAGTAGGTGGTCAAAATCTTTTCAAAATTCTCTCCAATGTCCGCCTGAACGTACTTAATCCGATATTTCGAGCACTGTAATTTAAGTTCTCCAAAGTAATTTTGAACCGCTTTTTGATAGGATTCCTTAAAATTATCGGCATAAAGATCGATATGTGAACCGGATTCTACATCTGTAAAACGTTTTGGGGCATTGTCAAAATCAAAATTCAGCTCTTTCTCCTTATCTATTACGTGAAAAAGAACAACCTCGTGCTTATTATATTTTAAATGCTTCAGGGCTTCAAACAACTCTTTTTCGTCTTTATCTTCCTGGAACATATCGGTAAAAAGGAAGATCAGGGACCTTCGTTTTAATTTTTCGGCGATCTGATGTAAATAAGTATAACTATCGGTTTTCCTGTTTTTAACTGGATTTGAGACCACACGGTCCAATTCGTTTAAAAGCATCCGGTGGTGGCGCTCACTACCCTTCTCGGGCGCATAATACTCGTAGATGTCACTATAAACACTTAACCCTATCGCATCGCGCTGTTTTTTTAAGATCTGCATCAAAGAAGCTGCTGCCAATACCGAAAACCCTATTTTGTTAAGGGAATCTCTCTTAAACTGTTTCATCGGGGGATAATGCATGGAGGCCGAATTATCTATGATCAAATGGCAACGCAAATTGGTTTCTTCCTCGTAACGCTTGGTGTATAATTTATCGGTTTTGGCGTATAATTTCCAATCGATGTGCTTGATGCTTTCCCCGTTATTGTAGATCTTATGTTCTGCAAATTCCGCCGAAAATCCGTGGAACGGACTTTTGTGCATTCCGGAAATAAACCCTTCCACCACTTGTTTGGCCAGGAGTTCCAGATTGGTGAACCCACCCTGTTCATGTACTTCCTGCTGTAAATCCATTTAAAGCCCCCTTTTCTTAACCTCCCCCCAAAAAAGAAGAGTGTTTTTATTTTTAACTAAGATAAATATTCTAAAGCAAAAAAGGTCCGACAATTTTGCCGGACCTTCTAAACTTATATTTATTTTATCTTTTTACAGTAGGGCATCCAATGCTTCTGCATAGGTGTTTTTAGGAGCAACTCCTACCTGACGTCCTACTACTTCTCCGTTTTGAAAGATCAAAACGGTAGGAATATTACGAACTCCGTATTTTGCAGCAAATTCCTGGTTGGCATCAACATCCAATTTTCCAACAACCGCTTTTCCTTCATAATCTTTACCGATATCTTCTATAATTGGTCCAACCATTCTACAAGGTCCACACCAAGCCGCCCAGAAATCAACCATTACAGGTTTATCGCTTTTTAATACGGTCTCTTCAAAATTAGCATCTGTTATCTCTAAAGCCATAATATTTGTTTTTCTTATCAATTAATATGTAAAAATAGTCAATTATTCTGCTAAACCTTACAGCAATAGCATTAGATTTTGCTATTTGCTTATCAGGCAGGACTATTTGAGGGCTTTGCCCAACTTTTTTTTGGCGGGTCCTTCGCTGCGCTCCGGCCGGGCTTTCCGCGCTACCTGCCTGCCTGACGGCAAGCAGGGTAGCTTGCTGCAATCCCTACCCGAATTCCCACTCAAATATAGGACCTTCCTAAAGAAGGAAATTTTTAATTCAGTTTATAGAGTACCCCGGCACCTTCCAGGGCATCCAGTAATTCCTGGGAAATTTTAACCTTTTGTTTTCTGCTGGTCATATTTAACTTCACCATATCCTTCATCTCATATACTATAAAATGTAAAATGTGGTCACCACGGTGTGCCCTGAGAATATCTTTTAAGGAATCTATTTTTTCTTCATTCAGTTCATTTATATCAAGCTGGAGGGTGAGTTTCCTGGCATACATATCCATCACATCATGCAATAACTGAAAGTTGTTGAATTGTAGCCGGGGGTCACTTTTACTTCCGGTTTCCTTATTGGTCCACCCCTCTTTTACAAAGGCTTTTATAAAAACAAAAGCATTGGGCACCATAAAATGCTGAAAACGCAAATATTCTTCCCCAAAAATTTTGAACTCATAAGAATCCCAATAATCTTCAACCGTAAAAATAGCCCAGCCTTTCCCCTTTATTGAAGTGCGGTGTTGCACTTCTGAAACTACTCCCCCAAAGGAAAGTTCCCGGTTTATAAAATCATCTAAATTTTTAAAATCTGAAACTTTTGAATTTGAAAAATAATTCATTTCAGCTTTAAAATCATCTAATGGATGGCCGGAAATATAGATCCCCACCACCTCTTTTTCCCGTTTCAGTTTTTCCATGGTCCCCCATTCTTCACAAGGCGGCACTATGGGTTCCGGGATTTGTACATCACTGGCTTCCCCAAACATGCTCACCTGGGACGAATTTTCACTGTCCTGGAATTTTGCCGCATATTTTATCACCTTTTCCAGAAAAGTGATCCCATCGCCTTCATCTTTGAAATATTGGGCGCGATGATTTCCAAAACCATCAAAACCTCCTGCCAGGGCAAGATTTTCCAATGCTTTTTTATTGGCTCCACGCAAATCTATGCGCTTGGCCATATCAAAAATAGATTTGTATGCTCCTTTTTCGGTTTTCCTGTTTTCAGCAATAGTTGCAACTGCTCCAGATCCTACTCCTTTTACTGCGCCCATTCCAAAGCGAACTGCATTTTCTTTGTTTACCGAAAATTTATAATAGGATTCATTTACATCGGGTCCCAAAACGGTTAATTTCATCCTCTTGCATTCCTCCATAAAAAAGGTGACCTGCTTGATGTCATTCATATTGTTGGAAAGTACCGCCGCCATATATTCCGCAGGATAATGGGCCTTTAAGTAGGCAGTCTGGTATGCGATCCAGGCATAACAGGTTGAATGCGATTTATTGAAGGCATAAGCTGCAAAAGCCTCCCAGTCTTTCCATACCTTTTCCAGTATTTCCCTTGAATGTCCTTTGGCTTCCCCTCCGTTTAAAAATTTGGGCTTTAGTTGTTCCAGCAAGGCAAAACTCTTTTTCCCCATAGCTTTTCGCAGAACATCGGCTTCACCTTTGGAGAATCCTGCGAGCTTTTGGGAAAGCAACATCACCTGCTCCTGGTAAACCGTAATTCCGTAGGTTTCTTTCAGATATTCTTCCATATCTGCCAGGTCATAGGCTATTTCTTCCCTTCCATGCTTTCGGGCGATAAAACTCGGGATATATTCCATTGGTCCCGGCCTGTAAAGGGCGTTCATCGCAATTAAATCGTCAAAAACGGAAGGTTTTAAATCCTTTAAATGCTTTTGCATTCCGGGCGATTCATATTGAAATATCCCCACGGTTTCTCCCAGTTGGAACAATTCGTAAGTTTTCTCATCATCCAGGAGAAAACTGTCCGGATCCAGATCTATATCATGTCTGCCCTTTACAATTTTTACCGTGTCCTTTATAAGGGTCAATGTTTTTAGACCCAAAAAGTCCATTTTTAACAAGCCTGCACTTTCCACCACCGAGTTGTCAAACTGGGTGACATACAATTCGGAATCTTTCGCCAAAGCTACCGGCACAAAATTGGTGATATCGCTTGGGGTGATTATAACCCCACAGGCGTGAATCCCAATATTCCTGACAGTTCCCTCTAGGATCCTTGCCTGGTTTATAGTTTGGGCCTCCAGATCTTCTCCATCAGCTATATTTAGAAGCTGATTTACTTTCTCCAAATCTTCACTTCGGAAACTTTTCTTCAATTCCTTCTCGGTCTGCCCGAAGATTTTGCTCAATTTCCCCATTGTAGGGATCAATTTCGAAATCCTGTCGGCTTCATTTAAAGGCAGATCCAAAACCCGGGCGGTATCACGAATAGCCGATTTTGCAGCCATCGTTCCATAAGTGATGATTTGTGCAACCTGGTTTGAACCGTATTTCTTGATCACATAATCCATTACCCGACTCCGGCCTTCGTCGTCAAAATCAATATCTATATCGGGCATACTTACCCTGTCCGGATTTAAAAATCTCTCAAAAAGCAGATCGTATTTAATTGGGTCGATATTAGTGATCCAAAGGCAATATGCCACTGCACTTCCCGCCGCCGAACCACGTCCAGGACCTACCGAAACATCCATTGCACGGGCGGCCCTAATAAAATCTTCTACAATAAGAAAATACCCGGGATATCCGGTTTTTTCAATGATCGAAAGTTCAAAATCCAGCCTTGTCTTTATGTCTTCTGAAAAATCCCCGTATCGTTTTTTGG
>Ga0314774_1001909_pt1 | contig 12494 bp, 10 predicted proteins | sample MetaGCBIA2018_FD_204515 | JGI IMG/M metagenome (GOLD analysis project Ga0314774, IMG submission 204515) | Cryopeg brine microbial communities from Beaufort Sea near Barrow, Alaska, United States - CBIA 2018 | ecosystem: Environmental > Aquatic > Marine > Coastal | place: USA: Alaska | collected... | reverse complement strand
AAACTCTCCAGTTGTATAACTGTATAATTTGATTCTAACTTTTTTAGTCAGTTTAAGACTGTTTTTCACGCTAACTATCTTATTTGTCTACTATTCAGTTTTCAAAGACCAGCTTTTCCTGCGCTGCTGTTTCGCTTGCGACAGAAGGACAACGTAAACTAAAACGGCTTTACATGTCAACCGATTTTTACAATTTCTTTTTTATTCTTTCGATGCCGGCAGCGAGCCGTGTCGTACACGTTTCACTCCTTGGCAACGAGGCGTGGTTATACCCAATTTGTATCGACAGTGTCAAGCAACATAAGTAAAAAAAGCGTATAATTTCTAAGTGACCAAACTAAATGGCTACAGAAAGAGGAAAAAAACTAGGTCGGACTCGGTGTCGTGAAAACAATCCGCGCAAAACGGCGCTTACCTGCCTGGAGCACAAACTCACCTTCCGGACCAAGTTCAAGCGCATCATCCTCAACCTTATCGCCGTCGATTCGCACCCCTCCTTGCTTAACCAAACGCCTGGCTTCACCATTCGACGCAACCAGACCAGCATCACACAGTAACTTACAAAGCCAGATCGGCTCAACAGAAGTCAGAAAAACAACCGGAACGTCCTCCGGAATCTCTTTTTTGGCAAACTGCTGAACAAACTCCTGAGCAGCAATCACTGCAGCCGACTCACCATGAAAACGAGCAACGAGTTCATGCGCCAACCCTTTCTTGGACGCCATGGGATGATGACCAGCCTCCCCGGCCTTGATTTGATTCAGCGTTTCAAGATCAACATTGGAAAGCAACTCGTAATACCGCAACATCAGATCATCAGAGATGCTCATGACCTTGCCATAGATCTCTTTGGGCGACTCATTAATACCGATATAATTATTCAGCGACTTACTCATCTTCTGTACGCCGTCGAGCCCTTCGAGCAAAGGCATAGTCAAGACGCATTGCGGCTTTTGACCATACTGCTTCTGCAACTCACGGCCGACCAGAAGATTAAATTTCTGATCAGTACCACCCAGTTCGACATCGGCTTCCAGCGCGACAGAATCGTAACCTTGGACCAAAGGGTAGAGAAACTCGTGAATCGCAATCGGTTGATTGCCGGCGTAGCGTTTATGGAAGTCGTCTCGTTCCAACATGCGGGCAACAGTGTGACGCGCGGCGAGACTGATCAGGTCGGCGGCGGACATTTCCCCCATCCATTCACTGTTGAACACAATCCGCGTTTTTTCAGGATCAAGGATTTTAAACACCTGAGCTTTATAGGTCTGGGCGTTAGCCAGAACATCCTCACGGGTCAAAGCTTTGCGCGTTTCATTCTTGCCGGTCGGATCGCCGATCATCCCGGTAAAGTCGCCAATCAGAAAACAGATTTCATGCCCCAGATCCTGAAATTGTTTGAGCTTCTGGATCAGAACGGTATGCCCAACATGCAGATCGGGAGCGGTCGGATCAAAACCTGCCTTGATCCGTAAAGGGCGCCCTTCGTCGATCGACTTCTGCAGCTTCTCTACCAACTCGGCTTCGACGAGAATTTCCACAGATCCCCGGCGGATCACCTCCATCTGTTCCTGAACCGACTTCATACCCTACCTGCCTTGAGCGTTTAGATGTTTAAGAGCCTAAAAACAGAGACGACTCTTTAGATATTGACGGATTCCAATACCCGATCGATCTTCAACGCTCGACCGGACTTTTCATCAACTTCTATGATCACGGCATTAATGGCGGGATCATTCTTCGCAATTTCAAACCGGGTCGGACGCTGATTGAGAAATTTTTCAATCACCTGTTCACGGCGCATGCCGATCACTCCGTCACGACTTCCAGTCATGCCGACATCAGAGATATAGGCTGTTCCCGGTGCTAAAACGCGTTCATCTGCAGTCTGTACATGAGTGTGCGTTCCAACCACTGCCGAAACACGACCCGCAAGATGCCAGCCGAGAGCGGTTTTCTCACTTGTCGCCTCGGCATGAAAATCGACCAGGATAATCGGCGTGGTCTGACGCATTTTCTCCACCAGACGATCCGCTGCCTGAAAAGGACAGTCGAGATTATTCATAAAGACTCGACCTTCGAGATTAATAATGCCAACACGCGTACCGCCAGCAGTCCGATAGATACCGGCCCCACGGCCCGGCGCATCGCCCGGGTAATTAGCAGGACGCAACAGACGCTCATCACTCTCCAGGAAACCCAGAATATCCTTTTTGTCCCAGATGTGATTCCCTGAGGTCATCACATCGATGCCGAGGCTGAATAACTCGTCCGCAACATCGACGGTCAGTCCGAACCCGGCCGCAGCATTTTCACCGTTGGCAACAACCAGATCAATGTAGTGAATATCAACCAAACGGCCAAGCCGCTCGCGCAACGCCAGTCGACCTGGTCGACCACAAATATCTCCTACAAAAAGGATCCGCACAGTAATTAATTCTCCACAACCTGCATGATTCTATTTAGCATAGTCGACCGCGCGGGTCTCACGAATAACGTTCACTTTGATTTGACCAGGATAAGTCATTTCATCCTCAACTTTCCGAGCAATATCTTTGGCCAAAACATGCGATTGTGCATCCGAAACTTTGTCACTCGAAACCAAAACGCGAATTTCACGCCCGGCCTGGATTGCAAAACAGCTGGTGCAACCGGGAAAAGAAGTCCCTATTCGTTCCAGGTCACCCAATCGTTTAACATAAGTTTCCAACATCTCCCGACGAGCCCCAGGACGTGCTCCGGAGAGAGCATCTGCTGCTTGTACGAGTACAGCAAGAATCGTTTCCGGCTTTTCATCTTCATGATGAGCACCAATCGCATGGACCATTTGAGCTGTTTCGCCATGCTTGCGGGCAAGATTGGCACCGATTACGGCATGCGACCCTTCAACTTCATGGTCGACCGCCTTGCCAATATCGTGCAGAAGGCCAGCACGCTTTGCCTCTTTGACGTTAATACCGAGTTCCGACGCCATGATGCCACAGAGAAAGGCGACTTCTAACGAATGTTGTAAGACATTCTGCCCATACGAAGTCCGATAACGCAACCGACCGATCAGCTTTATAATCTCGGGATGAATGCCATGGACACCAACATCGAACGTCGCCTGCTCACCGGCCTCGCGGATTTTCTCCTCAACCTCCTGCTCAGCCTTCTTGACAACTTCCTCAATACGGGACGGATGAATACGCCCATCAGCTATCAGTTTTTCGAGCGACAGACGAGCAACTTCTCGGCGAACCGGGTTAAATCCGGAAATAATCACCGCTTCAGGGGTATCGTCAATGATAAGATCAATACCGGTTGCAGCCTCAATCGCTCGAATATTACGTCCTTCACGACCAATAATCCGCCCCTTCATCTCATCGGCGGGCAACGGCACAACACTGACCGTTTTTTCCGCAACGTAATCACCTGCATAGCGCTGAATCGTCAAAGCTAGAATGTTTTTGGCTTTTTTATCGGCCGTCTCCTTCGCCTCTTCCTCAATCTGCTTGATCATTTTAGCCGCATCATGCTTGGCCTCACTCTCAATTGAAATCATTAAGGTGTTTTTGGCCTCCTCAACACTCATCCCGGAAATATGTTCCAATTGAACGCGTTGGTCCTTTATCAGCCCCTCAATCTCTTGTTCGCGTTCATTAATGAGTTGCTCGCGGGTCGTTTGAAACTGTTCCCTTTTCTGCAACTCAGATTCACGGCCTTCGATCTGATCGACTTTCCGGTCAAGATTTTCTTCCTTTTGCTGTATGCGTCGTTCCTGGTTTTGAGCCTCTTTCCGAAACTCACGAGCTTCCTCTTCCCATTCAGTTTTGGCTTGAAGAACCATATCTTTAGCCTGAATGATCGATTCTTTACGAATTGAGTCCGCTTCTTTAGTGGCGGTTTCAATAATCTGAATGGCCGTTCTTTCGGAATTAGCAATTTTGCTCCCACCGAGTTTCCCCCGGACCAGAGCTCCAATAACGGCACCGACAACAATGCTCCCCACTGCAATAATAATGACGAATTCTATATTCACGGTTAAATCCTCCTCCGTTTCAAATGTTACTGTTTATGTTTAAACTCGAGCAGCTCACGATCTGTTGCGAGATAATCGAGTCGGATGTCATGCTTTTCTTCGGGTAAACGTTCCACAACCTGAAACGCATACCCAAGACCGATAAATTCTGCATTTTTGCACGCGGCAAGGGTGCGGTCGTAGAAACCGAATCCGTAACCGAGTCGATGTCCATGAAAATCGAAAGCGACCCCCGGCACAAAAATCAAATCAAGAGATTCCGGCAAAACAACTGTTTGCCCTTGCGGTTCTGGCACGCTGAATCTGCCAGACTTTAAATCTTCCGCGCCGGAGACTTCAATAAACACAACCTGCTCGCCATCAACCCTTGGGTAGCAGACTCGCTTACCATCCAGAAGGGCTGCCACCAAAAGACGCTCCGTGCTCACTTCATTATGAATCGAAGCATAAAGAGCGAGTAACTCCGCTTCAGCATAGAGCTTCGAAGCCAAAACAAAGTCTTGCACCACATCACTATAGTGAGCACAACTGGAAGCAACAAGTTGCTGTCTCTGATTTAAAAGGCGCTGTCGAATAGCCTGTTTCGACATTGGCAGAGAGACTCCATTCAACAAGGAACCTCTGTGGGGGAGAGTTGATATGGCGAGATGATCAAACTCCGATTGACCAGTGTTCAGAAAATCATAAAAGGGGCAAACCGTGCAACACAAAAATCAGGACAACGATAAACACCTCTAACAGAATCTAAAAACCAGCAAAAACCTGCAGTACAGGCCGGACTTCTGATCTATACACAACGGTTACAAAACCGAACATACCTTGTGGCATGTAGTATCCTGCCAATCTATTTTAACTCTCCATACAGAGAAGGTTTCTAAATTTAAGCGGGTGGCAGAGCCTCTTCGACTCTGGCCAGCAACCGTTCGAGACGGCTCTGAACGTTGCCAGTATCATCACCATTACCATTCAACAGATGCAGGTAATCTCCGGCAATATTCATCAGAGCAAGAACCACAACTCCAACCGTATCGACACTACGCCCTGAGGCAAGAACTTCATCGATTCGGGCGTTGACGAACGTAGCGACTTGCTCGATTTCATCAGGATTCGCGACAGTCTTAAACGCATATTCCTGCCCTAAAATTGTGACCCGAGCAACGTTTTTCAACTCTTATCCTGTTCGAGATGATCGAGCTTGGACAAGATAATATCCAAATCTCGCTGACACCTTTTCCGATCAAGCTGAAGGGCCTTACTGGTTCGCTTCAAACGCTCATTTTCAGCAGTGAGTCGCACCTGAAAGAGAATCAGATCGTTGATTCGTTTTTCAAGGCGCGAAACGATGTCATTGGCCACAGAGATAACCTTCCAAATTCATTAAAGAAGTGTAGATAAACTCTGATTTGAAGTCAAGCGACTTCGTCTTTTCCAAAAAGGGCCTCGACGAATTCATCCGCATCGAATGGGCGCAGATCATGCAATCCCTCACCGACACCGACAAAACGTACCGGAATATTCAACTCGGAGCAGATTGCGACGATAACGCCTCCCTTCGCCGTTCCATCTAGCTTCGTCAGGACGATACCATCAACATGAACTGCGTCCTGAAACGTTTTAGCCTGTGCCAGGGCATTTTGACCGGTCGTGGCATCAACAACAAGGAGAGTCTGATGAGGAGCGCCTGAAATTTCCCGATCGAGGACACGCCGCACTTTTTTGAGTTCCTCCATCAAATTCATTTTCGTATGCAAACGCCCAGCAGTATCGACTATAAGAACCTCAGACTTTCGTGCGATGACCGCTTTGGCGGCATCAAAAGTGACCGCTGCCGGGTCCCCCCCCTCACTGTGCCGAACAATATCAGCCCCGGATCTCTCGGCCCAGATGGAGAGCTGCTCCGCAGCAGCAGCGCGAAAAGTGTCGCCAGCTGCAAGCATGACACTACGCCCTTTTGTGCCGTAATAAGAGGCAAGCTTGCCGATGGATGTCGTCTTGCCGACACCGTTCACTCCGACGACCATAATCACCTCCGGTCGGCTTTCGGTCGTTATTGTTGTACGTTCGACCGACTTGATCCGACTGGCGATCTCTTTTTTTAACGCATCATACACTTCTGCCGACGTCGCCTCCCCCCCCGAAAACCGCTCCTCCAGAGACTTCACCAGCGACATTGTCGTCCCCATTCCGAAATCAGAGGTAACCAGGACCTCCTCCAACTCTTCAAGCAGTTCGGGGCTGAATACTTGGGCCCGCTTAAACAGGGCTTCGAGTCGTCCAACGAGCGATACACGCGTCTTTTCGAGGCCTGAACGGACCGATTTTGTCAATCCACCCTCAGAACCTTGCCGCTCCGGCTCTTCCACGACAGCTGTTGTTGGGAGAGTCGCTGAAGTGGCTGGTTCGGTATCCGTCTCGTCCTTTTCACCCTCAGAGCCATCGACAACAGAAGAGGAGCCCTTTTTACGCCAGCCAAACCACCACAGGTTAAAGACCAGAAACAAAACAAGGAAAATGACCGATAGATAGAGAACCAGCATCGCGCCATAGGGACGCGAAGCTTCCGTCACCCCTAGACGAGCCAGAATATCTTGTAAAAACAACAGTATAGAATTTATATAGGGTTCCATAATCACAAACCTTCTCATACGAAAAAAGAATTCCGAAATTGGGCTCGTTCAGGCGATTTCATTGCGCAAGATCGCAATGGTTCGCCGTGCCTCAAACAAGGCCCGTCCGAGCATCTCTTCCCGTTCGAGGGTCAAGACCAAATAATAATCTTGCGTCACTGGAAGAATCAGTGTCTGATTCCGTTCCGTTGTCACGACAATCTCCTCCAATACATCACTCTCAAGGTCACGCATGGCCTGACGCATGTTTTTCAGAATGATCCCCTTATGGGCTCCGATCACCTTGAGCTCATAATCTCCGATCCTCGATGCCTGATCAACCGCTTCACCTTCCCAATCAGCAAAAATTGCACCGAGTGCACCAGGAACCCTTTCAATCAAGTTTTCAAGTATCTGCTTAAATGACATAATTCTCAGTACTCATTAATTCTGACAGAGACGGTTTTCGACACACCCGGCTCTTCCATTGTGACTCCGTACAAAGTGTCGGCAATCTCCATCGTCCGCTTGCTATGGGTAATGATTACAAACTGCGACGTCTTCGACATTTCGCGAACAATTTCGTTAAAACGGCCAATATTGGCATCGTCCAGCGGTGCATCGACTTCATCGAGCAGGCAGAACGGAGACGGTTTAACCATGAAAATTGAGAAAATCAGAGCGACTGCAGTCAACGCTTTCTCTCCCCCGGAAAGCAACGTCACATTCTGCAATCTTTTCCCTGGAGGCTGGGCATCAATTTCAATGCCGGTATCCAGAAGATCCTCTTCATCCGTCAGCCTTAAACTGGCACTACCACCACGAAACAGTCGCGGGAAGTTTTCCTGAAACTTGGCGTTGACCAAATCAAAGGTTTCTCGAAACCGGCGACGGGTCGTCCGATTGATTTTACTGATGGCAGACTGTAGGCCGGTCAGAGACTCTTGCAAGTCTTCGCGCTGCGTCGTGAGAAACGTATAGCGTTCTTCAAGCTCATGAAACTCCTCAATGGCAGTCAAGTTGACCTCACCCATCGATTCGATTTGCCGACGCAACTCTTCAAGTCGTCGCGGCTTTCCGGAAGAGTCCCAAGCCCCTTCCGGCGGAGTGTAATTCCGAAGATCGAGCCGATGCCGCTCCAGAATCGTTCCGCACAGATGCTCAGCCTCGAGTTCCAACTCCCGACCGGCGAGTTGCAAACCTGACAACTCCCCCTGCAAAGCCGAAAGTTCATCCCGGACAATTTTCAATTGTGCATCCTGTTGGTCAATCCTCGCCCGTCCTGATTCAAATTCTTCTCGCAGACGAACCACGGTCCCTGTTTGGGCATCTCTGGTTTCAAACATCCCGGCAAGCTTTTCGCGTAGATGAACATTCCCTTCACGCAAACGTGTACAAGATTGGGACGCCTCAGACTGCAGCTCCTGTAACGACGTCACACGCGTCTGTAATTCCTGGCGCCTTAGGCCAAACTGTTCCAGCCCCTGGCGACCACTCTCTTCCCGCTCACGACAACTCGCAAAAGCGACTTTAAAAGTCGTGACCTCTTCAGAGACGACTTCACGAGCCTCTCGAAGCTGCTGGACACTGTTCTGCAAGTCGAGAACTTTTTGTTCCTGCCCATCCTTTTTTTGTAGGTGAACGGCATGAGAAGAAGACGATTCCAACAACTGCTCCGTTAGAGCCGCTTTCTCCTCATGGAGTTGATCTGCCTCAAAACTGAGAACTTCAAGCCGTTCCTGCAACCGTTCAACTTCGGTGCGTCGACCCGCGAGATCACGTTCACTTTCAACCGTCTGCAGCTCATTGCGGTGCAGAGTCGTTTCAACCTCACGCAGACCGTCCAGAACAGCAGCCAACTCCGAGCGCAACTCATCACGTTCGCTCGACAACCGGGTGACCGAGATCGTTAAAGCCGCAACCGTCGCATCGAGTTCTTTGATCTCTCTTTTTTTATGCAAGAGCCCTTGTTGCAGAACATCACGCGATCCACCGGTAAACTCCCCTCGTGACGACAAGGTTTCACCACTTTCCGTCACCAGGATTGCGCCCGGGGGGAGGTTTCCGCTGAAAAAATCTTGCAGATTTGCGACCAGTTGAACGCCAGACAAGAGAGAGTTCAGCACCGTTTGCCCGGCAGAAACGCCAATCAAACCAGACAGAGCGGTACCCGGTAGAGACTTTGATTCAGTAGAGATAAATCCGGGGAGAAGAAACGTGCAACGCCCTGTTGACTGGCGCAAAAATTCGACAGCAGCCAGAGGTTGATCCCTTTCTGTCGCGAGAAGTGATTGAAGGCGGTCACCAAGGACAGCCTCCACCGCAGCTTCATAACGGACGGGAACATTGAGTTGATCTGCCACAACCCCTTGAAACATTTGGCTGAAGCGATTATCACTGAGTAACGTTTTTACGCCACCCCCATACCCCTCCAGGTCTTTTTCAATCTGCCGTAACGACTCAAGACGGGCCTGCAGTAGGTTCAACTCCTCACGCCCTGACAAAAACTGCTGTTCATTCGCTTCAGCTCGCCCTTCGAGAGTCGTGCGTAACGTTTCGAGTTCGGCTCTATTCTGCTGCATTGCGTTGCGCTCAACCAAAACCTGCTGCAGTCTCGTCTCCAGCTCCACAACCTGATTACCGGCGGCGGCATGAGCCTGTGACAACTGCAGAACCTCTGATTGACTTTTGTCAGACTGTAACGCCAGCGACTGGAGCCGGCGTTCAGAATCTTCTTTTTGCGAACTGAATCGGGTCATCTCTCCGAGGGACTGATAGAGTAGAGCGCGTTCTTCTTCCAATTGACGAGAGCTGACCAATTCCTGTTCTGTAATGTCAAGTAGCTTCAGTTCTGCTTCACCCAGGCGTCGTTCCTCATGAACGATTTCATCTCTAAAGTGACTCAGACTCTCGACAAGAGCGTTCTCTTCGGCATCCAACTGAGCAAGGCGTAGAACGGTTTCAGCCTCCTCGGCCGTATGCCGCTCCTGCTGGCGGAGGATGATTTCCTCCTCCTTGGAGTTTCCTTCTATTGACGCTTCAACCTTCTGAATTTCTGTTGTCAGGCGAAAGACACGTTCCTGTTCCTCGGTAACAGACCTTTCGCGAATCGTCTGATCGAGCCGTGTCGTCTCCAAGCTCGCTTCCTGCTCAGCCTGAAAAACGATCTTCTCGTCAATCGAAGACTGCAGTTGCTTTTCCCGGTTCCCTTTATCCTGTATCCCGGCAGTCAACTCCTGATGACGTTCAAAAGCGAGACGGGTCTCAATATAACGCTGCTCATCCCTCAGTTCGCGAAAACTCTCAGCTTTTTTGGCCTGACGTTTCAGACTCCCGGTCTGGCGACGGACTTCGCTGATGATATCATTCAGTCGTTCCAGATTATGCCGGGTTGCATCAATCTTACGCAGAGCGGATTTTTTACGGGATTTAAATTTGGTGACACCGGCAGCTTCTTCAATCAGGAATCGCCGCTCTTCAGGCTTGGAATTAAGAACCATTCCAATTTTCCCTTGCTCAATAATTGAGTAAGCTTTGGCACCGACTCCGGTATCCATAAACAGCTCAGTGATATCGAGCAAACGGCAGGGAGTTTTATTGATTTGATATTCGCTGTCACCGTTGCGATAAAGCCTTCGGGTGACAACAATCTCCGCATAATCCTTGTAGGCAGCCGGCGCCAGACCGTCCTCATTTGCAAAACAGAGAGAGACTTCGGCCATGCCATGTGGTTTGCGCGACTCGCTACCACCAAAAATAAGGTCTTCCATCGCCTTGCCACGCAGTTTTTTGGCGCTCTGTTCGCCCATCGCCCAACAGATCGCATCGACGATGTTACTCTTGCCACAACCGTTCGGTCCGACAATCCCAACAACCCCTTCAGGGAAGTCGAAGGTCACCTTATCGACGAACGATTTAAAGCCAACTATGTCAAGGCGCTTGATTTTCATCTACCAACCGAACGAATCAGAATATTAACGAAACATGAGAAAACAAATAACGGGTGATGTTAGCAATCTCTTTATGTCCTGTAAAGTTTATTTCATTACGACAGGTAAGAGGCTGACGCGAACTTCCGGCCGAAGGAAAACAGATATCGGCCTTTTGATTAAAAAAAGCGGGGATGCCAATGGCATCCCCGCATGAATCTACAAACTACAGATTGTCAATCAGATTACTTGATACCTGCAGCTTTTTCGAGCATATCTGTCGTAACCGACTTCGGACGCTCGATACCGTAGCCGAGAGCACGGTCCCAAGTGATGTTGGCGAGACAGCCGAGAGCACGACCGATACCGAACAGGACGGTGTAGAATTCGTACTGGGTGACGCCATAGTACCACTGGATTACGCCGGACTGTGCATCAACATTCGGCCATGGGTTTTTCGCTTTGCCATGCTCGGTCAGAACGTCCGGAGCGACTTCGAAGATCATCTTGACCAACTGGAACAGCGGGTAGTCTTTCAACCCTTCGGTCTTCAGACAGAACTCGCGCTGCGAGGTGTAGCGCGGGTCGGTCTTGCGCAAAACGGCATGGCCGTAACCCGGGATAACCTGACCACTGTTGAGGGTCGCCCAGAGGGCTTCCTTGAGTTTTTCTTCGGTCGGAACTTCGCCGCCGAGCTTCTCCATAAAGGACTGGGTCCAGCGAAGAACTTCTTCGTTGGCGAGACCGTGCAGCGGGCCAGCGAGGCCATTAAGGCCGGCACTGTAAGCATAGTAAGCGTCGGACAGGGCCGAAGCGACCAGGTGTGTGGTATGTGCCGAGACGTTGCCCGACTCATGGTCGGAATGGAGAATAAAGTACATCCGGGCGACATCATCATAAGGAGCTTCCATACCCATCATGTGAGCGAAGTTGCCGCCCATGTCGAGCTTCGGGTCAGCTGCAATCTGCTCGTTGTTCTTGTACTTCTTGCGATAGATGAAAGCACCGATCGGACCGAGCCTCGCCATCAGGTTGCTGGAGTCTTCATACATATCTTCCCAGCAGGTCATCTTGTTGAACTTGCCGGATGCGTAGTTGCTGGCGAAAACCGATTCTTTCTGCATGGAGAGAACGGCGGTGGAGAACATCGCCATCGGATGGCTGTCTTCCGGCAGGGCATTGAGGACGTCATAAACATACTGAGGAACAGTAGCACGCTTCTTCCAGTCAGCAACAACTTCGAGGGTCTGCTCCATGGTCGGGACATCACCAGTCAAAAGCAGATACCAGAAACCTTCTACATAAGGCTGATCTTTACCAGGAACCTGCGGCAAAGCAGCAAAGGTCTCAGGAATGGTCATGCCACGGAAACGGATCCCTTCCATCGGATCGAGGTAGGAGATATCGGTAACGAGAGACTTGATGCCGCGTGCGCCACCGATGCACTGGCCGATATTAACCTCGCCCAGTGAAACTTCACTAAATTCTTTAACCAGACGGGTTGTACGAGGGCGATGAGCCTCAATTTTTTGACGTAGAGTTTCTTTCAATGTCGACATACTCAATTTCTCCTTTGGAAAATGTGGCGGGGGGAGACCCCACACAAGTGAAAGAAGCACGGCCGGAACTGATTCGTTCAGAATGCCGTACCGGCACAAATTAAAGCTATTAAATAAACAAAAAACCTTGCAATCAAGTCACTTAACGACCACCCATAAACATTGATAGTCACTAATGTTAATTCACTCATATTACTTTTCAAATATTATTCTATCAATTCACTGAACGGATGTCAAGACCAATTTTGTATACTGTTAGCCCAAGATAGTAATGTCCCCTTTGTCCAAGGTACAAATGTCCCCTTATTAAATTATGGAAGGGGACCAAATGGCAGAGGAACTATATTCAATGAGTCACAAAGAGCTGGATCGTCTCACC
>Ga0314774_1001907_pt1 | contig 12507 bp, 13 predicted proteins | sample MetaGCBIA2018_FD_204515 | JGI IMG/M metagenome (GOLD analysis project Ga0314774, IMG submission 204515) | Cryopeg brine microbial communities from Beaufort Sea near Barrow, Alaska, United States - CBIA 2018 | ecosystem: Environmental > Aquatic > Marine > Coastal | place: USA: Alaska | collected... | reverse complement strand
GCGTAAATTAATTCACATTGTGTTTGCTGTTTTAAACAGCGGCAAACCTTTTGATCCAGAATATAAGATGTGTGTTTGACTTAAAGAATCAAACACGGTATCTGGCATGTCCTGCGGCTTTACAAAACCATGTGAGCGCAGGGTCAAAAGTCTCTATTAATAATAACCACTATTGTTCAATGCACGAAGCCCTTAGGAAAACTATAGAGGGCTTGACAAGGGGGTGTATAATACAAACAGTGTTTTGTTTTCTAAAAAATGAGAGTTTCATTTGGAGCTCTTGATTCCCCATATATTTAGGAGTTGTTCATGTCTGAAATTCCAGTTACCAAGCGTTCGGTCATTGTTTTGTTTTCTGATTCTAAAAGCCCTAGCTCGCACCGTGTGCGTCTAGTTGCAAAAGAAAAAGATATCCCAATGGAAATCATTGAAGTGGATGTCGATAATATGCCAGAAGATTTACTTGAGTTGAATCCTTATGGTACTTTGCCGACTCTGGTTGACCGTGAGTTGGTTTTATATGATCCACAAGTGATTATCGAATATTTAGATGAGCGTTTCCCACATCCTCCACTCTTGGCGGTTGATCCTATTTCTAAAGCGCGTTCACGTCAGATGTTACGTCAAATTGAAACAGAATGGTATCCTCTGGTTGATACGATTGCCAACAGTGATGATCAAGCGGCTGTTAAAGTAGCTCGTAGAAACCTACAAGAGCGTCTTATTCAACTGATTCCAGCATTTGAACACAAGCCATACTTTATGAATGAAGAGTACTCTTTAGTTGATATCAGTATGTCTGTATTACTATGGCGTTTACCTTCTTTAGGCATTGAACTTCCTAAATCGGCTAAACCTATCGTTGATTACGCTGAAAAAGTTTTAGGGCGAGAAATGTTCGTAGAAAGTTTGTCTGATGACGAAATTGATATGCGAGATGTTATCTAATCCGTTTTTTGCTTTTAATAGGTTGTTGTTATGATTTCTAATAGATCTTATATTATTCGTGCGATGTATGACTGGATCGTTGACAATAACTGGACGCCCCATGTTCAGGTTGACGCTAATTATCCAGGCGTGGATGTGCCACAAGCTCATGTTCAGGAGGGTGTTATCGTTCTGAATTTAGCACCATCAGCCGTGGTGGGGTTGTCGATGGCGAATGACTGGTTTACCTTTAAGGCTCGTTTTGGCGGTATTGAAACTACCTTGGGCTTTCCACCAGAAGCCGTTTTAGCCATTTTTGCACGTGAAAATGGCCAAGGCATGCCGTTTCCGGCGGAACCTTATCCCGAAGAACCTTTACAGGGTAAGGAAGAGCTCTTGGAAACGAGCCCAAGACTTTCTGCGGTAGAAAAGAAAGCGGATTCAGAAAAGAGTGCCGTAAAGTCCTCTTCTGATAAAAAGAAGCCTAGTTTATCAATCGTCAAATAGCGATTGTGAAATAGGATGATTAAGAAACTTTTAACAAAGGCGGTCTTAAACGGCCACGTTAAACGGTGGGTTTAATGCTTTGTCTTAAAAGGTTCGATAATCGATAGTTCTGGAAAAGCCTGCTTAATTGCAGGCTTTTCTGTTTCTGGAAATAGTAATTTAAGATTAGGCCCAGCGTCCATCGTAAAGTAGACGGCTACTCCTTGTTCTCTTAACTGCCAAACTGTTTGCATTGCAGCGACCGACTCAGGTTGCCAATAGACAATTGGTGGCCACGTCGCCATCATGGTGGCGTGCATACTTAACGCATTATGCTCAGCGGTCTGACCGAGCAGGTTGAAGTCTTGCTGTTGAATCGCTTGTAAGACTTTCGCCATATCCTTCTCAGCTTGTTTTGGCCAGGCCTGGTATAAATCACAGTTGTGAACGGTATTTTGCATGCCTAAAGTCGAGCTAATCGGTTTCTGTCTGGTATCTACCTTAACCAAACCAATACACAGCCCCGGCCAGCTGGTCTCAATGGCCTCTGCAAAGCTGTCCATGCCATCTGCTTGTTGACCCTTATGCCAAATCGAAAATCCTGGAAACAGTGAACGACTGGCGCTACCACTGCCTAAACGGGCCAGCAATGACAGTTGTTGAGGTGCGAGTTGCCAATCAAACAGGTCATCTAATGCCAGGACTAATGCGGCATAACCTGAGGCCGAAGAGGCCAGACCTGCCGCAGTCGGCACTGTATTAATCGTGACGACATCAAAGAAAGTAGTGGCTGCTCTGAAATGAGTTAAAAAATGGGATAGACGTTTTGCAAACGGATTGGAGGGTTCTAATAACTCTCCATTTAACCTCACTGAATCTTGTGTAGATTTTGAAATCTGAATGGTGGTTTCTGTCCCCAAACTGGGTAGGCTGATAGAGACGCTACCATTCATGGGCAAATTCAAGACCTCATCGCGTTTCCCCCAATACTTGCTCAGTGCAATATTGACTGAGGCGATTCCTGTCCCACTTTCTTTTACTGCGGAGAGTTTAGGGGAGGTTTCAGGATGATGTCCAATGACCTTATACACAAATTCTTGTTGCTGACGTTGTTTATCCATGCTGGCGGATTCCGTTTTTATAATCTATTATTTGAACTGTATTCTATTTTATGGGATGAACTCGTAGTACTAGATAGTTCGAGTTTTCGCACCTTGAAGCGTGATATTAACGTGTAATTGTTGATAGTGCTGCAGGGTTGCTTTGCTTGCATCTGGGCAGTTTTCTAATGTCCCTAAGCCGATCACACAATCTCCAAGTCCAGAGCCTGATATTTTAGCCGCCTGAATAGTCGGACAAGCTGACATTGCTTCGATTAAAAGGGAAAGTGTGGCATCACTGACACCAAGTTTCGTCATTAACGCTTGGTATGTTTTAAAAAGGTTATATAACAGTGCCAGGTTTTGCTGCTGTAAGGCTTTAAAAGCGGCCTGAGTGGTTTGCCCCATCTCTTGATAGAGAGCAGCTAACTCGGCTGGTCGACTTTGCCACTGCTGTGCGACCACTCCTAGAACTTCTGCGGTTGGGGTTTTATAACCGGCATAAATCAAGGTGACTGGAAAGTCCTGATTAAGCTGAGTTAGTGATTTAATCTCGAGTGGCTGTTGATCTGAATGCGGCTGAAAATAAATCACCCCTCCGCTTAAGCTCGCGGCCAGGTCAGTACCAGAACCCCGTCCCTGAATTTTTAAGATAATAGCATGACCGATTGCAAACAGTTCAACAGTTGATTTCTGTTGTTTTGTGATTTGGTTTAAACCGCTGAGCATCGCCGCTAATACGGCGGCAGAGCTGCCTAAGCCTATTGTCGATGAAAATTCACTGCGAATACGCATCGTTAGTCCAAAAGGTAGGCTCTCTGCAAAGGCGGCAAGCGCTTGGCAGACAAATTTCAATTGAGGGTGAATAGCCTGCTCTTGAGTCAATAGGTTTTGAATGGTCGTACTGTGCTCAGCCAGTGCCGAGTGAATATGAATTTCATTATCAGGACGGCTTTGCCAATCAATATGCATGAACTGATCAAGCGCACAGGCAATCGCGGGATGCCCGTAAACCACGCTATGTTCTCCTAACAGCATGCTATTGGCAGGTGCAATACTCTGCCATTTTAAGGGGAGGTGTTTCATCTGGTCTATTGAAGGCATTTAAGTCTGCTTTTCGCTTTCAATGACATCGCATTTAATGCCTTTGGTTTGGAGGAGCAACGGCAGGCATTCATAACCGTAAGTTTCGCACAAAGCATAAGGTGGGTTCTCAGAGATACAAAGCACCATGCCGGCCGTGTCTCCCGATACACTGCCGGCACCGCAGATTTTAGCCGCTGCATGATATTGGCTTTCTAAGCCGTCAATAAAGCTTTGAACCTTGGCCGGGACAACCCCTAATTTAAAGAGCAGTTGTTGATTTTTACGAATCCATTTTTTTAACTTAAGTGAATCCTCTTCTGACCAAGCCTCTACCAGTTTTCGAGTCACTTTTTTAAAGCCTTTCCAGCAGGTTTTATTATCTGCCCACTCTTGTTTAACGTGCTCAACACATTGGCCAGTCGTGCTCAATGGTTTGCCGGTATCAATTAACCAGGCATTAAGCTTTTGTGAGTTTACGCGTTGTATCGGTAAATTAGATTGGTACTGTAACAGTCCACCATAGATAAGGGTGGCTGGATCAATGCCGCTGGATTTGCCGTGTTGTCGACATTCGATACGTTGTGCCAGTGCGAGCAAGGCATCGTCTGAAAGGTTAAAATTATGATGTTTTATTAGAGAGGTTAATAGGCTGAGAATGACGGCCGCTGAGCTGCCCAGCCCTCTACCTATATAAACTTCGGAATGAATTTTGATTCGCCAGTCGCCTAGTTTTAGTGGGCAGAGTTCTTCAAAGTGGAATAGGGTGTTGAGAATAAGGTCTACAGGTTTAGTCAAGACGGATTGAATCGCGCCGGATTGGTGTTGAAATAAGCGATAACGGCACTCCATTCCAATACACATTTTTTGCCATATTTCATAGGGAAAGCAGTGTTTTTGCTGAAAATTTACAAGTTCAATTGTGACAGAAGACTGCGTGCTCGGAGTGTATTCACATTCACAGTGGGTTGGCAGGTCTATCGCCATGCTCAGAGCTGGGCATTGATATAAAACGGCATGCTCACCAGAGAGTATCAATTTAGCCGGCACAGAGCAGAGCGTTTTCATAAGGCGTCTCGCTTAACGATTATTTGTCCGTCTTTTCATAGTAGCGTTTGTGCTCTTGAATGCCAGCCAAGCGGTAAGGACCGTGATTATTGACATTTAAAACGATATTTTCATCTGAAGCCCCCATCTGCTGATGGAACTCTAAATACTGAGTGTAGGTTAGAGGGATTCTTTTATCGATTTGCGCTTTATGGTTTTCAGTCATCAAGACGCTTTGATAACCGGGTTGCATAACGCCCGTAAAGAACTCAGCAACACAGCCCGAACCATAACTAAAGAAACTCACACGTTTATTTTCGATGTTTGCCGGTAGGTTGTCCAATAACGAGATGAAGCTGATAAAGAGTGAGGCGCTATAGCTGTTGCCGATAATGCGGTTATAGAGTTGACCTGGTAAAGTTTGCGCTTCAAACTGCGCTTGAGTCAATTTCACACCGGCTTTTCTCACCAAGGTTTGATGCGCTTTTTCAGCCATCTTGGTAAAAGGGATGTGATAACAGAAGTAATCAATATCGGTAAAGCTTTTGCCGGTCGATTCTGTAAAGTGTTCCCAGACCTGTTTCAGGCTGTTTAGGTAGACTTTGGTTGAATATTTACCATCCACCAGTGCAGTTGTTCTGCTATTAGGTCGCCAGAAATCCATAACATCGTCAGTGTAATAGCCTGAACCAGGCTCGATTTCAATAATGCGCGGAGCTTCAGTTACCAGCATCGCGACAGCGCCACAACCTTGAGTTGCCTCACCCGAAGTATCTAAGTCATATTTTGCTACATCGGCCGCAATCACGAGGATTTTCTCTTTCGGATTGGCTCTGACCAGTGCCGTCGCCATCTGTAATGCAGCTGCGCCAGCATAACAAGCCTGCTTAAACTCTACGACGCGACAACGGTTTGACAGCTTCAGAAGGCCATGCAGAAAAACGCCAGCCGACTTCGATTGGTCAACCCCTGATTCAGTAGCAAATAGCACGGCAGAAATCTCATTAGAATCGATTTTCTGTAAAATGGGCGCCGCTGCTTTAGCTGCCAAACTGACGATATCTTCATCTGGCGATGCAATCGACATTTTCTCTTGTCCAATGCCGACATAGAACTTATCTACATCAATATTTTTTTCGGCTGCAAACGTATCTAATCCTAGATAGTAGTTGGCAGTCGCAAAATGGAGTAAATCGATACCTACTTTCATAGTGAGAATGGATTCTTTTTCTTAAAGGATTCTTATTTCTTTACTGACTTAAAAGGCTTAAACGTCAAGAAGAGTTCTCTGGAGTTTAAGGCAGCAGTAAAGCGCTATTCAAATGCAAGTCATCGACATTGTCGATGCCTAACAAGAATTGTGCTGTGACAAACTCTTGTTTAAATTGTTCGATTGTTTGCACCACCTTTTCGGTGGATTCCAGTGCGGGAGCCAATAAAGGCGCGGCGACACCACATAATCGACCGCCCATTATAACAGCTTTTACCATGTCTATACCGTTGCGTATGCCGCCACTGGCAATAAAAGTTCCTTTCGATTGATAGGCTTGGCTCAGTTGCAAAGCCTCAACGGTGGTTAAGCCCCAGTCTTGGAAAATGAAACCAAGCGGGTTATCTGCACGGTGCGCTTCAATACGACTCCATGAAGTACCACCTCTGCCGGCTACGTCAAAATATGTGATGCCTGCCTGTAGTCCGAGTTCAATATCTTTAGGGGATAGTCCGGCACCGACTTCTTTGAGGATAATGGGCACGTCAATCTGTTGTGCAAGTTGATGGATTTTATCACTCAGTCCTGCAAAATTGGTATCGCCTTCAGGTTGGATAACTTCTTGTAAAGGATTGAGATGTAGATAGAGTGCATCAGCCTGTAAAACATCAATGGCACGTCTGGCTTCATCCACACCAAAGCCATAGTTTAGTTGAACCGCGCCTAAGTTGGCGATGAGCGGGACGCTTGGAGCGTATTGACGTAAAGTAAAACTTTGCTTGGCGGCATCCTCAAGGATCATAGCGCGTTGTGATCCGACGGCCATAGGTACTTGGCAAATCTCAGCGGCTTCTGCCAAATGATGATTAATGCTTCCCAGGTTAGCCGCTGAACCACCTGTCATGGAGCCAATCATAAAAGGGAATGAGATGGTTTTACCTAAAAACTGACTGGAGGTATCGATTTGGCTAAGGTTGCATTCAGGCAGGCCACGGTGCGTTAACCTTATCTGATCAAAGCCGCCTTGCTTACGCTCTACTAAGGGGTCGTGTAGTACGGCATCGATATGCTCTTGTTTACGTTGTGTCACTTGTAACGTGGCGAAGTCAGTTTTAGTGGGCGCTTTAGTATTTGACATTTAACTGCGCTCTAATTTGATATGTGCTTCCATCAGTTCACCAGGATTTGTCTGGGCGGCCAGTAAAGAGAGTTCCCCGCAGAAGGCCGTTGCCCCTGCGATACAAGCCAAACGACGAGCATTCACTCCAGGTTCGACATCCTTACGGGCGCACCCCAGTTGATCTAGATTGTCTAAAACAAAATCTAAGCCTTTGCCATTGCCGACCGTACCGACAATTAAATTTGGGAGGGTCGTTGAGAAATACAAGTCGCCATCAGCTGTGACTTCGCAATGGTTAATGGCTTGAGAACCTTCTACGATATTGGCGGCATCTTGACCCGTCGCCAAATAAAAACCTAACAACATATTAGCCACATGGGCATTTGCGCTTCTTAAGCCACCAGAGATAATACTGCCGATCAGGTCTTTTTTAATGTGTAGATCGACCAAGGATTCTGGTGTCGTTTTTAGGAACCTTTTGCAGAACTTTCTAGGAATAGTGGTTTCGCAGACCACATATTTACCGCGTCCCAAAATACCATTGACGGCAGAAACCTTCTTGTCGGTACAGTAGTTCGCTGAAATAGAGACATATTTCAAATCGCTATAGGTCTCTAAAATCCATGGAATCAGTTTGTCCGCGGCATTGGTCACCATATTGTGGCCAGAAGCATCTCCGGTATTAAATTCCAAACGTAAATAGATGAGATTACCCACTATCTGAAAGTGAGTGTCCAATAACTTGGCAAAACGACTGCTTTGAGAAACCACGGCTTGTAGATCGGCATGGCGACTTTGAATATCTCTTAAACGTAAGGTGGCAATGCCCGCATTCGGCGCTTCTAATAAAATAGAGCGTGTCATGCGCTCATCAACAACCGTGACTCGAATACCACCAGAATGCGCTGCAACGCGTGCACCTCGAGCAACCGACGGCCAAAGAGGGGTTTCATAGGTTGCCAGAGGGACCATAAGGTCGTCGACTTCAACATCCCCGATCAATTTAAAAGGGCCAACGGATTGCATTGGCACGGAAGCATAGTGCATTTGTGTGTTTTGTTTAATATCAGTCATAGCACTTATTATAAATGAGCCGTTTGCGATAAATGCATAAAAACCAGAAATAAAGTAGTAAAAGAGAAAGTGAACCCTTGAATATGCGAAGAAAGCCCTTATATTAAATTTAACGATAAGTAAAAAAGTGTTTTGTACGGTTAATGTGAGAATAGACAAGAATCGTTGTCGGTTGCTCCCAGCAAAGCATTTTAATCACGATTTAAAAATTAATTAAAATATAAATAAAGGAAGGTCTCATGGCTTTAGCAACTGCGCGTCATATCTTGGTAGATTCAGAAGAGAAATGTAACGAATTAAAAGATCAAATTACCAATGGAGCTGATTTTGCTGATGTTGCAAAAGAGCACTCTAACTGCCCATCTGGTAAAAGTGGTGGAGACTTAGGTCAATTTGGTCCTGGTATGATGGTTCCAGAATTTGATAAAGTGGTTTTCAGTGCTGAAATTGGATCTGTTGAAGGTCCTGTGAAAACTCAGTTTGGTTATCACTTGTTAGAAGTGACTAGCCGTGATTAAGTTTTTATATTTAAACGTTTAAACCTAAAAAATCCCGAATGACCAGGCCTGGTCATTCGGGATTTTTTATGTCTGAATTTTAGTTTAAAGCTCTTAAATCAAACCTTTACGTTGTGCCGCTACACCTAAGAGGTAATAACTTGCTATGACGACAATAGGTAACCAGAGAGCATCGACTTGGCCGACAGTTTGGCTGATTAGAGGCGTTAAAAAGGAGGTCAAAAAGGCAAAGCCAAATGCGCAGAAGGCTACAAATAAACTGATGCGTAAAAAAATCTTTAGGCTACCGATCTGTTTTTTAACAAAAAATAAAATATCGTTACCATAGATGACGAGTAAGGTCGCCACCATGGAGAGGATGATTTCATTTAAATAGGTTTTCATCAAGCTTGAAAGGCTATTGATGAGGTCGACAATAAAGCTTAAATCCACAGAAGACTCCGTTATTCATTTCAGGGTAATTGAAGCCCTCTACTATAAAAGGCAAACTAAAATTTGGCAATAAAAAAGGGCATTCGTTTAAACGAACACCCTTGTTTGAGTTTATCCAAATATAAGCTTAAAACTTAGTTCGGAAAAAAAGTGAATTTCTGACCACTTAATACTGCTTCATACATTAAACCACCCTTGGCAATGTTAAAGACCGCCGTGCCTTTGTAATATTGGCCTTCAGCTTTGACATACTTGTTGCCGGCGTTAGCGGTAGCAGAAGTGCCTTTGGTCGATGCCTGAGCCGCAACACCAGCGGTAATGACAACAGCAGAAGCGTTTGCACCAAATTCAAAGTTACCGCTGGTAAACTCATCATAAGATCTTTGGTCTTGAAAGAAAATGATTTGGCTATAGGCTTGTCCACCGAATTGCCAACCGATGGTAGCTTGTGTCATTTCAGTCATACCGGTGTAACGACCTTTTTCATAAACTCGACCTTGACCAAAAGCGCCGCCAATGACAAAGCCGACTTTGCCAATAGTTGGGAAAATAGCATAAGCGTAGGCATGTTCAAAGAAATTGCCGGCTTTAGAGCTTTTAAAGGCCGCCAAGGTCACATCATATTCTGCGTCATCGATATTTTGCGTCATTTTCGCCTCTGATTTAGTAAACTCGTCATCCGCATAAACCGCAGGTGATAAAGCGGCGAAAGCCGTTAGAAATAGTGCCGAAAGGCCAAGGTGTTTAAACATTGAAATCATCCTTTTAGAAAATGAACTTAATAAGGTTCATTCTAATCTTTATCCGACCAATAGGGAAATGACAAAGCTGAAAAGCAGTGGAGAAAGCTTGAAGGTTTTTTACATAGTATACAAGTCTACAGGTCTATTAAACGCGTTTAACACCTTAGAGACTTGGGCCAAATTGTGTAGAATAGAATCAAAACAGATAACCATTAATCATTAAACGATGGTTTTTACGTGACTAATTAGGAGTCTTTTCTATGGGTACTACATTGATTATTATTTTAGCCTTTGCCAGCCACGCTGGAAGTGCCCATTTCTAGAGTCCCATTGAGCGTACTCTAAGCTTGATGAAGTTAGTTAAACCTGATGAGATTAAAGTGGGTGTCTCATAACCTCTATTTGCCAAGACTTTTAATCTGAAAATGTCTCATAAAGAAAACATTAAAGGAAGAACGCCTTATGGGCTTGATTAAAACCTCGTCGACTTATTTATCTATTATTAGTTTGTGGCTATTGCCATGGGCGGTGCTGGCACAACCAGCCGTAATCGCGATGCCGGACTCACATAGTGCACAGACCGCCAAACAGATTTTAATGCAGGGTGGTAATGCCGTGGATGCCGCGGTGGCCTCAGCCTTTGTATTAGCGGTGACCTATCCTGAAGCTGGTAATCTAGGTGGTGGTGGGTTTTTAACTTTATTTGAACCAAATAAAAGCTCTATTAACTCTTCTGAACAGATGAATCCAGGTAAGAGTTACTTTTTAGACTATCGTGAAAAAGCCCCTTCAGCCGCTTTTCGAGATCTCTATTTAGATCTCTATTTAGATGCTAATAAGGCTGTGATTCCGTATCGTTCTTTAGTGGGCTATCAAGCCTCGGGGGTGCCGGGAACGGTTCGAGGGATGTGGGAAGTCCATCAACGTTTTGGTCGTTTGCCATGGAAGAGCTTATTGTCATCAGCGATTCAATTTGCTCAACAAGGTTTTGTTGTCTCTGAGCCATTAGCCCAACGCGCGGTTTGGTATCAGCAGTGGATTACGGATAAATCGCCGATTCCCCTGAATTTTACAACGTATTTTGCGGATCTTAAAACCGACAGCGTTTTTAAACAGCCAGAACTGGCGAAGACTTTAAAATTAATTTCGGAACAGGGGGCAGATGTCTTTTATACGGGCAAAATAGCCCAGCAAATCGTTAAGCAAATGCAAAAGCCAGAATCCTTGGTCGACAAGGGGTTGATTACATTAGCGGATCTAAAGGGGTATCAAGCAATTTGGCGACAGCCAGTTGAGGGGGAATGGCAAGGACGCACTATTGTCTCTGCGCCACCACCGAGTTCTGGCGGTATTGCCATTATTCAATTGTTAAAGATGAAGTCCTTATTAAAGGAGAGACTCAAAACCGGTTGGCTTAAAGCAAAGGCAAAAGGTCTCTCTGAAGAGGCTTTTAAAGCACATGTGTACGCTGAATTGGAAAAGCGTGTCTATGCTGATAGAGCCTTTTATCTAGGTGATCCTGATTTTATTGACGTACCCATTGAACAACTCATATCGGATAGTTGCCTTAAGTCTCGAATTAAGGGGGTGTTGCTGGACGATATATCAGATACTGAAAGTATTAAACCTGGGAAATTAGAGTCTCCAGAAACGACGCACTTTTCAATTATCGACAGCCAAGGGATGGCGGTTTCGAATACCTATACATTGAATATGCCGTTTGGTAATGGAGTGGTGATTGAAGGCGCCGGTTTTTTGATGAATGACGAAATGGACGATTTTAGCACCAAGCCCGGTGTGGCCAATGTGTTTGGTGTGGTCGGAGGCAAGGCGAATGAAATCGCCCCGCATAAACGGATGTTATCGTCTATGTCGCCGACCATCGTTTTGAAAGATGGTCAGGTCGAAATGGTGGTCGGCACACCAGGGGGATCAACGATTATCACTTCGGTGTTTCAGGCCGTTGTAAATATTGTCGAGAAGGGCATGAGTGCCCAACAAGCCGTAGATGCTCCACGAGTACATCATCAATTATTACCCGTAAACCAAATCACCTACAACCCTGAATTGTCCGCGTCTACTAAAGCGGCATTAGAGTTAATGGGCTATCACCTAAAAAAGAATAGTTACATGGGCGATGTGCAACTCATCGCTTATATTAATGGACATTGGCAAGCGGCATCCGATAAACGAGGCCAAGGGGTTTCTGAGGTATTTGAAATAGATTGATCATCGTTTTAAGACACGTTAACTTTTGCGAATCGCACTTTTCTGGGACGATTTTAGGTCTTGTGTCATTTTAACAACCTGAGCTCTGGCTCTAGAAAACTCCAGGTTGGTAATCCCAAGCTTAGTCATTGAATCTGAACAACTACTTTGTATCTCTTCAGTCACATAGCGTTTATCTTCGGTATGGGCCACTATCGAGCGTGCAATATTAAGTAGGTGAATCAATTCATAAATATTATGGTTCGAATCATCGACCTTTTGGTGGTCACTACCTTGTAATAAAATAGCGCCATAGAACGAGTTTTTAACATGCCATCTTTTTGCGACATACACTCCAATAAAGTTTGAACTGGTACCAAAGGTTTCCATCTCTCTTTCGTAGGCGCTTGTAGGACTTAATAAACTCTTTAAGTAGAGACCTTTGCACGAGAAGGACCTAAACTCAAATAATTTGCATGACAGATCTGATCATTACATTTAAAATAGATCCCATTAAAACCAATCAATGGAACTGAAAAAATGGCTTGGAAAAATCTAA
>Ga0314774_1001905_pt1 | contig 12515 bp, 16 predicted proteins | sample MetaGCBIA2018_FD_204515 | JGI IMG/M metagenome (GOLD analysis project Ga0314774, IMG submission 204515) | Cryopeg brine microbial communities from Beaufort Sea near Barrow, Alaska, United States - CBIA 2018 | ecosystem: Environmental > Aquatic > Marine > Coastal | place: USA: Alaska | collected... | reverse complement strand
CCGGTACCGCACCGATCTCAACCAGCAGCCAAGACCTATTAACCAATACTTAAACGCCCAGGGTGGGTCAGTTTTAGATTGGCGATATTGCCAATAAGTGGGTCAGTTTTAAACTGGCGTTGACATCATGGCATTGAATACAGGCAGTGTTAGCAGTAAAAACAGAGTCGTTCCCAGCAGTAGCGGAGAGAAAATAGTTTCTCCCAGAGGCACAATACCCATAACGTCTTCCAAGAAGTGACCGTCCGTGGCAATCAACAAGGGAACCGTACCGGACATACCAATACCGTAGACTGACAGACCAGAGTAGGCAGCAGCAATAGCCAGTGGAAAATGTAGTCCCCTGACATTAATGGCTAGCTTGCGGGCAACCACAGTGCCTACAATTAGGCCGAACCCCCAGTTGAACCAGCAACCCAGAATACCCACCAGGGTGGCGATGACAATCGCCTTACGTGGGGATGTCACCTTGCTAGTGATTCTGTCCAGCAACCGATCCACCAAGGGAGTTTTTGCAAGTACATACCCGGATACCAAGATAATCGCCATTTGCATGGCAAACGATAGCAATGACCAAAAACCATTACCCCAAAGCATGGTAGCCTCCGCTACCGAAGTGCCTTCGACTATCACTGCCAGGCCAACGGTAAGCAGGGTCAGAGCAATAGCGATAACAAAGGCATCCGGCATGTACCTATGTACCAACCGGGTGAAGAAAGTAATTAACGTGTTCATTATGTGCCCTTTTATATTTGTATTAGGCGCGTTGATGAGCAACCAGAGCGGTGAGATCTACGGCCGTTATACTTGCGTTTCGGGCATCCCGTAAGAATTCAATTCTTCTTAAAGGGTCTTTAAGTCTGCCGAGTCGTCACGAAGTTCATGGAGTTTTCCATTATCGAACTCAAGGAAAGCTGGGCCCAGCGGGAGCGCTTTATCGTGAGGGAGCTGGATGCGTTACCGAAATGTGGCAAGGAGCTGGTTGAGCAAATTCGCGCCCAGTCCAGCTTGGCAACGCCTCCCTGAGAGCGTCCGTTTCCGGCGCGCCTCAGGGATTCTGTCTGCAATACAAACTAACTCTCTGCAATTCCATTTCGCTTCAGAATAAGCATATCGGAAACACCGTCCTGAACCACCTCGTCATGCTGATTCACTAACTGCAGCCGCCGATTGACACGCCCGACACGCTTGCTGGTACCCTCCTCGAAATCCAGGATTGTCAGCTTCAGCCGAAGGGTCATGCCGATAGTAATGGCCTTGACGAATTTCCAATCACTGATGGACATCATCGCGACCGCTGACTTCTCGAAAACACCCAAGGTATGCATCATGCCGGTAGCGATGGCTATGCCAAACGCCCCGTGAACGAGACGCTCCCCGAAGCGGGTTTTGCTGGCAAATTCCTGATCGCAGTGAATCGGGTTCCAGTCGCCGGAGAGCATGGAGAACATCGTCATATCCGTTTCCGTTATGGTTCTACCTGTGCTTTCGAACACCTCGCCAGCTTTCAAGTCTTCAAAATACAGTGAGTTATCCATAAATTTCTCCTCGAAATTCGCAATGTACGCCGCGCGGATCTGCTGTTATCTCCAGCGGCTGCGGATGAAGCTGAGTATCAGGCACGCTCGAAAATCGCAGCGACGCCCTGCCCACCACCGACACACATGGTTTCCAGCCCATAACGGCAGTCTCTTCTTTTCATCTCATGAAGCAGGCTGGTCATAATGCGGACACCCGTTGCCCCTATAGGGTGGCCGAGAGAAATCCCGGAACCGTTAACGTTGAGGCGATCGTGGTCATTCCAGCCCCACTCCTTGAGGACGGCAAGCACCTGGCAAGCGAAGGCTTCATTCACTTCCACAAGCCCCATATCATCGAAACCGAGACCGGTCTTACGGAAGAGCTTTTCAACTGCGGGTACTGGACCAATACCCATGGCCGCAGGATGGCAACCTACCGAGGCCCAGCCCACCATGAAAGCCATAGGGTCCAGATTAAGCTCGGCCAATCGATCTTCGGACACAACGAGGCAAGCGGCCGCAGCATCACTTTGCTGGCTGGCATTACCAGCAGTAACCGTTCCTCCCTTTATTAGGGGGTTCAGTTTTGCGAGTGTTTCCATCGAAGTTTCGGGACGGATGCCTTCATCCCGCAAGAACGGGAGCGGGTCTGCCTTGCGCTGGGGAATGTTAAGCTGGACGACCTCTTCATCAAAGCGGCCTTCATCCCATGCGGCCGCTGCCCGTTGGTGGCTGCGTACTGCATAGGCATCTGCCTCCTCGCGGGAAATACTGTATTTTTCCGCCAGATTTTCTGCGGTTTCTATCATCCCGGAGATATAACCGAAACGGTCCTCAGGTTGGGACCGCTCGCGGCCGCGTTCCAGGCGGTCATGCATCGTAAAAGAGCCTGCCTTTTTCCCCCAGCGCATATCAGTGGAGTAGTACTCGATGTTGCTCATGCTCTCTACGCCGCCCGCAACCACCACATCGCAAGCTCCGGACTCCACCATCATCACAGCGTTAATGACGGCCTGCAGACCGCCGCCACAACGACGATCCAGCTGCATACCCGGCACATACTCCGGCAACCCGGCCTGCAATGCGGCCCAACGACCAACACAGGGAACTTCGCTGTTGGCATAGGACTGGGCGATCACCACATCTTCGACCAAGGCAGGGTCAATCGCTGAGCGCCTGATCGTTTCCTTAACAACCGTAGCGATCAGGTCTTCAACCGATACCGGTCTTAATGCCTTACCAAACGCTCCCACGCCGGTACGTACCGGTGTAATAATGGCTGCTCGTCGTTGTTGCATTATGTCACCTCAAAGATCTTGTTAATTGGGCAGAAGGTCTGGACTTCAGTCTTACTCACTCAGAGCGCTTGGGTGTACATTCATGGGTGTGATACTCACGTCCATATATGGAAAGAGCGGAAGAGACGTCAGCAAGTCGTGGAGCTCCTGGTTCGAGTCCACATCGAATACACTCACGTTGGAATATTTCCCCGTAACCCGCCACAGGTGTGGCCACTTTCCTTGGCGCTGTATCTCCAAGGCACGCTGTTTTTCTTCTTCCTTGATCCGGGCAAACTCATCGGGTACCAAGTGGGTGGGTGGATTCACTTTCATTTGTACAAGAAATAGCATGGCTTCGCTCCCTAGGTTTTTCTCTGTAGCTAGTTAGAAATCCAATAATCAGTGGAGTTCCTGTGTATAAATAGGCTTAAGTTGTCCAATAAAGGTCTTGCCGTGCTCAAACCACTCTTTACGAATATCTGAGGCAAGGTACTCCTCATACTTTTCGGAACTCTCAAACCAGCACTCGGCAACCGCATCAAACGGCCCGATATCAAGAAAAGGTACGTGGGTGTTTGATGGCTCGCCGGCCACTAACCGCACTTCATATTTGTGCAGCGCGGGAACGTTATGGGACATGTCGTAATGAACCTGACATTCCTCAGCAAATTTTTCTGGCGTCATGCCTTGTGGCCTTACCAGAAGGTAGATAATTCTGATCATAATTAATATCCCTTAAGTGTCTCTATCAGCATGGAGAAATCAATCTCCACTCCGGTCTGTTGCTGGACTTGCTCAAAGGTTAGCTCCGGGGCGATATACAGAGCTTTCACTTTACTTCCGTCCGGGCTGGGCTCAAACGTTCCCATATTGGTGTAGATACGAGTTACACAGCCAAGCCCCGTAGGTGGATAGCTCAACTGGCGGACGATCTTAGGATTACCCTCTCGATCCACATGATCCATCATCACAAAAACCTGTCGGGCTCCGATGGCGAGATCCATAGCACCTCCAACCGCAGGTATGGCCTGGGGATCACCAGTATGCCAATTCGCTAGATCCCCGTCGGCTGAAACCTGGAACGCCCCAAGTACGCAGATGTCGAGATGACCTCCGCGCATCATTGCAAAGGAATCTGCATGATGGAAAAAAGCTGCGCCTGGCAATAGCTTGATAGCCACCTTACCCGCGTTGATCAGGTCTGGATCTTGCTCGCCCTCCGGCGCGTCAATCCAGCGACCCAGCACCCCATTTTCTGTGTGCAATATGACTTCTTTATCCTCGCCACCTAAGCGGTTGGCCACCAAAGTCGGCAGGCCAATCCCCAGGTTCAGGTAAGCACCTTCCGGCACGTCTGCCGCCACCCGGCCAGCTAACGCCATTTTCTCTTCTGTATTCATGAGATCCACCTTTCTACCGCCCACGTCAGAGCGGACTCAGATATTGACGAAATAATCCACGTAGATACCCGGGGTTACGATATTTTCAGGATCGAGCTCGCCGGGCTGCATTACTTCGCTGACTTCCACAATCGTGATGTCTGCAGCCATTGCCATTACCGGCCCAAAATTACGAGCTGTCTTGTTATAGATGAGGTTACCGAACCGGTCTGCTGCCTTGGCCTTAATAAGAGCAACATCAACCGTTATCGGGTATTCCAGCACATAGTGAACACCATCAATCTCGCGGATTTCTTTTCCTTCGGCCAGAGCGGTTCCATACCCGGTCGGAGTGAAGAATGCACCGATACCAGACCCTCTGGCGCGCAGCCTCTCAGCCAAATTCCCCTGGGGAACCAATTCCAGTTCCAATTCGCCTTTTCGGTATAGCTCTTCAAAAACCCAGGAATTTTTCATGCGGGGAAACGAGCAGACTATTTTCCTAACTTTGCCAGCTTTCAGCAGTGCAGCAATACCCTCTTCGTTCTCCCCCGCATTGTTACTCACTATCGTGAGGTTTTTTGCTTCGCTCCGCTCAATAAGTGTATCGATCAATATATTCGGAGAACCAGCCCCACCAAAACCCCCGATGGCAACCGTATCGCCATCCTTGACCCGGGAGATCGCCTCCTCAGGACAGCTAATCTGCTTGTTGATCATTGGATTCCCTTTACCTCTTAAACATAAAAAAGCAGTCGATTTATAAAGCCTTTACCTAATCACCAATAAATAACTAAACCTATTTACCTTTGGCTAACCATTACTTATCCAGAAGTAGACGGCAGCCATAGAACAAGGTCCGGAAAAATAATAAGAAGCAAAACTAAAAGAAGAAGCGATAACACATAGACCATCACCCCAGAAAATATCTTCTCAACAGGAATGTTGGCAGACTTGGAAACGACAAAAACATTAATCCCCACCGGTGGTGTCACAATGCCAATCTCTGCCAGCAAGATAACAATAATGCCGAACCACAGGGGGTCGAATCCCAAACTGGTCACAAGAGGCAGGACCACGGGCACCGTCAGGATCAGTATAGAGATCAGGTCAAGGAACAACCCTAGCACCAGGTAAAGCATTACAATCACTGCCAATATTACATAGGGAGACACATCCAAACTGCCAGCCCACGCCACCATATCTCGTGTAATGCTGGTAAAAGTAATAAAATAGCCAAAAATATGGGCACAGATAATAATTAGACCGATCATGGCAGAGATGGCGCAAGTATTAAATAAAGCATCCGCAAAGCGTGACCGAGTCAAATTGCCTGATTTCAGCGCAATCAACAGTGCTCCAAAAGCACCCAGACCTGAAGATTCAACCGGCGTGGCAATTCCTGTATAGATAAGCCCTGTCACCACCAGAAACAGAAGAACAAATGGGGCAGCAACCTTAAGCGACTGGATTTTCTCCGCCAAACTGTATTTTACTTTCTGTTCTGGAAGTGGGTTTCGCAGCAATAATACCTTGATGGTCAGAGCAATGGTCAATACCACCAAAATGCCCGGAACAACCCCTGCGATCAGCAAATCGGCAATGCTGACGCCACTCAGAAGCCCATAAAAAATCAAGGCCACGCTAGGCGGAATCAGCATCGCAATAGTGCCCGAAATGGCAGCAATACTGCCTGACATACCATCACTGTAACCTTGCTCACGCATGGCAGGAATACTGGTTTTTGCGAGGGTAGCAGCCGCAGCAGTACTGGAACCGGAGATAGCTCCAAACGCCGCCCCCGTCACCACCGTGGCAATACCAATGCCGCCGCGAATGTTACTGGTCCATTTTGCTATGGAATTGAACAGTGAAGATGTAATGCCACTCACACCCATAAATTCTGCCATGAGGATAAACATGGGTATCGTGAGCAGCTCATAAGTAGTCAAAGCTGAGCCGGGAGAGGCGGTTAAAATACCCACCAACACCTCAGCGTTGGTCGCCAAATAGATGCCCAGGGAGCCTGCCAAGGCAAGGCTGATCGCAACCGGAATACCAAACCCCAGCAGCACAAAAAGTATTATAAAAGGAAGATAAACTGTCATTTCTCAGCTCCCACTAACAGCTGCAGGTGGCTGAAGCTGAGAATCAACAACCGCAATGCAAAGGCCAAAGAACTGATAAATACAATAAAGTCTCCCGGCCACATAGGCCACGGAATCACCCCCCATCACATCTCCAGCCAGCCAGCCAGCCAGCCATTATAGGCTTCGACCAGGTAAAACCAGGAGATATAGGCGAATAGCACAACGGATATCAGTCCAACCAGGAATAGCACTAGCCCGCGCAGTCGCCGGTTAACGTATGACACGAAGTAATCCACTTTCAGATGGATACCAATCCGAAGAGCATAGGAAAAAGCCAAAAAATAGGAGCCCGGAAGCAGATACAACACAATAAAGTCAAAAGACCAACTGAGTGGCATTGAGAGAACGTACCGCATAAAAACGTCTACGCAGGTCACCGTCATCGCCACCAGAATCATTGATGCCGCAATTGCCACCAGTGCGTTTTCCAAATACCGCACAGGGCACTCCAAATATTTAACCGAATCGGAAATACTGGCTAACGCACTCAAAGTGGGCCCTTTTTTTATTATCAAAGTCGAGTAATTGAGTGAGCAGTTACCAAGTGGCTGGCTCGAACAGGAAACCGTCGCCCTGGCGGCGCACATATCCGCAATAGGGAGCGCCAAAGTGAACCGGCAGCAGCAGTGCAGATTCGTCAGCCAACTCATTGAGCATTTTCAAACGAACTTCACGTGCCTTTTCTTGCCAGATGCAGTAACCAGAGTTGAACTCAGGGCGCATGATCTGCAGAGGGCTATGGAAAACATCACCAGAAAAAACACCCACCTCGCCCTTGGACTCCAGACGGAAAACTACCTGTCCTGGGCTATGGCCTTCTGCAGAATGCACTGTTAGGCACTCAGCAATTTCCTCGCCAGGCCGCATCATCTTTGCCAGGCCAGCGTCCACAATGGGCATTACGCTGTCGAAAAAGGAGTCGCCAAACACGTCGATGACACCCCGTTCTTTGTTCTTGCCTTCCTTACAAAAGGTAAAATCATCAAAGGGGAAGTGATAGGTAGCATTGGGAAAGGTGGGGACCCAGCGGCCGTCCTGCCAAGTGGTATTCCAGCCCACATGATCCGCGTGCAGATGGGTTATCACTACATGTGTTACATCTTCAGGAGCCGCTCCCGCTGCAACCAGCCATTCACGGACGAGAGTGTTAAGCATGTGCATGCGAGGAATACTCTCGCGTGGCTTAAAATTGCCCACCCCAGTATCGATTACAATAATGTTTGTACCCGCCTGGACAATCCAGAACTGAATGGTGACTATCAGCTTGCCCATATGGGGCACCCAATGACTCGGTGCCATCTGACTTTCCAGCCGGTCAATATCCGCGCGCTCTGCTTCAGGAAACAGGAAAGCCGGGTCGTGAGTTGGACCGGAGTACTCGACAATATTTGTGACCTTGACGTCACCGATCTTTCGAGTCTGAATCATACCTGACACCTTTAATATTATTTATAAAAATATTGCAACCGTTTTGTTTAAATAAATCAGAGTATTTAAATGACATTTAATATGTTTCAGTGGCAGCAAGCATGTCAATAAAAAAAAGCTGAACCCACCTTTAACTATACGTTAAATCCCACCATCTTAGCCTGCCCCCTTAACCAAGCATTAAGACTCACTAAATAAATTAAAAATACAGCACCCAAGTAACTCTGATAATTTTTAAATACGCCATTCATAAAAACCTAACAAAAAAGGATACTTCATGAACAATAACAAACGTCTCCTCATTGCGTGCGTGTCGGCAGCACTGGCAATCGGGTCAGCAACTACCGCCAGCGCCCAAGACAAGATAACTTTACGATTTGCCGACTGGATGCTCGAATCTGCCTTTACTACGACCTATGGCGCCAAGGCATTCATGGAAAAAGCACAGGCGCTATCTGACAGCCTTATCAGTTTCCAGTATTTTCCCGCTGAGCAACTGGGCAAAGGGTCTGAGGCCCTTACTCTATTGCAGTCAGGAGTAGCTGATATCGCCAACGTCGCGCCAGCCTACCTCTCTGAGCACCTGCCTCTTTCGGCTGTCGTGGAACTTCCAGGCATGGTTACCGACTCTTGCACTGCGGCAGACAAATTCTACAATCTGGTTCAACCTGGAGAGCTTCTTCATGAGGCGGAATTCAAGAGAAAAAATGTTCGCCCTCTGTTCACTGCCAACCTTGGTCCCTATCGCATTCTCACCAATGGAAAAAACCTGTCTACACCGCTGAATATTTCGGGGCTGAAGCTCCGCACTGCTGGCGGAGCCATGGCTATGACAGCCGACCGACTAGGCGCAAACCCCATCCGCATGCAGGGTTCTGACGTCTTGCCCTCTCTGTCCCGAGGCACTCTGGATGGTGTCTTCTGGGGCCTGATCAGCATCGAGGACTGGAGCCTGGAAACGGCGCTGGACCAAATGGTTCCGAACCTGAGCATTGGCAGCTTCAATGTTACCTACTCTATCAGTGACCGGACCTGGGAAAAGCTTTCCCCGGCTAACCGGGAAATACTGGTAAAAGCCGGTCAGTACGCCAATCAGAATCACTGTAACCATGTGAATCAAGCCGAAAAACAGGCCATCTCCGATTTAGAAAAGAAACACGGCATCGCACCTCTGTACCTGCAAGAAGCTGAACTGAAGAAAATCCACGAAGGCCTTATCCAGGTACACAAGGACTGGGCTGAACCGCTAGAAAAACGCGGGCTGCCAGCAAATGCTATTGTAGAACAAATGCTCTGTTCGCTTAAGACTAGTCACCGCAATAGACCCCCGCTAACTCCGGGGGTTATTGTCTAAACAACTCGGGAGCATCTTGTATGTGGCCCAATCAATCGAATTCCTGTAGCTTACTGTTGGGCTTTCTTGCTACTGGGGTATTGATGGCGATCAAGTATGACCTGACAGATTTTCGGCTATTCATCAAGATTGCAGAGTCCGAGAGCATGTCGAGGGGTGCTGAGCAATGTCACATGTCTGTACCCGCCGCAAGCAACCGCATCCGTAATCTGGAAGACCTGCTCGGGCTAAAACTGCTACAACGAAGCTCCCAAAGGGTGACGCTTACCAACGAAGGTAGGGTCTACCTGCATCATGCCCGCAAGATCACCTCACAGCTGGAAGTGCTCAGCGGAGATCTCCAGGAATTTGCCCTCGGCATCACCGGACAGCTCAGGCTGCTAGCCAACACTACTGCTATCACCGAATTGCTACCAAATATATTGGGAGAGTACTTGCAGTCGCATCCCAACGTGCGTATCGAGATGAAAGAAAAGCTCAGCGAGGAGATTGTTCGTACAGTAAAGGAAGGAGGTGCAGATCTTGGCGTCGTCTCAGGCAATGTGGTCACCGCCGGATTGCAAACACTGCCTTTTGCAAAGAGCCGCTTGGTGGTGATCTGTCCATTAGGGCACCCAATTTCAAAGTTCGATAACATCCGTTTCGAAGACTGCGCTTCTTATCCCCTCATCTCGCTACTGGAGGGCTCAGCGATCCATCAGTTTCTGACGAAAGAAGCAGAAAAGCTGCATATCACTCTAAACATCCGCGTTCAGGTAGCGAGCTACGATGCCATTTATCGAATGGTGGCCAGCAATCTAGGTATCGCGATTATTCCTCAGCTGGGATTTGCCTGCCACAAGGGCACCCGTAATATCAAACAAATCAAACTAACTGATAATTGGGCAGAGCGTAATTTCCAACTCTGCGCCGAAAATTTCGACACCCTTCCAACCTTCGCCCGTGAATTCTGTGAAATTCTGCGGTTGCGATACCTGTAGACTGGCGCTCCGTGCCTGCCTAAGGGTTAATGCCGGCCCCCGGTGTCAGGATAGTTGTCACCTGATCGGTTTTACCTAAATCCAATCCCGGGGGCGGTATGAGACAGGCAATGCCACGCTACGCACCAGAACGTAAAGAAGCACTACTGAGAAAACTGTTGTCGCCACATAACCTGTCCGTGGCTCAACTGGCCCGGGAGGAAGGCATCTCCGACGCAACGCTGTATGCTTGGCGCAAACACGCCAAGGCCGGAGGGGCTGCTGTGCCCGGAGATCAGAAGCTGACCGATCATTGGTCGGCAGAAGCCAAGCTGGCGGTTGTTATTGAAACGGCTGCCTTGTCAGAAATTGAGCTCAGTGAGTATTGCCGCAGTAAGGGTCTCGCCCCCAACAGGTGAAGGCGTGGAAGGCGGCCTGCCTGGCCGGCCAGCAAAGCGCCAAGGTCCAAAACCAGGCCGATCGGGCGCAGACCAAGGCCGACAAGAAACGTATCCGGCAACTGGAGCGGGAGCTCAACCGCAAAGAGAAGGCGCTGGCGGAAGCCGCAGCGCTGCTGGTCCTGCGAAAAAAGCTCAATGCCTACTGGGGCGACGACAGCGAGGATATCGGACTTCGCTGCCAGTCAGGCAAAACACTGTCGAATGGCTCACCGAGGCCCTGGCCCAAGGTGCGCGCAAGAAGCCCGCCTGTGATGAACTGGGCATTAGCTTGCGCCCCTTCCAACGCTGGACCCAGGAGGCCATACTGAAACCTGACCGCCGGACGACAACGATACGCCCTAAGCCGGCTAACGCCCTCTCGGACGCTGAACGGCAGTGCATCCTGACGCTCTGTAACAGTGAGGCCTTTGCCCACCTGCCGCCGAGTCAGATTGTGCCACGCCTGGCCGATCAGGGCCGTTATATCGGCTCTGAAAGCAGCTTTTACCGGGTGCTGCGTGCTGCCCATCAGCAGTACCGTCGGGGCCGCTGTCAACCGCCTCAGCGGCATCCGGTGCCGACCACCCATGTCGCCCGCAAGCCCAACCAGCTCTGGTCCTGGGACATCACCTACTTGCCTTCGCCGGTGCGCGGTGAGTATTACTACCTGTACCTGATCGAGGATATTGACAGCCGCAAAGCCGTTGGCTGGGAAGTCCACCTCGCCGAGTCTGGCGACGAGGCGGCGGCCTTGTTGCAGCGCAGCGTTCTCAGTGAGAAGTGCCTGCGTGATCCGCTGGTACTGCACTCTGACAACGGCGCACCGATGAAGTCGGCGACCTTGCTGGCCAAGATGTATGACTTGGGCATCACGCCCTCGCGCGGCCGGCCCCGGGTGAGCAATGACAATGCCTTCTCCGAGTCGCTGTTTCGCACCTTGAAATACTGCCCGCAGTGGCCGCAGGGCGGCTTTGCCAGCCTGGACGACGCCCGGGCCTGGGTTAGAGACTTCCTGCGCTGGTACAACACCGAGCATCGGCACAGCCGGATCCGCTTCGTCACACCGATGGAGCGCCACCGCGGCCTGGATACTGAGATCCTGGTAAAGCGTCATGCGCTCTATCAGGAGGCGCGTTCCGCGCACCCGGAACGCTGGTCGGGGTCTACTCGAAACTGGGAGGCCATAGAGCAGGTAACCCTCAATCCGGAAACGCTGGAAAACGTACAAGAAGGACAGCAGAGAAAAGCTGCTTAGACGTAGGGCCTACGCGGGTGAGTCAGCCGAGGGAACTGCCCCCTCAGCTGCTCTCAGAACCCGGCGTGAACCTCTCAGCTCACCGGGCTCCCATTGCTCCAACCGAAAACGCCCCACGTCCGCACCAATGTGCGAACATGCTTGCCTGTTTTCGCTTTGTGCCCGCAAGCCAAGAAATAGCTCTCATCTTGCGGCCGCGCAAGCGTTTGTATTTCCACATGGCCCATCGAATGATGGCGCGATCGAGGTGATCCGCTACAGGCTGGAACTCAGAACCTCTAAAACGACAATAATAGTTGATCCATCCTCGTACTCGTGGAGCTAACACTTGGGCTAGCTGATCCAGCGACAATTCACTTCGGAGGGTCAAATGCCATCGTCGTATCGACTGACGCATGACCGTCATCGCTTGCCGGCTCACTGCCGGGGTGAACCCCAGCAAGGGCCTGCCGTTTCGACTGACCGTGCGTTTTGGCCGGAATGTGTAGCCAAGAAAGTCGAATTGAATATGCTCATGAGTTTCTGTTCGCCTGCTGTCCTTGCAGTACACCACCCGTGTTTTTGTCGGGTGCATCTCCAACCCGCAGTCACGAAGACGTGCCGCCAACCGCTCGCGCAGATAGTGTATCCTGGAACGAATAGTGACCCATGTAAGTCTTTAGAATCGGCAAGTACGCGGCAAGGTCTGCACCTTCGAGAACCCATCGCCTCAGGCAGTGAACGCAGTGTGTATGCCTGAGATCATGCAGC
>Ga0314774_1001904_pt1 | contig 12516 bp, 10 predicted proteins | sample MetaGCBIA2018_FD_204515 | JGI IMG/M metagenome (GOLD analysis project Ga0314774, IMG submission 204515) | Cryopeg brine microbial communities from Beaufort Sea near Barrow, Alaska, United States - CBIA 2018 | ecosystem: Environmental > Aquatic > Marine > Coastal | place: USA: Alaska | collected... | reverse complement strand
TTGGACAAGAACTTGTATTTCCTGCACTATCCGTCGCTGTCAAAGTGATATCCTTAATTCCTGGGGTAGTAAAAGTAGTTTGGGAAAGACTTAAAGTTAAAGAACAATTATCGCTGGAGCCAGCATCGATATCGGCTGTAGTTATGATTACGGAGCCATTGACTAAAATAAATTCTTTTCCGCTAGCTATGCAATTGGCAAAGGGATTAATATTATCTGCAATAATGACCTGAGTATTACAAACAGCAGTAGTTCCATTATTATAAACAACAGTTAACTGAACTGGCTGGGATCCCAAATCGGTGCACGTAAAATCTATTTTATCTACTTCAAGGTAATCAATATCAGAAGCATTGGAATTTCCGTCAAAAATATCTGCGGGATTTAAAATTGCAATACCATTAGCTCCAAGAAAAATAGTGGTTGGTTTACAATTAATTGGTGGTGCGGACGGATTTTTAATCTCAATGGTAGTTGGACAAGAACTTGTATTTCCTGCACTATCCGTCGCTGTCAAAGTGATATCCTTAATTCCTGGGGTAGTAAAAGTAGTTTGGGAAAGACTTAAAGTTAAAGAACAATTATCGCTGGAGCCAGCATCAATATCGGCTGTAGTTATATTCACAGAACCATTGACTAAAATAAACTCTTTTCCGCTAGCTATGCAATTGGCAACAGGCTTTTCAATATCAAAGGACTGTTCTCTTTTATAGATTTCAAGGTCAAAATCTAAACCTAGACCACTTATAGTTTTTACATTATCAGTATACATTCTATCACAATGATTAAAAGCTATATCAACCGGAAATTCTATATTAAATTCTTTCGCAGAATTATCTTTTAATGTTTGCACTAAACCTCTATTGGTATCATAAATTTTAATAACAAATTCATGATTATTAATACCGTCATCAATTTTATTATATAATTGAAGGGTTTCGGTTGGATTTAAATTTTCATAGTTTATAAATTGCTCAAAATTTATTTTATTTCCATATTCTAAAACATGAACAAAATCAAACAAATCAACTACAACACTTCCGGGCGATATTATATTGGGTAAATTCCCTATATAGTTTAATTTTTCATCATAAATTAAAACTGAAGCTGGTATTTTAGGATTAACCTCTGAATTGCCAGCCTGGCTAACAAAAACATTTTTTTTTGAATCTACTGCAATTCTAAATGGAACTTCTAATTGATATTTTGTAAAATAGATAACAGTTCCTGCCTGATTATATATTCTTACCCTACTTAACTTGTCTCGTTCTGGTCCTTGCTTTCCATCATTAAATTCAGAAACATAAATATTATCTTCAAAGTCAATTGCCAATCCTAAAGGGCGATAAAAACCTGTGAAAATAGTCCTCACATAATTACCCTGAGGGTTAAATACCTTAATTTTCCCATTATCTTTTCCATCATTTAAAGCAAGGTAATCAGCTATATACACAAACCCCTGATTGTCAAAAGCCATATCCAAAGGATTATCCAAGTTATTTGGTGAAATAAATTGTGAGTCAATTACATCCCCATTGGCATTTCGTTTAGAAACACCCTTTCCAAATGAAAGTGTATAAACATTTCCTTGCGGATCTGTATCGATAGCTATAATTATATCCTCCGTATTAACAGAAACAGAAGGAGGAAATATAATAATTTTTGGTTTTAATGTTGCTAAGTCTTTACCACCTATCCATTGATACTGGGGTGTAACAGTTTCAGGATTCTGCCCCACCACGCTTCTACCCACAAAAATCATCAAAAAAGTGAACACAACCCAAAATGCGGGCTTTCCTGGAGAAAAGGAGGAAAGATCGTTTGGATGATTTTGTAGCATAGGGATACGGCTCATACCTTATTTGGATTACCGCGGCAAATATAGTACAGATTATCTAAAACCATCTTTGAAGTTTGTTAACATTTAAACACAAAAAGACTGTATAAAGTATATAAGCAATCCACAATATATTTTCTAAAAGTCTTGTTTTCAAAACTTTTAGAAAATAACCGGGTGACTAATACTACTTTATACAGTCTCTTGTGGAAACTGAAATTTTACTTCTTATGCTTCGCCGTTATCCAGATTTTTTACAACAAGCCTAAAACCTTCCCCATGTATGTTTAGAATTTCAACACTTGGATCTTTTTTAAGGTATTTACGCAACTTGGCAATATAAACATCCATGCTCCTTGATGTAAAATAATTGTCGTCCCTCCAGATTTTTGTCAAGGCCAATTCCCGTGGCATCAAATCGTTTTCATGTAATGCAAGCAAGCGCAACAATTCATTCTCTTTAGGAGAGAGTTTTATAGGTTCTTCATTTTTGTACGTCAAAAACCTCAACTTGGAATTTAAATGTAGACCTCCTATTTGGAATTCAAATTGCTTGCTGTCGGAAACATTATCTGTTGCTTTTCGCTGCATAATAGCTTTGATCTTCATCAATAGCACCTCAGAATCAAAAGGTTTGTTCAGGTAATCATCTGCCCCAACTTTATAACCTTTTAATACATCTTCCTTCATTGCTTTTGCGGTTAGGAAGATAATAGGGATTTCCTGGTTTTTCTCGCGAATTTCCTTTGCAAGTGTAAATCCATCTTTATAAGGCATCATCACATCGAGGATACAAAGGTCAAAATCGTCTTTTTTAAACTTTTCAAAACCTTCCATTCCGTTTTTCGCGTGGGTAACGTCATAGTCATTCATCGCCAAATAATCCTTGAGAACCGTTCCAAAATTGGGATCATCCTCAACCAATAAAATTTTCTTGTTTTCAGTTTCCATATATTATGTTATTAATGGTAATTTAATTATAAAAGTACTTCCTTTTCCCTTTTCGCTCTCCACGGTAATTGTCCCATGATGATCGTCCAGGATGCGTTTTACATAAGACAGGCCAAGACCATGGCCTTTTACATTATGTATATCTCCCGTGTGTTCACGGTAAAATTTTTCGAATATTTTTTTCTGAACCCCTTTGCTCATTCCTACCCCCTGATCGCGAACCTTAATAATGATATTATGCCTTGCATTTTCGGTAAAAATGTCGATTTTAGGTTCGTTTTCTGAATATTTAATAGCGTTGTCCAATATATTTACAATAATATTGGTTAGGTGATCCCGGTTAGCGAGAACTGAAGATTTTAAGGCGCCAAAATGCGTTTTAATATAGCCTTTCCTGTCTTCGACAATCAGTTCCACATGAGTAATTGCATCCTCAATAATTCCATCCAGATTAAGGCGCTCCTTTTTAAGATCGAGTTCGTTTTTATCAAGTTTTGAGATTTGCAACACATTCTCAACCTGTGCATGCATACGCTTGTTCTCTTCCCTGATCATCTTCAAATACCTCGTAACCTTTTCCTGATTCCCGATTATTTTGGGATTCTGAATGGCATCAAGTGCCAGGTTTATAGTTGCAATAGGAGTTTTAAACTCGTGCGTCATATTATTGATGAAATCTGTTTTGATCTGTGATATCTGCCGTTGCTTTATCAACTGTGTTAAAGCACTGGAATATGCGATCACGATAATAAGCGTAAAAATAATGGATAGTGTAGCCATCAGGATTACCGAGGACAACACTACTTTTTTCTTCCCTGTAAAATTCACCAATAACCTATAGTTGCTGGTGCCCGCCGTATCTACAAACAATGGCACCGAATAGGTTGCAGGAAAATCCAGTGAGAAATTGTTAGAATGCATCTTGGTTGCCAGCGAGTTGCTAAATACTCCAAACTCAAAATCGGTTTTTAAATTGTAATTTTTTAGTTCACGGGTGAGCAAGGTTTTTACATTATCTACTGAAAGCCTTTTATGTATGGGAATACGGGAGGTGTATTCAGCAATATAAGAACGCAACATATCCTTTTCAACTTCCTTCATTCGCATCAATCGCTCAATGCGTTGCTCAGGGGTAAGCTGATTTTCCCTGCTATTATCGCGCTTAAAAATATCAGTCACCCTTTTATTGATAAGTTTTGAAAACTGAATACTGTCCTGGGCAGAAATTAAAAAATCTGAGGAAATTTTATAGTCTTCCTCAAGAATTCCTTCCTTCATTAAACTCTCGCCATTATTAAACCTGCTCTTATTCAGTTGAAAATAATCCATCAGGCTTGTCTCGGTCAAAGCCAATGCAGAGTTGTCCCCGTCTTCAAACTCAAACCAGAAATTTTCAAGTTCCTGATTTTGAAGCTCCTTTGACACACTTATCAAAACCTGCTTTATATTATACGAAAACTGTTCTTCCTTGTCGTTTACAGCTGTTTTTATCCAATATCCCTGCACAAAAATTATCCCAATAAGTGATAAACTCATTAACAGGATTAGAAGGAGGAATAACTTTTTATTCATTTAGCAAAAGTAATATTTTAACATTTAGAGCCAAATCAGTTTAACCAAATGTTAACAAAACAAAGTTTAATTTTTATCAGATATTAAGATAATTTCGTGTAATTTTCTTACTTGATCCCTTGTATTGTGCAAATTTAAATTTTTTATTTCAAAATTAGCGAGGTTTCTTTTTTTTGAATCACTCCATTGATGTTTCATTCTGGCTTCAATATCTTCTTCAGAACTTTTATCGCGACTTTTAAGGCGTTTGATCCTTTCTTCATAGGGAGCAGTTACCAGAATAACCGCATCGCATTTTTTGTGTCCGCCTTTTTCAAATAAAATTGCCGCTTCATAGATCACATAAGGAGAATTTTGCGAATTTTTCCAGTTTTCAAAATCGGTTGCCACAGCAGGATGAACTATACTGTTGAGTTTTTCCAATTTTTCTGCGGAATTAAATACTTGTGCAGCCACATATTTTCGGTCTAGAATTCCATCGGGATAAGCTTTTTCTCCTAGAAGACCAATTATCTTAGATTTCACTTCAGCTGAAGTGTTCATTAAGGTTTTTGCCTCGTCATCTGCAATATATACCGGAATGCCCAATTCTTTAAAAAAATTGGCCACAGTGGTTTTACCACTTCCCATCCCGCCGGTAAGACCAATTACTTTCATTTTTAGATTTGAGATGTTAGATTTGAGATATTAGAATTGAGTATTGAGAAATCTTTGAATTTTGAATCCTGAATTTTGATTTTCTTATCTTTTAATTACAAATAGAATTTTATTTTCGTTTAACCGAAGATTGTTCACAATATCCGGGTGTTCTACAATTTGGGCCAAAAGATACCCATCACTGTCCAAAGAATTCTTGAAGTCCACGATCACCTTGAATTTTGAGGGTTTCACCTTGTCAAATTCGTGTAGACTTACCTGATAATAGACAATTACCTCCTTTGGAAAAATAACAACATTCATTTTTTCAGGCACGTTTATCATCTCGATTGGAATTTCAACTTTTCCTTCTGTAAACTTATCCGTACGAAGGGAATAGCTCACTTCATCCAGATAAAAAACAACTGTGCCAAGATTTGATCTATCCAGTTTTATTCTGCCCTCTATGTCTTTATTGATATTGCCAATTTTTAGCGCTTTTGTATTGACCTGACTCAAAGTATCCAAGATATTTTCTGGGCCGCTTATTGTGATTGAATCGGGTTGAAGTTTAATTCTATCCAGGGCTGAATACCCCACAGAAAAACCTAAATTTATTTTGGAATTAATAGCGACCCTTTTAACTGCACGCTGTTGAAAATCAATTTTCAGGCTTTCCTGGAGAAAACCGGCATTTTCATAGTCTATTCTTAACTTTAAAAAAATCACCTCTTTATGAAGTTCCAGATTGTAAACTAATTGCCCATCTATAGCCTCAGCTTCACTTAGGTCTATCTTTAATTCCTTCGGAAAAAATTTATAGATGGCAATATTAAAACCCTTATCCTGAAGCCTCAGATCTAAATATTTTGGGGAATTTTCCAGAAGAATTTTATCTTTTGGAAGGTTAATATAGCTTACCGGCAGCTCTATTACTGTTGTATATTGCTTGGAAAATTGAACAAAGACCCAAATAATGGTGGAAAACCCCAAAAAGAATAAAAATGTTTTTAAAGGTCCCTTTTTTATCCAGGGCTTATTTTGCTTTTTTTTGTCTTGCATTGTTAAAAAATAACTTCGGGAAAGCGGTTTCTGGAACTATCTTTAGGAATCTCAATTTCCATATAGATTTTAAAAATCCGTAGCCGTATCCTGAGAATTGAATAAAAGTAGCAATAATAGCTGCTAAACCAATTTTTAAACTTCTGTTTTTTATACCGGCGTCGAATCCAACTATTATAAAATATGACAAATAGCATATTAAGAAAATGGAAACGCCCAATAGGAATAATACTATAGCAAATAGAAGACCAATCATAAACAAACTGGGAAACCAATAAGTTAATTTTCCAGATCCGGGATGCCAAAGGTTCAAAATGGGCCGTACCAATCCAAATTTATGAACCTGCCCGTAAAATTTCTCCCAATTTATTCGCCTTTTATGAAAAACTACAGCATTGGGGATCAAGGTAGTTTCAAATCCCAGCTTCAGTAATCGCAAAGATAGATCAGGATCTTCCCCGGGATTAATGTTATTGAACCCGCAGGAAGCTTCAAAGGCTTTTTTTGAAAGTCCCATGTTAAAACTGCGTGGCTGAAATTTATTTAAGGCTTGTTTCCTGCCGCGAATCCCACCTGTAGTAAGCAAGGAGGTCATGGCGTAGTTAATTGCCTTTTGCTTATCAGAAAAACTGTGATGAGCAGCATCCGGTCCACCAAAACAATCGCAATAATATGAGGACAAAAAGGAATCGACTTCTTTTAAATAATCAGGAGGCAAGCTCACATCGGAATCCAGGATGAGAAAATAATTCCCCTTCGCTTTGCGCATTCCGTAATTTCTTGAATCTCCCGGGCCGGAATTCGGTTTAAAATAATAACTTATTTGTAACCTGTCCTGAAATTCGCTGACCACTTTTTCTGAAGAAAGTGTAGAACCATCTTCAATAATAACAATTTCAAAATTTCGTGTCCCACGAAGTTCGGTCATACTCTGCAACAACTCCCTAATTTCCTCCGTCCTGTTAAAAACCGGAATAATAAATGAATAGTTTATCTGCATTGTAAAAAAACCGGTGTTAATTTATAAAATTTAGCCCCGAATTATTTCGGGGCCAAATTTTATAATATCATTTTTTATGCTATTCTTCCCCTTTCATAAAGGCATCCATTACTTCCATACTAACGCCCATATTTGAGAATCCGCCATCATGGTATAAATTCTGAAGGGTAACACGCTTTGTCAAATCAGAAAATAAGCTAACAGTATAATTTGCACAATCTAAAGCTGTGGCATTTCCAAGCGGAGACATTTTATCGGCATAGGCTATAAATCCGCCAAAACCTTTTACGCCCATTCCGGCTGTAGTTGGAGTTGGCGATTGGGAAATCGTGTTAACCCTAACTTTTTTATCCTTTCCAAAGAAATACCCAAAACTACGCGCGATAGATTCCAGGTAGGCTTTATTGTCGGCCATGTCATTATAATCTGGAAATACACGTTGAGAGGCCATATACGTAAGAGCTACAATACTACCCCATTCATTCATCGCATCTTTTTTGTAAAGAACTTGCATGGTTTTATGAAAAGAAACCGCTGAAATATCCCAACCTTTTTGCGTGAAATCATAGTTCTGGCTGGTATAATGGTTTCCTTTACGCACATTCATGGACATCCCTATGGAATGTAGGACAAAATCCAATTTTCCTCCCAAAATTTCGGTAGCTTTTTCTACTAATTTTTCCAAATCCTCAATACTTGTAGCATCTGCAGGAATAATTTCCGAATTGGTTGCTTCTGCAAGTTTTTTAAGGGTTCCCATTCGCAAGGCAATTGGGGCGTTTGTCAAAACAAATGTTCCGCCTTCGGCATGCACCTGTTCCGCTGTTTTCCACGCGATAGAATTTTCGTCTAATGCGCCAAAAATAATACCTCTTTTTCCTTTTAGTAGATTGTATGCCATGTGTATTGATTTGTTTTTAAATTGTTTTAAGCCTGCAAATATACAAACTTGATTTAATTAAGTAAGGCTTTTGCATGAGCCATCGCCGATTTACTCAAAGTATTGCCTCCCAACATCATCGCAAGTTCCTCAATACGCTCTTCGGGTTGAAGTTCTTTGATCTTGGTAACGGTGATTTCGGAAGCATCTTCTTTAAATATTTTGAAGTGTTTATTCCCTTTTCCGGCAATTTGAGGCAAGTGTGTAATAGCTATCACCTGCATAGTTTGCCCCATATTGTAAAGTATATCTCCCATTTTTTGAGCAATATCACCCGAAACTCCTGTGTCTATTTCATCAAAAACAATGGTAGGCAATTTGCTTTTGGAAGCGAGGATACTTTTAACTGCAAGCATGATCCGGGATAACTCTCCTCCTGAGGCCGCTTTTTTCAGTTCGGTAAAATCGCCACCTTTATTGGCAGATAAATACCAAAAAAGCTGATCCTGACCATTCGAATAAAATTCTTCACGGAATTTAAGATCCATTTTAAGCCTGGCATTAGGCATTCCCAAATCGGATATTATTTTTTCAACATCTGATATAAGTCCGGGAATGGTTTGTTCCCTATTCTCATGTATTTTTTTGGTAATAAGGCCCAAATCTGCTTTTTTCTTAATAATCTCCTTATTTAGTTGCTCCAGATCGGCTTCGGCATTTTCCGTCAGGGCCACCTTTTGAACAAGTTGAGTTTTAATGCTCAATAACTCTTCTATACTATTAGCAGAATGTTTCTTTTTTAAATTATAGATTACCTGAAGTTGTGCATTTACCTCAACCAACTCTTCAGGATTTGCCTCCACTCTTTCTAAAGATGTTTCCAATTCCTGCGCAATATCGTCCAATTCTATTATAAGGCTTTCAACCCGCTCCTGTAAACTCGCGTAAGTTTCTGAAAAACCGGCGATTTTAGACAAATTGGTGCGCACCACTTTTAATCCTGCAATTGTGCCTAATTCTTCCTGCTGAATTTGGTTAAAGGCAACTCCCAGATGTTCTGTAAGGACTTCAACATTGTTCAATTCTTCGTGGCGTTCCTCAAGAGTCTCCTGCATTCCGTCCTTTAAACGGGCTTCTTCAAGTTCCTTTAGCAAAAAAAGATTGTAATCATGTTCTTTTATAGCCAATGCCTGAGATTCCTTTAACACCGTCAATTTGTGTTGCAGTTTTTTATAATCTTTAAATCCTTCCTGAAACTCCTGTAACGAATCGTGATTTTTAGATAGTGTATCCAATATCTCAAACTGATATTGGTTTTCCCCTAAGCTCAGCGTTTGGTGCTGCCCGTGAATGTCGATTAAAAAATCGCCCAATTTCACAAGCGTGAGAAGAGTTACAGGAGTGTCATTTATAAACGCCCTGGATTTACCCGATGCGAGAATCTCCCTACGAATGATGGTCTGGTCTTCATAATCCAGATCTTCGGCTGTAAAAAAATTGGTGAGTTTATAATCGGCAATATCAAAAACCCCTTCAATGACACATTTGTTTTTTGAATTCCGGATCGCGCTATAGTCTGCACGTTTTCCCAGAAGAAGTCCAAGCGCGCCAAGCATAATGGATTTCCCGGCACCGGTTTCGCCCGTAATTATGGTAAACCCCTGTTGAAGATCAATTTTGATATCTTCAATCAAGGCGTAATTTTTAATAGATAAAGCAGTTAGCAAATTATAATAGATTTGAAGCTAAAGATACAAGAGAATTTCATTCCAATCAAAATCGAATGCATTAGAATTGGATCTTCCTCCAATTTTCTGCATACATAGGCGCAATCCTGTTTAAAGTATCCACAAGATCGGCGATAGGAACTGATGGGCCGGCACTGAAAATTTGTTCGATTTCCTGAGCTTTGGAGTCAAAAAATACCCGCAATAACAATGAATTTGGCCTGCTGTTATTCATACTTCGCAAATTTTGAATTGAGTTTGCAATCGCTTTTTTTCCTGCGGCAGGATCTTTATGCATTACATCCAGACCCAGGCGGTGGTATTGGTACAAGGTGGTTCGGTAATCCAGAAAGGCGTTAGACAACAAATCGGCATTAAGCCTGTAACGGGAGCGACTTCCATCGGCACCACGCCAGCCGGTATTATTGCTTTGTTGAGCTGTAGTCACAATTCGGTTAGCTTCTTCAAAATATGGAGTTCCGCCTTCCTGTTCAAAAGTATCCGCATCCAATCCCAAGATGGTATAAACGTAGAATGATATTACCGAAACCAAATTGGAAGAATAAGCATTCTGGCTGTATGTTAAAGGCTCAAATTCCCTGTAATTGAAGCTGAATTGTTCATCGTTAAAATTGAAGATAGGAGTGATCATTGTAGATCCAAAAACAGGACGTGAGGATTGCACCTGAATAGTTCCTATAAATGAATCGTTTTCAAATTTTGAAATATTGATAAAAACACTGAAACTGATGCGTTCGTGATTGGCATATTCCCGGTCTGTCCAACTGGTTTGGTTGATGAATTCAGAAAGCGATCGTTGCAAGGTTTTAAAAACAGATAAATTGCTTTGTCCGGTTTGCTCGGCATTAATAATTACCTCTCCTTTCAAATCCTGGGCTGCAGCTATGGCTACCGAAAAAAACAGTACTAATACCAGTGCGATTTTATTCATTGAACAATAGGATTACTTCATTTAAAATATCCCGTGCTACTTCAGATTTAGATTTTAAATCGAAAGTTTTCACTTCGCTTTTTGTGATAATTTTAATTTTATTGGTGTCAGATTTAAAACCTGCACCATCATCATTCAGGGAATTCAGAACAATAAAATCAAGATTTTTACTTTCCAGTTTTCCTTTCGCGTTTTCCAGTTCATTGTTGGTTTCCAATGCGAAACCAACAAGTTTTTGTCGCTTTTTCAATTTTCCCATGGAAGCCAAAATATCCTGGGTTGGCGTTAAATCAATTGTCAAAACAGCTTCCTGCTTTTTTATTTTTTGTTGAGCCACAGATTTCGGCTTATAATCAGATACCGCTGCTGCCGCGATTACCACATCCATTGTGGGGTAAAATTCATGTGCCGCATTATACATTTCCTGGGCACTTGTAACCCTGATAATCCTAATGTTCGAATTTTCCAAATTTAAATGACTGGGACCCGATATAAGGATTACATCAGCGCCTAATCCAGCTGCTTCTTTTGCCAATTCAAATCCCATCTTTCCACTGGAATGATTTCCTATAAAACGCACAGGATCTATAGCTTCATAGGTTGGTCCTGCCGTAATCATGACTTTTTTATTGCAAAGCGGCATTTTTTCGCGCAGGCGGTTTTCTATAAAGCTAAGAATATTTTCCGGTTCCGCCATTCGACCCTCACCGAAAAGGCCACTGGCTAGTTCCCCAGATTCCGCAGGGATCATACAATTTCCATAAGACTGGAGGATTTGCAAACTCTTTTTGGTAGCAGGGTGCTGGAACATGTCCAAATCCATTGCCGGAGCAAAATACACCGGGCATTTTGCTGAAAGATAGGTAGCCAAAAGGACATTGTCACTGGTTCCGGATGCCATTTTAGATAAAGTATTGGCAGTAGCCGGGGCTATAAGCATAAAATCGGCCCAAAGGCCGAGTTCTACGTGACTGTTCCAGGTGTCATTTTCATCATCCTCATCAGTGAACGATGAAATCACCTTGTTTTTTGAAAGTGTGGAAAGGGTAAGCGGGGTGACAAAACTCTTTGAAGCCGGTGTCATGATAACTTTCACCTGAGCACCGGCCTTAATAAATAATCTGACTAAAGGAGCTGTTTTATAGGCAGCAATACCGGCAGAAACGCCCAATAGTATTTTTTTGTCCTTCAGAACACTCATTATATTAGTTTTCTTCTGAAGTCTCCTTGGTATCGCGATAGTAAATTTTATCTTCTAACCATTCCTGAACTGCCAAAGAGTGTGGTTTAGGTAATTTTTCGTAGTATTTTGAAACTTCAATTTGTTCTTTGTTTTCAAAAACCTCATCCAAACTATCGTTGTACGTGGCAAATTCATCCAGTTTTTCCAAAAGTTCTCTTTTGATCTCACCATTGATCTGGTTAGCCCGCTTAGAGATTATTGATATCGCCTCATAAATATTGCCCGTTGGGGCATCCACAAAATTCTTGTCGATTGTGGTCGTGTTTATCGGTGCCTTGCTCTTTTTCAAATCCATAATAGGTAGTAATTAAAAATTTTGTAGTCTAGATTCTAAATCCTTGTTTGAAGTTTGTATCAAATCGTAATAAGCGCTTCCTTCCGGATAATATTTTTGATAACTGTTGTAATATCCTTTAGCGGTATTCAATCGCTCTGCCATTAACTGCGTGTAGCTGTTGATCGCCAATTGATAGCCGGAGTCAAACCTGTAATAAAAAGCAGCTTCCCTGAACGGAGAACCTGGATATTCATTAACAAAATTTGTAAAGGCCACCATCGCCGATTTATAATTTTGAGTATGGTGATATTGTTTTGCAATTTCGTAAGCTTTCTTTTCCAGTTTTACCCTTAATTCGGTAGCAAGTTTATTGGCCTCT
>Ga0314774_1001903_pt1 | contig 12519 bp, 7 predicted proteins | sample MetaGCBIA2018_FD_204515 | JGI IMG/M metagenome (GOLD analysis project Ga0314774, IMG submission 204515) | Cryopeg brine microbial communities from Beaufort Sea near Barrow, Alaska, United States - CBIA 2018 | ecosystem: Environmental > Aquatic > Marine > Coastal | place: USA: Alaska | collected... | reverse complement strand
AATGACAGGGAGCGCCTTGGCTCCAAGGTTTTTGAATTGACCGATAAGGAACTTAAAGGCAAAGATATAGATATCAGAGCCGTATCGGCTTTATTGGTAGCTGGTATTTATTACATGGTACTGCATGCCAAATCGACCGATACCCTGTTTTGTGAGATAGATATAAATAAGCCCGAAGGCATGGACAGGATTAAAAATGCTATCAGCGTAATTTTAGAAAAAATATATGACAATTAAATTGTCTCTAAATTTTTCTAAAATTGGAGGCAATTTAATTCGGTGACAACCCGTAGCTTTTAAAACATTTCAAAACCGGACAAATCTCTGATTTAGCTGGTTTTAGGATGGCCACCAGCGGCAGCGTAACGCCCTGTTATTGAAAAGAAAAAAATGATCTTTTAGCTTCCTTTTAAACAGTATTGGTCCTAATAGATTTGGGGAATTGTAACACTTCACAATGTGCGCTTTTTTCTTTTGCCAATATTAACTTTTACAACAGTTTTGATTGCAGCATATCCATGTTATCCCCAATCTTCTGATCTATAGCCCGGACATAAATTTGGGCAGTCGAAAATTTTGAGTGTCCCAGAAGCTTGGAAACAGTTTCTTTGGGTACACCATTGGAAAGGGTAACAGTCGTAGCAAATGTATGTCGTGCAACATGAAAACTCAAATTTTTCGAAATTTCACACTGTGATCCAATTTCTTTTAAATAATTATTGGTTTTTTGATTACAATAAAATGGGAGTAAGCTCCCGAATGTTTCAAGCTGTAGATATATATTCAATATTTCACTGGCCTTATCCAGTAATGGTATTTTCATGGGTGTTTGGCTTTTTTCACGGGTACAGTAAATCCAAACTTTGCCGTTTATTCCCTTTACCACATTATCCTGGGTCAAATTCTAAACATTGATATAAGATAATCCTGTATAGAAGGCAAACAGAAGAATGTTTTTGGTGATATCTAAGGTAGTCCGGGAAATTTGTCTATTCTAAATAAATATCCAATTCCCTTGAATATTTATTTAGAATAGGTTCACTAATCTCCAATTTTCGTTGTACTGAATTATAGGACATGTTCTTGGTCAAAAAGTCCTCAGGATCTGGATTCCGTTCATGCTTTTTACTAACCGAAGCGGTTTAGAACTTCATCCTGTTAGTTGATTCAACTTCCAGACCCATTCTGTGGATACCATTTTTCAAAGTTACGGGATTTAGAAATTAGCCGGCCTTATAGCGGATCAAACCCAAAATTCAGGATTCCCGGGCGGCCTATCCTAATTCTAAATTCCCGAATAAAAGCATATCAAAAAATGGTAACAGCGGATATCCTTTTATTTATCTAATTTCTGATATAACCAATCAGGGTGTTTTTTAAAAAGTAACCAGTCACTTAATAATTCGGCATGTAATTCTTTTAAACTATTTTGAATGTCAGTGTCCAAGGATTCAAAACCACTTTCTTTACTATTAATAATTTCCGACACATAAACCATTAAGTCCTGGCAGCAGCCTACCTGACCACTAACAACAAGTGCTTTAATCTTTTCTTGCTTAAAATCATCATTTGTAAACCAAAGAGTAGTACTAAATTCAGAGGCTTTGTCAACATATTCTTTGATATTTTTACCAATGATTTCCTGATAAGTTTCTCCCTTTAATTCAGGATAAAATTTCCCCATGAATGCAAAATTTTTCTTGGTTTTATTAAAGTCAACTATGGTAAGTTCCTTTATCAGACAAGATGCCCTACGATAGGCAAATCGCTCCTTTTCGTACAACCCATTATATTGCAATTGTCTAATTCGTTTTAGAAAAATATCGGGAAATAATAATTTCAAAGAATTTATCCTGTCCAGCAACAGCACTTCCAACCTTCCTATTTTAGTCTTCTTGTAGTCAAAGAGCGTTAATCGTTCTTCAAAAAAATCGGGGATTAGTTTCTTTAGCTTTAAATTAAAGTACCCAAACCATCCTTTAGCTTTTTTTAGTAACCATGATCTGGCAACTGCAGAAAAAAATCCTATTATAAGCATAGTAATTCCAATTCCTGTAGTAATATTATTTTGAAGTTTTCCAAGTATTATCAATAGTAGCCCGATGGCACAAACAATAATCGGTAACCACATTGAATTTTTTTTGATATTCTTAAGCATATTCAATTGGTCTTCCAGCGTACTGTCTCTAAATCCGCCTGCTTTTTCTTCTGAAAACTGGAAGGGTGCCAGGTATGGGGAAGAAACATCACATAAAAAATACAAATCAAAGGCTGTTATACTTTTTTTATTTTCATATCGTAATAAGGCCGAGATGCCTTGATTGTCAAAAATCCCACCATCCATTAGCCCCATACTCCCACCATCATCTTTCAATTTTTTTTGAATAATGTTATAAACCTCAGAATGTGGATCAAAAAAATCCTCAGGAAGGGATAAGGGTTCAAACCCTCCTGGAAAAGCCGAAGAAGCTGCCACTATATCCCCGACTCGAAAGTCAATATAATGATTATTTGAAATCCTAAGTTCATTGGTTCCGAAGTAATTATAACTTCCACCATGTTGAAATCTAAACTGAAGTCCCGTCAGAAATTCTGTAGCATTAAAGCATACAAATTCTAAATGAGAATTCTTTAAATTATTTAAAACCTCAAGTGTATCATTTTCAAATAAAGTATCATCATATATTTCTGAAAATGCATTAATCAGATTTTTCTTTTTATAAGCATATTTCCAAATTCCCTTTGTACTTATTTTGGTCAAAGCTTCCTTTACCAAATCTTGTTCGCTCATCCATTCCAGTAGCTCATGGTAAATTTTGCTAAATGGTTTGTTTTTTTGAATACCCACCACATAGAATGCACCTGTAATAGTACCTCCAGATACGGTAGAAATAGCTTTTACATTTTCTAGAAGGGATTTGTCTTTATATTGTTTATCGTTAAGATAACTTAAAATACCTAAGTGAAAACTGGCTGCTCGGTAGCCACCACCACTCATCGAAAGGGCAATACGCTCTAATGGATTCCACGAAATTTCTTCTTTAAGTTTTATAAAATCGTCTTCCATAGTATGAATGTTGTTTCTTATTTGTCAAAATATATAGATAACTAAGAAATTACACTTTCCTTAATTTCCCAAAACTTTCTAATTCAAGAAATTTAGATTTAAACAACTTGCATGGTATTTTCATTTTTAGAAGATTGTGAAAATTTTCGTCATGAGTGGAAAGTATTATTTGCTTTTTGCTATTTACCACAATGCTTCTTAGCAAGTCGATTGTTGATAGCACATTTATGCTATCCATAGATTGAATTGGGTCATCAATAAAAATACAGTCGTACTTTTTAGAGTTAAGAGCTACAGCCAGAAAAATACTCAAGCTCAAAATATTTATTTGTGCCGTGCTGAAATAGAGATTTGGAATTAGACTGTTCTTGTCATTATCATTCTCACTCCCTTTTACATAGACATCTAAGCTTGGGGTGGTATCTGTGAAAGTTGCGATAAATTTAACTTTTTTAAAACTTGGGTGTGGGTCTATTTTTCCGTAAATCTCATTGATAAGATTTTCATAGAAAAATGCTTTAATTTGTTTATCTAGATGATTCTTTGTTTTTTCAATTTCTTCTGTTAGCAGCGATCCGACCTCAGTTTTTATAAAATCCAATTCTTTTTTGAATGCAGTGATATCTAATTTTGCTTTCTCAGATTGTAAGAATGGTAAAATGTTTTCGGAATAACCCTGCAGTTTTTGAACTTCAATAATAAATTGCTCATATCTCCCCAGCTCATTTCGAGCATCTATCTGCATTTTTTTTAAAAGATCCTGGAGTGATATGTTTTCTATATTTTCTGGCTCTATAAATAATTTCGTCTTCAGATGATTGTTGAAATTATCGATTTTCCTTTCTATTTTGCTTTCCTGTGAAACGGTTTCATTCAATTTATCTTTAAGTTGGTGTTCATTTAACTTTATGACTTTGGCAGATAGATTTTTTTCAGTATCGCGTAATGAATTCAACTGATTGTCCAATAGAGTGATCTCTAATTGCTGTGATTTGATTTTCTCATTTACAAATACGAGGATTTTCTCTTCACCTTCATTATTTTTGACTTCCCATTTTTTAATCTCAGAATAATCACTATTACTCTTTAAAGCTTCAATTTCTTCATCCAATAGTTTTATATTTTCGTCCAGCTGATTCTGCTCAGAGAATAGATTCTGATTAATATTCTTGGTTTCTCCTGATTTTTTTTCTCCAATCCATTTTTCTTCTAAAATTTTATTGAGTTGATTCTTTAAGTTTTTCTCGTACTCATTTATTGATTCTTCATTGAATTTTGATGTTAAATCCAGTATTTTTTCGCTTTGCGTTGATATTTCCTTATTTCTTTCAGATAGCAACTTTTCTTGATCATTGCTGTCTTCACGAGCAACCTTAATTTCACTCTGAAGTCTATCTAGTTCATTTATATAAAAAGTTCGGATTCTGTCGATTATTTCTTTCCGATTTTCCCAATTGGTGTCAATTTCATCCTGTTTTTTAGAGTGCTCCATTAACAACTCTTTTATTGAGGCAGTAAGAGCTTCATTATTTATAATTTTATCAGCTAAAATGGAATAGGCTTCATAAGTATGCTCGCATAACGGGCAGGTATTGGTTTCTTGTTTATTGACTATGGCAAGTCCGGATGCTATAAATTCTTGGAGAGATTGATTTAACGAATCTTGAGAATTTATTTTCTCTTGTATATTTTTAAGCTCCTTCCTTAAATTCAGTTCTTTTCCATCGAGTTTTTCAACTTCGTTAAGGTTTTTGATCTGATCTTCATTACCATCAAAGCTCGTTTCTGAATATTGGCCCATTTCAAATTCTTGCTGAACCTGTAACAAATCGGCAACTTTTTCCTCTAGATTAGTTAGTACTGCTGAAGATGAATTAAACTTCTTCCTTTGTGCTTCAACTTTCTTTTTGGAAATATTTAATCTCTTTTCTATTGCCTCGAGATCACTTTTTAATTTTGGAACGTATTCTAATTCTTGGGATAAATTCAGTCGTTGTCTTTCATTCTTTTTATTTATATCCTTATCTTCAATGATCTTTCGTTTACTGGCCTCAATATCCTTTTCTAAAATATTGATCTTCAGTTGTTTTTCTTTTTTTTCTTTTTTTTTCTTAAAAATTTGAGAATCAATTTTAATATATGCTGGTAATTGCGCTTGTATCACTTTTAATTCACGTAGCGAACTTGTAATAGATTCTCTTGAACTTTGTTTCTGATTGATTTCGTTTTTAGCCGCACCCAATTTTTCAAAATCTTTAAGGTTTGTACTAATCTCTTCTATTATTTTTCTAAGCTGCCTTAAACTATCTTTAGCTTCAAAATAACGCTTCTGTGAAAAAAGACTTTCATTTCCGATCTCCGTAATTTTAATATTGGCCAACAGACTCTCAACCTTTTTAATCTGTGAATTGTCAGCAATTAAATCTGATAAGCTATTTTTTAAATCGGCAATGTCTTTTTTCGAGGTGGTTACTTTAATTTTCTTTAATTTTCCTTTTAACAATAGCCCATTAAGTTCATCAATTTGCACATTGATTGGACCTAACAAATCATCTTTGAAAGTATCATCAATCTGGGATTCAAGGTTTTTGATATCTGCTTTAATAGTAGATATTTTCTTAGAATTCGCTTTTGAAAGAGCAATAACGCTCTGATAATAAATATCTACTTCTCGAAGACCAGCATTGTTCTCCATAAATAATTTGTAACGCGTTTGACCATTTGATTCTTTCAAAAAACGGGAAATCGATTCTTGTGAAAGGATGACTTTCAAAAAATCAATATCTTCTTTTTCACTATCATGTTTATTAATATCATAAGCTCTCTGCGCAGAAACGTTTAAATATTTATGCTTAAATTCCTTCTTTTCTGAGTCGATAATTTTGACCCAAGTATCGTTTGTAGTTTGATGATTCTTGAGCAGTTTAATTTGTTTTGAAGATAATTGCCGTAGCATCGACAAAGATTTTTCGGTATTCTTATTATTAACCCAAAACCTTTCAATATTATCTGTTACTGCCCATTCCACCGCATCATAAAAGGAAGTCTTTCCAAATCCGTTAGGAGCAAAAAGGGAGACAAAATCTGCCGTTTCTCCACCGTTCGTGGTAAAATTAAAATTGGCATTTCTGGGGTCATCATAAATCCTGAAACCCGATATTTCTACGGAATTAAATTTCATTTGCCTTTTTCAATTTGTTAAGTAATTCTTCATAAGTTTTCATCTGCTCTTCATGTATAATTATTGCCTTTTTAATAGTTTTATCTTTTAGAATATCCCAGATAATTGGATTATATTCAAAATCTGAGGAATCGCTTTGCAGTTTTAAACCTTCAATCGACAATTGATTGTTAATGTGCTTTTTGAACAATGCATCAGTCGATAAAGATATATCTTCAACAATCTTACGGCTGGAAAAGGTGTCATTTTCTATTTTATATTTAAGTTCATCTCTTAGAATTATATTTTTTGGCAATAGAAAAAATAAATATAAATTCCAGCGCTCAAAATCTCCTTCAAATTTACTTTGGAAATGCAGAGCAATTGTATTCGTAATAGCAACCCAATTTTCCTTTAAATAATCTTCAGTATATATTTCAACGAATACTGCATGTATTAGACCCTTACCTATCTCTATACTATCAGTGGTAACCACTATATCAGGAAATTCCACCTTAAAAACTTGGGTTAGGATATTATTTGTCGATAAGTTTTCCATATTCAATATATAAAATGTTTAAACATTCTTGAGTTGTCAGGCTATAAAAATCTTCATCTAAGATGGACAACATTTCCTCTTTAAATGTAGAAATATTTGCAAAACGGAACCTATCGTAAGGAAATGTACTGGCATCATTTATATTAACACCAAGTAAAGCTTGGTTCCTAATATGCTCATCACGATATTTTTTAATGTCAACAGGTATTTTATTTAATTTTATAATACCCTTGAGTTCACCTTGAGCTTTTACATTAGAAGCTACAAAAACAATTCCTCCATTCTTTAAACCGGCAAATTCTGCCTTGTGCAAATCTCTCAGATGATATCCTAAAAAATCACTATTTATATCGGAATAGAAAAACCTAAATTCTTCAAATAACGATGTCAAATCCTCAAATTGATGACTTTTGTTTTTAATTATATTGAGGATAACGAGGAGCTCAAACCATAGTGACCAAATCTTCTTACTTTTTAAATTAGAACTATCTTGGTCTACCATTATCAACATTTTCTCATCAATGAAATCACGAATAGCTATAGGTGTTAAATCACTTTTGCTAATTTCTACTGCCTTTGAGATTAAAGTTGTAGAAAGGTGGTTTTCTTTTTCCATTTCTAGTGGTCCAGAATTCATTTCAAAAATATTCCCGACCAATGCACCAAAAGATTTCAAAAATCCAGGGAGCAGTTTGTCAAGAAGTTTATTTTTAGAATATTCATCGATTATTTCCTCATAAGCGCTCATTGGAATATAACCAATCTCACCCAAATTATCTACAGCCATATTAGCCATTCTGGATTGTATGCCAATGATACAAATATTGCCGATTTTGTTTAAGCAAAGTAGGCCACCACCAGAGCAACCCTTTACGTCTTCCTTTGAAAGTCCATCATCCAATTTTGCTATTTCAAAAAAACTTCCTGATCCTAAAAAATATTTGATCGGATAAAGAGCGCTTTGCTCACCTGGATCATTACCAGTAGCAAGCCTCTCTGGAAAACCACATAAAAAATATTTTAACGTCGTATTATTTTTTAGCTGAGATTCTATCCTATTATAATCCTCTTTATATGGAATCTTTAATATAGCTGCATCTACTAATTGGTTTGGATGCGGAAAAAAATTAACTCCAATATTTAAAATAAATATATCTGAATTCTCGCTCCAGAAACCATCATTATATTTTTGAAAGGTTATAGATATTTCAAATCCATTTTCCAAAAGATTTCTATCTTTAGCTTTAGCTTCGTTTGTTTGAAACAAATGCTTGGCAGTTAAAATATAAGTATGTTTATCATCCATAGGTTGAAACATACATCCACTACCATTACCAACTTTTACAGTGTACTTCCTTAAATCGTTGTTTTCCATTAATTTATATCAACTTCTGAAATTGATTTTAACTTTAATTCAGGATAGTCTGTCTTATCCTTAACTGTCAAAATGTTATCATGCACAAACTCGTAATTAAAATGAATCGTTGCACTTGGGTTTTTTGCAACAATTCTTGCAATTGTACTTTTATGGGGATGACCGTGTGCAGAACTATTTGTGCTAACAATATAGTTGTTAGTTTCTATTAAATCGAAAATCTCTTTGTTATTATTTGCTTTGCTACCGTGGTGGGACACTTGCATAAACTCAACTTCAACGGGATTCGTTTTTGAATATCCCAGCTCTTCCAAGGATTTAATTACAGTTTTAGGATGTGAATCTGCCAATAACAAAAATTTCTTACCCTTAAAAGTGATTAGGCTTGAAATGCTACTGCCGTTTTTCTCACTATCGTCTTGTTTGAATTTAAATGATGGCTGACTTTCTTCAAAAATGAGATCGGATATATTTTTTCCCCAATCTTTTTCTTTTCTGCTTGTATATGCAAGGTCACCAGTTTCTTTATGGTATAATTTGAGAAGTTTCTTTAACTGTTTATCGGTCGGAGTTAAAACCTGTATAGTAAGACCGAAACCTTCCCAACGAAAATTTTTCTTAATAACGCCATCCTTAACAAGTTTATGTTTTCTTAAAAAATTTTCAAACTCTATACCCTCATCAACGCCTGTAAAAACATTAGAACCAATTTTTAAAAATAAACTTAAATCTTCATTCTTAGGCTCCTTCAAATATTTAGCAATTGCTTTTCCAGAATTGAACCATACTTCACTAATTTTATCAGAAGCTTCGTTATCCAACTCAAACCATTTCAACAATCCCTCAATATGGTCATTATCTATATGCGAAAGGACAAGTAAATCAATTACTTCTCCTCTAAGTTTAATTTCCTCGATTTCTTTTTTAAGAAATCCTGCCCTTTTTGTTCTACTAAAATAGGTTGCCTCCGTTCCTCCATCTATTAAAATATTTCTAGGATTACCATCATTATCCAAAAAACTTATCAGTATTGAATCCCCATTTTCAGCCTTTAAAAATTTTATTTTCATAGTTGGACCTTAATTTCTGTTACTATAACCACATTGTTAATACTCCCTTAAAAAGGAGATTGGTAATTTTCAAAAATTAAGTGTAGGGAGAAAACTTAAATTTGAGTTTTAAAAAGTTAAAATTCGGAATAATAATAACATTATCAAAAGAAAATAGCTTTTAGATTAGGGTCGAACATCGATCAAACAAATCTGATTGAATCTCAATTCATTTAAAATTTTAAATGAATTTTACATATTGCATAAATTTACCTCCAGAAATCACCAACCTATATTATAAAAACATTATATTTAAAATTAGCGTGATTCAATTAATTTAAATTAATGTAAAATAAAATTTTGAGTCCGATTCGGTGACTTGTTGAGATTATAATTTTGAGAAGCCAATGTTGACAGGGGAAACAGTTAATGTGGGGCGTTCTACCACTCCAACGAACATTGTATAAAAGAATATAAAACACGGTAAATCATTTGATTTTCCGTATTTTATGTTTTTACTGATATCAAATAATATCATAGTCCAACTTGTACTATTGGCCGTTTTAGCCCTAATCAAGATTGTTGGGAAACCCTCGTCTAGGGATAATTCCACAACGTTGGCTAAACCCTGGGTTTTTCCTGTCCAGGACCTCCAAAAATAAATTTTCTGGATCCCAAATCATTTTAGCAGAGGTTTTGGCAACCGCAAAAGCTATATCTAAGGAAAAAGAGGTTCGCTTTAAGTATATTTCGTGAGATAAAATTCCTATTCAGATGCTTCATAAACTATCAAGCAAATTTTATTCATCAATATGTTAAGGCATTGGATAATGTGATAAACTTTTAAAAAGACCGTATCTGTTAAAATATCTAGAAATCCCAACCCCTCAGCACATTCCCCTCCATTCCGTTGCTCTCCATTCCGGGGAAAGCGCTTCGTCGAAAAGGTCTTGGACACAGGAAAAAAAGTTGATCCCCTTCGTTGCGCTAATCCGCGAATCCCGAAAAAAGTCGGGAGCGGAAACGCTTCACTCCGGGAAGCATTTTTTTGCCTGAGTCCGCCGGATCTAACTCCTTTCACACTCAGTTCTTGCCGGAACCGGTTGGAACTTCAGCCCGTTAGTTGATTCACCTTCCGAGCCATTTTACCGTTTACCATTTTTTGAGAAAGCAAAGGTCCGGAATTTAGAAATTAGCCGGCCTTATAAACGACCCATCCCCAAAGTCTGGAGGTTCGGGCGGCCTATCCTAATTCTAAATTCCCGGTTAAAAGCATATCAAAAAATGGTAACAGCAGCCGGCCTTTAGTTTTGTATTATAGATTATATCTATTATGATTATGATGTTGAAAAGAGGGGGTCTGGGGGAGACTCATAAGTTTTAAAATTGTCAATATCTTTTTACTTTTAAAAAAAGAACGGGGTGAACTAGAGCGCCGGCTAGGGTAACTGCCTTTGTAGAGTATTAGTCCCCGTTCTTTATAACCGGTTGTCCAGGACAAGATAGGATAGTAGCCTTTGCTAATAAAGGTATTAGTCTAAACAACCTTTTTAATCTTATAAATTATGGATATCAAAGAAGTTATCGGCATCGATGCCAGCAAATTGACATTGGATTGCTGCATCCACGGCAGTGGATTGCAAAAAGTTTTTAGTAACAATTCAAAAAGTATTGGTCAACTGGCCGATTGGGCAATAAGCAATTCATGTTCCGAAAAAAAACATGTATTGTTTGTATTCGAGGATACAGGACTCTACACATTTGAATTAATTAGCTTTCTAAATGATGGCAACTATTACATGTTCGTAGGCTCCGGCCTTGAAATAAAGCGTTCCTTGGGGATTGCGAGAGGAAAGGACGATAAGGCTGATGCCAAACGCATTGCGCAATATGGCTATAGGATCCGTGAGGAAATAACTCCTTACCATATGCCCAGCAAATCACTGGTAACACTCAAACGTTTAATGTCGTTACGAAGAAAATTAGTCACACACCGTGCGGGATATGTAGCTAATCTAAAAGAACAGAAAAGAGTACTGAAAGATGAAGAAGTACTATTTGCTGCACAGCAGGCCGTAATAGATGCAATCGCTGTTCAAATAACTGGTATTGAAAAAGAAATAGAAAGAATCATAGCTCAGGATCCCAAACTCGAAAGACTTCAAAAACTGCTCACTGGAATAACGGGCATAGGAAAAGTGACAGCCCGGTTCCTGATTGTCTATACCGTTGGTTTTACTGCTTTTGAAAACTGGAGGAAATTTGCTTCTTATGTTGGTATTGCCCCGTTCCCCAATAGATCTGGAACCAGTATCAAAGGCAGGAATAAAGTAAGCAATTTGGCTAATAAGGAAGGCAAGGCATTATTACATATGTGCGCCACTTGTGCCATTCGGTGCAATCCGGAAATGAAGGTTTATTATAAAAAGAGGCTGGAAAAAGGAAAACATACAATGAGCACATTAAACATCATCAGGAACAAATTGTTGGCCAGGGCATTTGCTGTAGCTGGAAGGGGAACACCTTATGTTGATACGATGAAATATGCTTCATAATACCTATTCCTTCAGATGAAGATTTTTTTAATAAGGAACCAAAAACGGATATTTCTCGTTTTATAGCGTTCTATAAATACTGAATTTTTTCGAGGCGGAGTTATTGTTTTGACTACCGCCCCACCACGCTTACCTATTTTTGAATAGCAAAAATACAATATCCATTCTTGGACAGCGGCATAAAGCCAGGCTCGCTGCTCTCGCCTTTTTTATACGCTTTACCAAGCCCGGATATTGTAATGATAATAAGCATCAAAAAAAGGTTACGCGACGGCGCTATGGGAAGTAAATCAAAAAACAGTCTTGTAAAACCGAAATTGACTCTCAAAAATGGAACGGCACAAAAAATCAAAAAAGGAAAACGCTCAAGATATAATAAGTAAATCACCTCCTTCTCTCTCGTAATAAAGTTCTAACAATAAAGAAAAATTATGATAAAATATTTGCTTTAAACATAGGATACTCTATGGGAAGTAAATCAAAACCGACAAGGCCTCGTTCAGTTCAACCTTATTTTTTTCCTTCAACCTGAGAATCAAAAATGGAAAACGCTCCGGATATAAAAAGTAAACCATTTGAAAAAGTGTTAAAAACAGATTGGTGTTAATTGATGCAGTTTACCATTTTCAGCCAACTCAATCAGCTTTAAGAACACCAATTCATACCATTGAGCGTGAAAACTTATTGCACGTAAAAATGAAATAATATGTATCTTAAATAACTGAATTACAGGACATTTTAACTAGTTCTGTTT
>Ga0314774_1001902_pt1 | contig 12522 bp, 17 predicted proteins | sample MetaGCBIA2018_FD_204515 | JGI IMG/M metagenome (GOLD analysis project Ga0314774, IMG submission 204515) | Cryopeg brine microbial communities from Beaufort Sea near Barrow, Alaska, United States - CBIA 2018 | ecosystem: Environmental > Aquatic > Marine > Coastal | place: USA: Alaska | collected... | reverse complement strand
TTTCATTACTCATCATCCTCAGCCCCTTCACCATATGGTAATAAAAATGTGTTTGCCACTCTTTTATATCCTGTTTGGATTTTTTTAATTAATTTTTTTTCTTCCAGTTCATTGAACCATTTTTTTACTGTTCTTTCATCATTACCAAAGAAAATAGCGATACTTTCGACACTGTGCCAGCATTCTCCAGTAAATGTATTTACATGGAATCCTAAATAAATATAAAGTTTTAAAGCTCCACCACTTATTTCTTTTAAATGTATATCTTTAAAATCAGTATATACAACAAAGAAAGGTGTTTTCAACTCTCGCCTTATATCTTTCCATATTTTATACTTTAGTTTTAATTTATCCATTTCAATTTTGTATACATATTTACCCTTGTATTTTTTATCCATTCAAATCACCTGAAAATATCATACTACTTTTAGTTAATATATGCAATATTATTCATCAAAAAATCTATTTTTTTTGAAAAATCAGTGTAATTGTGTTTAATAGTGTTTAAAATAAGAAATAAATATCATTTTTAATACAAAAAAGTTCCCCCTTTTATAATTATAGTTATATATTATAATTATAAATTAATACTTTCTTATTCATTAAATTTGGTGTATCATTCTATACATAGATACATATAATAAATTACTAGATGTTTAAATATTGAAAATAATGTAAATAATGTATTTATGGCGTTTATGGTTTATGGACTTTATGGACTTTATGGTTTTACGGTTTATGGACTTTATGGTTTATGGATTTTATGGTTTATGGACTTTATGGACTTTATGGTTTTACGGTTTATGGACTTTATGGTTTATGGATTTTATGGTTTATGGACTTTATGGTTTAAGGCAGGGTATTTATACCTTGCCTTTTTTAGTTGTCTCAATTTCTTATGGCTTTTTATTGTTGTTTACCTGTTGACATTATGCCATAGCATACACGAATTTTAATAATATAAATCATAACTATTATGACACACACAATATGTGGTAAGCATAAAAAAATTATAACTATATATGGTATTATATAATTAAATCCAATAAATCTCAATATTAAAAATGTATTAATAATATGTGGTTTCTTTCCAAATACATATGAACGTTGATGAAATTTTTAAATAGTTAATTTATTAGAGCATTGTATCTATTGCAAAAGGTATAATGAAACATAAGAGGATAAAATCGTTATTAAACTTTGTATACCAATACATTATAAAATATAGTGTAAACTATTATGAATAATACTTGACACATAATACAATAATATTTATACTTTGTAGTATAGAAATATATTGAAAGTGTGGTGTTGAGCATCAGTAAAGTTTTTGGGTATATACGAGTTTCCACTTCTACACAAGTAGAAAAGGGTTTTGGACTAAAGACACAAGAGCAGGCCATAGAAAAGTATTGTATTGATAAGAAATTAGAGCTAGTAACAATATTTAGTGACGAGGGTGTAAGTGGAACTAATGAAAAAAGAATAGGCTTAAATGACCTATTAAGTAGCTTCAATGGTATTAATAAAGTAATAGTATTAAATACTAGCAGACTATGGAGAAGTGATGGAGTAAAGGTATCTGTTATAAGAGAAATAATAAAAGCAAAAGCAGATGTTATAAGCATAGAGCAACCAACTTATTCAATATATAATAAAGACCCTAACGACTATTTAGTTAATAGTATGATGGAAATTCTGGACACATACGAGAGAATGAGTATATCCTTAAAACTTGCAAGAGGTAGAAGAACAAAAGCAAAGACAGGAGATAAGGCTTGTGGTGTAGCTCCAATAGGTTATAAATGGAACAATAATAAAATAGTAATAGACGAAGTAACAGCTCCTACAGTAGAATTGATATATAAAAAGTATTTAGAGCTACAGAGTTTAGGCAAAGTTAAAAACCACTTAGATGTTGAAGGATATAAAACTAATAGAGGTAAACAATTTAGTAGACAGAGTATAAGCGACATATTAAGTAATGACTTCTACAAAGGTATATTAACACATGGCGACATAAAGAAAGTCGGTAGCCAACCTATAATAATTAATAAAATAGTATTTGGTAAAGTTCAAAGTTTATTAAATAAAAATAGCAATTTATAAGAGGGGGTAACTATTACCTTCTTTTTTTATATTTAAAATGTATTGAGATTTTGGAATATATTGTTTAACATTATCATCAAGGGGGAATTTAATATGGATATTATACTTAACATAATATGTGTTTTAAATAGTTAATTTAGGAGGTTTTATCATGGAAAATGAAACTATAATTAATGATGAAAAAAAATTTAGAAAAGTTTTTGCTAAAAGGTTAAGAAAATTACGTATAGATAGAGAATTAACTTTGAAGGAATTTGCAGCAGCTTTATGCCAAAAATATGATGTTGAAATAACGTATGGTAGTATATCAAATTATGAACGAAGCTTTAGAATACCTTCAATTTACGTTTTAACATTTATAGCTGATTTTTTTAATGTGAGTAATGATTTTTTATTAGGTGTTACTAATATAGAAAATGAAGCTAAAAATGATGTAAATATATATTCAGACATAAATAATATGACTATAAAAGAAGTTAATGAATTATATTTAAAAATAAAAGATATAGGAATTAATTTTAATAAATAAATTAGAAAACACGTAAAATGGAGGGTAGCTGATACCTTCTTTTTTTATTGTAATATAGTAAGAGGGTAAAGAAATTGTATGAGCATAAGGGGTTTTTGTCCCCACCTATGGCATGGAGTAAGGCAAAGCCTAACAAAACAGAGGGTACATAATTTAATGTCTTTCCGTAAGTAGATACGTATGTTTTAAAAAATGTTTTTTACAGTTTATAGTCTATTCCGTATTGACATACGTATGTTATTTTATTTTATTTTCTTATTTTAAAAAGAAAAAACCCCACAGTATAAAGGGGTAAAGTGGCCATATATAGATAAATAAAGGCAAGGAAAAGACTTCATAAAAAAATATCCACAAAAAAAAATATATAAAATAATATGGGGGTAGCAATTTTGGACACATAAAAAGACACCCCATTATGAGTGCCTTAATAGTTCTTTAATATCATATCCTTTGTACATACGTCTTAATTCTAACTCAATATAGTCCTTTGTAGTCTGTGTAGTGTCCTTTTGATTGTATACGTGTACTAATATGTTTAATAGTTTTCGTGGTGCGGTAAGTCCTGTTAATTCAATATTCATATTATCACCTACTATTATTATATCCCATTTAATTCCTTATGCCTATACATTAACCTTAGGAGACTTTTTTTATTTATAAACCCTTAAAAGAAAAAAATACACAGAAAAGAGGTAAATGGGTATATAGCACTTTTTTTATTTATTTAGTATTACAATTAAAATATAGTAATTACAACATGTTTACGTGTATAATGTATATTACAAGCATAAAATATATTATGAGGTGATTAATGTGGAAGAAGTAAAAGAGAATAAAAGTATAGTTACCAGTTACAGATTGAGCCAGGATACAAAGGATAAACTGCAACAACAGTTGAAGGACTTGGGAATGACACAGGAGCAGTATTTCAATAAAGTAGTAAGTTCAATGGAACTGGAGAATGTGAAGCAAAATAGTTTTTTAGCCAAAGACACAACTATTATACAAAGCAATTTGGATTCTATACTGAACGCATTTATAAGTATTGCCGATAGTAGTAATAATTTAATAGGAAATAAGGATGTAGAACTTCAAGAGCTAAAGGCAAAATACAAAGATATGTTGTCTGACAAGGAAAGTTTCATTATGAACCAAAAGCAAGAATTGCAAGAGAGCTACAGCAATTTGGTGCTAGTTCAAACTGAAAATAAAGAATATGAAGGCGAATTGTTTAACATTAAAATTGAACATAACAAACAGATGGAGCAGCTAGAAGGAAACTTGAAAGATAAAAATTTAATAGTAGATGAATATAAGGGTAAGAATGATGATTTGTTAAGCATTGTAGCCGAATATAAGCAATTTAAAGTTGAACTTGAAGAGTATAAGAAGTTACTTGCCGATTCACAGGCAAGGAGCCTTGATTTAAGCAATAGTATTAGAGATAAGGACTATAACATTACCCAGTTGAATAAGAGCCTTGAGAAGTTACCACAGGAACATATGAAGGATTTGGAGCAACTCAAGAAAGAAAGTGCATTAAACATTAAGGTAGCAGTAGCAGAAATTAAAGAAGACTTGAACAATAAGTTAAGCCAGGAACAGTTCAAATATAGTAAAGAGATAGAACTATATCAATCAAAGTACAAGGATTTACTTGAAGAGCTTGAGAAGAAGAGAACCCCTCCAAAAGCTATCAAAAAAGTTAAGGGTAGTCCCACCATTTAAGTCTTAACTGAAATTTAATTAAGCTTAACTAAGCAATGAGAGGGCAACTAAATCATTCTCTTTTCTTATATGCTGCTATTGTCCAATGAACTATGGCATAGTAGAACTTCTTGTAGTTGTTGCGATTTTTATTACACAATATGAAGTTAAGGTTTTTGAATCAGTGGTTTTTGATGCAAACTACCATAAATCATTAACCAGGAGCAAAGAAAGTAAAACTTTTATAGAATGAAGAATAGGAAAAAAACCCATGTATATAAGGGGTAAACCCCCGCTCTATAAAAATATGTACAAGAGTAAGGAACGTTAAAAAAAACTACAAAAAATATATTTATAAAAAATATCTCCAAAAAAATTTTAAAAAATTTATAAAAAATAATTACATAAAGGAAAATATAACCATGTTGTAGAATATATTAATTATTATACCTGAAATTGAAGGGGGGAATACATATAATGTCAAACGTATTAAGATTAATTTATACGGCTTTCACACAGCCAAAAGCATTTTTAATGTTTTTTGCTATTCCAGTAGTGGCGGCATTTTTATTTATAATTACTCTTTTCTCAGCTCAAACTTTTTTTGGTGGTTTTTTGGGCCTATCGATAGTAATTGGTTCTACTATATTTCTAGAAAAAAAGGTAAATAATTCAAATATGAAGGGATAGTAATATGAAAGAAGATTTTAAATAAACATTTTGATTTTATAGAGGGTGTTTTATTTTTTATAAATTCTTTATTTCAAAAAAGATGTGTATACATGCGAAGTTCATTTAGCAATATTTATATTTAAGACAACTTCTCTATGTTGTTGTTTTAAATGTTTTAAAGATACAACATAGTTTTAAAGATTTTACGCATACTCCTAGACTAGTGGTAGCCTAGGTTACCAAAATATAATATGACCAAAAAGGGGTGAACTATGACCAAAAAGGGGTGAACTACAGTATTAACTATGACCAAAAAGGGGTGAACTATGACCAAAAAGGGGTGAGGTGGCAATATATTATGTCTTGACATGCCAAAGGTCATAATATACAATTTTACTGGGGTGGTAAATAATGGCCAAACACAAAAACTTAATAGTAAAATCTAATTATATTGTTGAGGCTTCATATAAGCTAAGTGTTGGAGAGCAAAGAGTTATATATGTTTTAACCGCTATGATTAATAAGGATGATGAGGATTTTAAATTATATAAATTTACCGCAAAAGAATTTGCAAATATAATTGGAACAAAAAGTAAGAACATATACAGCCAGGTTTCACAGTACGTTGAAGCTTTGAGGGATAGGGATTTAACTATAATAAAAGAAAAGTCCGTTTTAAAAACTAAATGGTTAAGCTCGGCTGAATACTTTGTTGATGAAGGGTATGTAGAATTAGAATTTTCACCAAAGCTTAAACCATATTTGCTATTGCTTAAAGAAAGATTTACAAAACTTTCACTTGAACAGATGGTTAATTTTAATAGCCAGTATGCAGGAAGAATATATGAGTTTTTAAAACAGTATCAAAATATAGGATTTAGAACTTTTAAAATTGAAGGTTTAAAGGCTTTACTTGGAATAGAAAATGGAGAATATAAGTTGTATGGGGATTTTAAAAGAAAAATATTACTAAAAGCACAACAAGAAATTAATCATGAAAGTGAATTGTTGATTGATTTTGAAGAAATAAAAACAGGTCGCAAAGTAACTTCAATAAAATTTTACATAACCAGTAATAAAGCCAAGAATGAAATAGCGGCAACTGTAGAAGAAGACGACACAGAGGACATAAAACAAGTACAGGCTATAGTTCATGAAGGTATAACAGACATTAATGCAAGAGCAATACTAAAGGCTGCCAATGGAGATATTGAAAAAATAAAAGAAAAATATAATATCATTAGCCAGTTGAGCAAAGTAAATAATTTAGTAGGTGCTATGGTGAAGGCTTTAAAAGAGAACTGGACAACTACGAGCATACAAAAGGTAAGTACCTTCAATAATTATGAGCAAAGGACATACGATTTTGATGAATTAGAGAAGAAATTATTAGGTTGGGACAATAAATAATTATACGGATACTATAGTATGGCTAAAAAAGTAGGCTTTCCTGAATATGTAGGTGTAGTAAAAGCTACATAGGGTAATGCACCTGATCCAGAGAAAAAATCAAAGGAAGAAAGGATAGACTATAAATTATTATTGATGTAATATATAATAGTAAGTATAAGTGTACTTATTAGCGTTTTGGTAAATAATATAAAAAGATAGGAACATATAAAATGCTCCTATTTAAAAAAGTTTATAAAGAAATTAAGTAGTAAAGTAAGAAGTACTTTTATGGAAGTACTAAAGAAAGTCTTAGAAGAATCTTTCAGAGCTTCATTAAAACCATCTGCTATGGGTTTCCCGACCCACAGATGAGTTGAAGCCTTTGGGGGATTTTTTCTGTTTTTGGACTTTTTACGTTTCAATTTATCACCTCCTGTATTATCATTATTACTATTAATGTCTACTATTATTATTATACCATTTATATGTATCAATCTACATATAACATATGGGTACATATATTATTTAAGTTATTTATTTTGGGTAATAAATAGAGACGAAGTCAGGGAGAAGAAAAAAAGGTTATGTATATTGGAGTAGCAGAGATAAATGAAAAAATAAAGCAATACTTTATATACATTTTTGAAGGGGAGTGTATATGTGGGTGGTTTTTTTATATATAAATAAACATAAAGGATTCTTACATTATCTATAGAATTATTAAATATAACTAAAGTGAAACTATAGTTGTTAAAAAGGAGAAGAGCAATGTCAAAAGCTAAAAAATTAGAGTTAACAATAAAGGAACTTACTAAAATAGCACAAGCAATAAATGAAAATACAATATCTAATAAGAGCAGAAGCCAGGAAGAAAAAATAAATACAGATACCTTTATAAAACAATTTGGAATAAATAGAAAAGATTTTTCTGAAACAATTAAAGAGACAAGCATTAATTACAATAGAGCAACATTTCAATACGACCTTAATGGTGTAGAAAGTTCAAACAACAATAGTGATACTAAGGTTGTAACAGATAAAAGAACACCTAATACCAAAAGAGATACTAAAGTTACACCTACTAAACATAAAGAAAGTGAAACTATAGTTGTTAAAGGTGAAACATTAGAAACTAATGTGGCAATAGTTGAATTTGAGAATATGAAAAGTGGACTTGTAGAAATGTTAGAGTGGTATAAGAGCCAAAGAAAAAAAGAAAATATAATTGATGTTGAGATTCCAAAAATATCTATAGATAGAGAAAGGTTAACAGAAGCAGCCGTAACAAGAGGATTTAAAATATATCCTGGTGTTGTAGCAGAATTTAAAGAGTTCTGCAAAAATAATAGTCAGTACACCATGCAAGATCTAATGGCTATGGCAATGGTAGAATATATGAATACTTATAAAAAATAATTAGGGGTAAAAAGGTTATCTACAAATGTGTAGGTAGCCTTTTTCATGTTAAATAAATACGTAAAAGATTTTATAAATATAATATAGTATATATATACATAAGCTATAAACATTAAGAAATGAAAAAATATCTATGAATTTAAAGGAGAATATAGGATGAGTATAGAGTTGGGGGATATTACAATTAGTAAATTTTATAATAAAGAAAATAAAATTGGATTTTTAAAAGATCCTGATTGGAATTTAGGAAAAGGCTCACAAAAGACATATGCTACAAAATTGGCTAAAGCAGCAGAAGTAGAAAAACTATTAGAAAAAGATTTGTGTGAGTTTAGTGAAAATGATGTACTAACTTTATTTGAACATCAATTAAAAAACTCATATACCGACTATTCTTTACAATTGTTATTTAACGTTAGTAAACAATATATAAAATGGGCAATAATGAGGGGTATAAAAAAAACTAATGTAAACCCTCTTAATAAAATAAATTTTAAAACGGACATATTGGCACTAATAGATACAACACAATCAAAAAAAAAGTATCTTTCTGAAAAACAAATTTGGGAAATAGCAGAGGTAATAAAAAATCCACGAGATGTTGCATGTATAATAGCAGCATTCTATGGCATTAAGGGTGATAATTCTTCTGAATTGATTAATTTAAAAAAAGAGGATATAAATTATATAAATAATACGGTTAAACTAAACACTGAAATATCAATAAGAACAACTCATTTACCACAAGAAGTAATTGAAATCTTTAAAAACTCAAGTGAACAAAACATATACAAAAGAAGAGGGAATCCAGGCAATGGTGGAAGAATAACTGCTAATTTAATTGACAGTGAATATGTAATAAGACCAACTACAACAAATGGAGAAGGATTTGTTAAAGCCCAAACTATAGCTTCAAGGTGTAAAAATAATTTGGTGGATGCAGGTTATTTAAATATAAGTATTGATGATATTTATAAGAGTGGTAAATTAGATTTATTAAGACATAAGCAACAACAAAAAGGTAGAATCGAAATATACGATTATAAGAAAGTTAATGAACAATTTGGTGATGATCCTAATAATTATGCTTTTTTAAAAAATTTATATGAAGCGACGATGTCAGAGGGAAAATTAAACGTATTCAGCAAAAAAAAATTTTGGGATGAAGTCTATTTAGTAGATGAAATTTACTTAGTGCATGAAGGAGATATTTTTTTGTATGAAAGTGATTTTTCAGATGAAGATGAAAATGAAATGAACGCACCCGTTAAAAAAGATTTCCCAGATGAAGGTGGAGATAATTCAAGCGAAGGGGGGAGAACGAAAACTCATGTAACACGTTGTGCTAGGTCCAGGGCAGCAAGAGATCGTTGTATTGAAATTTATAAAGCTAAGTGTATCATATGCAAGTTTGATTTTGAAAAAACATATGGTGAAGTCGGTAAAGGTTTAATTCACGTACACCATTTAAACCAACTAAGTAAAAATACTGAAAAACATATAGTTAATGCTATGGAAGATTTGCGGCCGGTATGTCCTAACTGTCACTTTATAATTCATAAGAATAAAAATGAAGCATATAAAATAGATGACGTTGAAAAAATGATTGAGGATAATAAAATTCTATTAAAAATAAAAGAGTAACCTAAATTTCCTGAAGCTATTTAAAATGTAATGCAAAAAGTGATAGTTAATTCTGTCGCTTTTTTATTTTCAAAAGGCGTTTATTAATGCCATCAAGCCATCAAAATATAATTTAGTATAAATACTATAACAAACATATAAAAGTGGCTTAGGATTGATATTACAGGGGGTAGAGTGTAAAATAGAGGTAGAAGAATTAACGAGGGGGTAAGGCTAATGTGCAAAAGTAAATGGGATGACGTAAAAGATAAATTATTATTAGTAGAAGCCTGGTGTAGAGATGGACTTATAGAAGAACAAATAGCCAAGAATCTAGGGATAGGGGTATCAACTTTGTCTAAATATAAAGTTGAGCATATAGAGTTAGTAGATGCCCTTAAAAAAGGTAAAGAAGTTGCAGACGTACAGGTAGAGAATGCTTTAAATAAGAGAGCGTTAGGTTATAGCTATGTTGAAGTTAAAACTACTACCAATGCAGATGGAATAAAAACTACTACGGAAATAACTAAAGAAGTTGCTGCTGATACTACTGCACAAATCTTCTGGTTAAAAAACAGGAAGCCTAAAGAATGGCGAGATAGAAAAGATATAGATAGCAATATAAATGTGACAGGAGAACCTCCTACCAAATATGACCTTAGTGGATTTTCAGTAGCGGAGTTGAAAGAAATGTTAAAGGCATAATTGCTAAATCAACATCTCAACATTATGTGCATTTATTTAAATATTATAATAATTATATACGTGTTACAATAAATACATAAATTCAAATGAAAACAAAAAAGCAAAAGAACCTAGTTACCTCTCCGCAAAAAGTAGTAAATAGGTTCTCCATAAATGTTCATTTTTAAATATTTATCTAATTATATTATATAACTAAGATGAACTAAGTCGCAAATGGCAATTGAGGGCAACCGAGGAATATTTACCCTTTGGCATAGCTTTAGCTTTATTTTTTGCCCATTTGCTAGATTTTAAATATGGATATACATTTACGTGGATGCTTTTAAGGTTTTAATAAACTTTAGGAGCATTCTTTTTTTGTTTCTACATATGAGAGTTGTTAATAGCAAAAGAGCAACTATAAATAAATCATAAAGTTTGATGGAGCTGATGCAGTAGAATCCATTCGCTTAACCTAGTTACTGTTATTACTAGGACAAGCGTTAAGCGAGTGTGTGTGGTCGCTATACAAATTACACAGGAGGTTGTAAAGCATGGCGAGAGCCGAGGGAGTTAAGGTAGTATATGGGTGCTTAGTATACGTTGAAACTTTAATTATAATAGCAGTATTGAAAATGAAACTTGACGTAAAACTCAATGAAATACATAGTTTATCCTGTTTTTCAGGGTAAAACTATATCCATTCACCTTTCAGTTTCCTCAATGTTTTAAAACCTTTAATAATAACTTAGATGATACAAAATAAATAGTAAAAATAATAAGGAGGAATTAAAAATGGAACTAGCAGAAAAAATAAGAGAGCTAAAAAATGAATATATGAGGGATAATTACGCAAAGAACAAAATAGCAAGAAGAGCCTACAAGAAGACTTATAGGGAGAGCCATAAGGAAGAAGCGAAAGCCAGTAATGATGCTTATTGGGAACGCAAAGCCTTAGAAACCATGTAAGATGGAAAATACAAATAACTATGTTGGTTATTATAGATCCCAATTAGAGAGTTCCCTTGAGTACCAGGACTTTGTTATGGAGAAGTTATATGAGGTAGGATTCGTATTAAATTGTTATAGCAGCGGAAAGTACCAAAATAAAAAAGGGGAAAGCAGATCGGGCATTGAGGTAAAGTTTGATGACCAGATGAAAAAAACTGGAAACATATATATTGAATATGCCGAAAAGAGCCACCCTAACAACAAAAACTACGTACCTAGTGGCATAGAAAGAATAGATAACACTTGCATTGTTGCAATAGGTGATTACAATACGATTTACTTAATAGCTAAGAACTGGTTACAACAGTTTAAAAAATTAAAAGATACTATACATGTATCTACTTCAACGTCTAAAGGATATTTATTTCCAAGATCTATGGCTCAAAAATATGCTATTAAAATAATTAACTGCTAAAATTAGAGGGCTTTAAAGAATTTAAAATCAATGGTTTGGGGTGAGGGTAAAATATCGCCACCCCAAACTATTGATTTTATTTTAAATTTAATGGCTGAATTAAAGGATGTTCATAATTAACATTTAATGTTCTAGTAGGATTATCAACGTTATGGGGATTAGGTCTAAATGATGAGTTTATTAAGGATAACCGTAAACAATCATCAATTAAATCGCCTAATTTTTCCTTCTTTTCATCTTTAAAAGTTGCATTGTTTTGTAAATATGTTAAGAAATACTTTCTTGACATAAAATCTTTGTTTTTCATTGAAGCATGAAGCGTAGACGTTAAATTTATAAGAGATTGATTTATATGTAATTCACTTACATCACATATTTGATCTTTAAACACAGTGTCTATTATAATATGATTTTCTTTAAGCCTATTATATACTTTAGTGTTACATCCATTTTCTACCGAAAACACATAAACATCTTTTCCTTCATTAGTTAGGTAATTTAATAAAGGAGCATATCCACCATCTCCTGAAAAAATAATTACAGTATCTATTTTATTATCATGAACTGCTGCCATACAATCAACTACTAATGCAATATCGGCTGCATTTTTTAAATCACTAAAAATGGATAATGTTTGAATCCCTTCATCTCCGAAAGCTTTTTCTTGATCCTTCCAAAAAGTCCAATTAGCAATAGCTTTAATCATTTTTATATTACCAATTTTTTCAGTTTCGCTTCTAAAACTTCCAAAACTATCTAATTTAAATGCTTTTTTATTCTTTTCTAAACATATATGAACATTTTCATAATCTATGAAAACACCCACTTTTTTTTCGCTTTCATTACTCATCATCCTCAGCCCCTTCACCATATGGTAATAAAAATGTGTTTGCCACTCTTTTATATCCTGTTTGGATTTTTTTAATTAATTTTTTTTCTTCCAGTTCATTGAACCATTTTTTTA
>Ga0314774_1001900_pt1 | contig 12525 bp, 7 predicted proteins | sample MetaGCBIA2018_FD_204515 | JGI IMG/M metagenome (GOLD analysis project Ga0314774, IMG submission 204515) | Cryopeg brine microbial communities from Beaufort Sea near Barrow, Alaska, United States - CBIA 2018 | ecosystem: Environmental > Aquatic > Marine > Coastal | place: USA: Alaska | collected... | reverse complement strand
AACTGGAACGTAGGCTTGAGTTGAAGAAGTTCTAGACTGGGTGAGCTCCAGGTTCCACCACGAGGACTTAATTGCTCAAAAATGAGCAATTAAGTCCATGCCGAATCTCTATGTATGGATTTGGGTGAATTTACGAGAAGCGAATGGGCATCCGAATTTTGGTTTTGAATTCAACGAGTTGGATGTCACATTTACAGATGGCTACTCGCTTTACATCGTGGAATGTAAGGCGGGCAATATAACGCAAGAGCAGGTTATGAAGCTCCAGAACCTTGTGCGCTTTTACGGAGGGATCGAAGGTCGAGGCATCGTTGCCTGTTGTTTTCCACCAGATACTGAGTCGGTTAGGAAAAAAATCAAAGACGCCAGGCTGATGCTTTGGAGTGGTGCGTTATTGCCTGAGCAGATAAAAACGATGATGAACAGCATCGCCGCGCGAGCCGAAGCGATAGAGGTAGCTACGTGACACTCAATCTGGTTTGCGATATTTCCGGCAGCATGAGTGACGGCGGCAAGCCTTTCATCATGAGGACATTGGTTACCAGCATTGCGCAATGGGCTCTGTATGGCTACGGGCGCGCAGAGATTACTTTGTGGGCATGGAGCGCGGAGGCGCAGCGCATATCTGACTGGAGGCCAGGAAGCGAATTTCCGGTGGAGCTCCTTTCATGTTCAGGAACTACAAATTGTTCATCACTCGTCCGATCCTTTGGTAGCAGGTTAGACGGAAAGGTTTTGCTTCTCACTGATGGGTTCTGGTCGCGGGATGATGAGAGAGCCCTGAAAAGGTGGAAGGATGGCTTGCCCTTAGAATCGCTGAGAATCATAAAAGTTGGTGCAGATGTGAATCCCCAACTCAAAGGGCCTGAGGTGTTCTCACCCGACGATTTGTTTGCTGCGCTCGACGGCTGGGCTCAAGAGTCTGAAGAATGGGTGTAACGCTCTGGAATAGTTTTGGCGCAAGCGTCCGCGGCCCAGGTCACATTGCTCAAGGATTGGCGAACCAAGATGCGTGGATGCCGTTTCACCATGCATGGGGGGATGGCATCGTGGTTTCTGATGGAGTTGGCTCAAAACCATTTTCCAATTTTGGAAGTGAGGCTGCGTGTCTTGCAGTCACTTATGCAGCGTTGGCATGTTGTGTAAAGGCGGATATGTCTAATGCTCAGATTGAATGGGACTTCCTATTTGAAAAAATAAAAACTAATTGGCTTTCCATTATCGGACCGCTTGAGCCGCGAGATTGTTCGGCCACCTGTCTGTTCGCCGTCCGAGTCGGTGACGGATTAATCCATTTTGGGATGCTGGGTGACGGACTTGTCGCAGCTCTCAAAGCTGATGGTTCTGTCACATCACTCTCTGAAGATAAAGCCCACGGCTTCTCAAACACTACCACTGCGCTATCTGCAAATGTGTCGCGGAAGGACTGGCAGCATATTTCGCTGCGGGAAGAAGAGTGTATTGGAGTCTTGCTGTGTACCGATGGTGTGGCTGACGATTTGGATGATGTGGAAGGTTTTGTAATAGGTTTTTTTGATGGGTATCGTTCGCTTGCCGCGCTAAGTGCCAGTCGCCATGCGCGTGAAATGCTCGAAAAATGGCCTACGCCCAAGCACAGTGACGATAAGACGCTCGCCTGCCTGCGTCGTGAGGAATTTGCAAATGTCTAGATTTGATGAAGCTCTACCATCGAAACTGCTTGCTGACGAATACAATAATCAGCATTACCTTGTCGATGAACTTGCCCGAGGTGGTCAGGGTGTAGTCTTCCGCACCAAGGATGCAGATTTAGCTATTAAACAGCCACTAAGAGATGATCAACCAGACAAAAGTGCCAACCTGCGCGAGCGCTTTCAGAACATCCGTTTGTTGCCCATACCTGCCCGCGTTCCGGTATCTCTGCCCCTTGCCATCCTACGTGATGCGCCTGGCTATGTGATGCGCCTGTTGAGCGATATGAAGCCATTCAGCATGTTCGAATTGAATGGCAAAGCGAAGAAGGAATTGGAAGACAGAAACGCCGTTCTCCCCCAATGGCTGGCAGCTATTACAGATGAAGAAATGGCGCTTCGGCTGCTGCATTACGCCAATACAGGTTCTACTCGCCGCAGATTGTTTGCGCTTGCCAAGTGTGCGGCTATTCTTGCCCGACTCCACGGTGCCGGTTTGGTCTATGGCGACATCTCGACTAACAATGCGTTCGTCAGTGAAGGCTCTGCTAGCGATGTCTGGCTGATCGATGCGGACAATATGCGACTTGAGCTGCCGAGCGGTGGCGTTTCCGTTTATACGCCAGGTTACGGCGCTCCAGAGGTGGTTCAGGGGCGTGATCAGTCCCGACCGCGAACGGATTGCTGGGCATTCGCGGTGATGGCCTTCAAGTTGCTGGCGCTGTGTCACCCTTTTATTGGAAAAAGAGTCCTTCAAGCCGAAGACGACGATGGTGGCTGGGATGCTGAGCCCACCACTTCAGTCGAGAACGGTGCACTCGGCAGCATAGATGATCAAGCATACGCTGGTTATTTTCCTTTCATGGATGACGAAGATGACGACTCCAACGAAGGTACAGGTGGATTGCCCCGGGCACTGATCACAACACAGTGCCTCCGCCGCCTTTTTCAAGAAACTTTCGGCACAGGCAGGGAACACCCTCACAGCCGCCCCGCGATGGCGTTTTGGGCGCTGGAGCTCACCAAGGCAGCTGACCAAGCGTTGGATTGCTTCGAGTGCGGGATGAGCTATTTCGTGAGTGATCACGGAAGCTGTCCTTATTGCGGTGGCGGACACCCCGCGTTCGTTCGTATTCAAACACCGCGTTGGGAAATATTGCTTCCTGGCAGCATCACCGAACTTGCCCTGCCGCACCGTCTGTTCTACCCGTTTTCGTTTGAACATCATGACGACATGGAGTACGAGTCCGTGCTGAACTTCGAGGCCAAAATCGCAAAGCCCGCTCGGGGCACGAAAGTCTTTCCTGCAAGCTTGACTTTTGAGTTCGTAGAGGGCGGCAAATGAAGTTTCAAGATATTCCTGCCCGCATTCTGAGCGTTCGTGTCAGGCCAACTACCAATATGCCAGCTTTGCAAGAGCAACCTGTATTCTCGGTGGATACGCGACCAGGACGTGCTGATGAATTTGAGATCCGCCTAAAAGACACGGTTGTCTTCGTTCGCCCTGTCCTAGCGGCAGACATTCGTCGCCTCAATGCGGATCTGGCTAGCGGACGGGCCCTGCTGGCCCAACTGGCCAGCCCTGCTAGCGATGGCAGCGTCGACCTGCAAATTGCGTTTTTCACAGGTGACTGCCTGGAAATGGGCGATATCGATATTGGTGTAGACGAATATGTAGAAGATGGATTGAGGAAGATGGGGCATCGCGTCAAGGATGAACGCCTTTACGAGAGGCTTGATCAACTCTGTTGCTTCCATCAAGACGAAAATGCATTTTTCTTTCTGACCGCAGGCCCCGCCATTGATGAAGAGCTGAGGCCGGGTGCAGAGGACTCGGCCCAGGCCGCAAGGGCTGAGCCGGCTCGAGAAAGTTCCTTTTGCGTCACCGGCGACGGGGTCCGCTTCGTTACTACTGAAAAAGCAGTGCCGGATGGCAATTTCATCTTCATGGCCACCCGCCTGACTGGACTAAGAAACGCCCCCGACCGCGCCCTGCGCTTGGCTAAAGGCAGACTGCGTTTTGCGGATTGGACACAGGCAGGGCAAATACAAGTTCTTGCCAAAGCGCAAATGGCGGCACTCACTCAGGACGATGGCAGCTATCTCAAAAAGTGGGACGAGTTTGGTGAGGTGGAAGGTGAGTTACTAATCAAACAGGCGCGTGCAGTGGGTGCCTTGCAATTCACGGACATGGAGCAGAGGCGAGACGGGACTGTTACGGTTCGTATCGTCGAAGCCTCTGATTCAGCCATAACCACCTTGACCGAAAATAAAGTACCAGAGCTCGAACTTGTGGATGAGCTGCCAGACTATTTGCGGAATGAGAACCTGAGCTTCAAAGATTTTGAGAAGGGCATAAAAACCGCTGCGGATGTCGAGAGGAAGAATATCGGAGCAAGACCGGTACAGAGCAAGGAGTGGGTTTCTTTTGCAGTAAAAACCTTTGACAAGGAAACTCGCTCACTTGCGCTCAAAACCGAACACCTGCCCTCAGCATCTGGTACGTTCATTCTTTCACTCAAGGGTGATGTTACCCAAATCGAGCGCCGCATGGCCGCCCGTCAAGCGATCCTGGAGGGTCGTAGCGCCAATCCTCAGCTGGGTTTATTAATTGAGGAGCATGGGCAAATTGCACGAATCCGCGAGCCGCAAAAGATTCCCCCGCTTACGGCGTTTGTTCGCGAGAAAGTTTTTCGCAATGACCCAACAGTAATGCAGGAAAAAGCCATTGAGGTCGCGTTGAGTACACCCGACATTGCGCTCATTCAAGGCCCGCCCGGTACTGGCAAGACCACTGTTATTGCTGCGATTTTAGAGCGCTTAAACGAGATGGCGGACAAGCGCGGTGCGCGTGTCAAAGGCCAAATTTTGTTAACGGGGTTTCAGCACGACGCGGTGGAGAACATGATCGAGCGACTCTCGCTCAACAGCTTGCCCGTGCCGAAATTCGGCAAACGATCTGGCGCAGCGGAAGATGACTACAGCGTTTTCGAACGCAATCTTGAAGATTGGTGCTCCAATTTGGCCGCCGAACTACGTGAGCGTAACCCGCAGTTGGCTGATGTGGAGCAGGAAAGTGAAATCAAGAACCTATTCTCGCAATATCTCCAGACACCCAACCGTTCATTGGCCTGCGGTCTTGTCAGGAGAATCAATACGCTTGGCATTTCGGTGCTTGATGAGCACAACGCCCGTCGGGCGGATAATTTGGCGAAGAGCCTGACGCGCGAAGACCGACTTAACGTCGACTCAGGACAATGGCTTGAGGCTGCGCGCCGTCTGCGCGTGCGCTACGAAAGTTTCGCTGATGATGGCGCGGAAAGGGCGGCGGAAGCTCTGGATGACCTGAGCGATGCTCTTGAAAAAAACGAATGCAAGCTGCTAGACGAAGCCAGCCTTTGGCGCAGCGAAGATGGCCCACCTTCGTTTCTGGCGGAGTTGGGAGTCCTGAAAAGGAGGCTTCTTGTCAGGTTTACCAACCCGCCGGTCTTTCGCGTGGAAAAACAGAACGACGAAGTGATTGCGCTGGCGGAAGTTGCCATCGAGCGCATCAAGATCGCAGGTCGCTCTGTTAAAGATAAAAAGTCCGCTGCGCTGGCAGAGTTTTTGGCTGAACTCGAAAGCAATCCCTATGGAATGATGGATGCCGTGTCTGATTACAGCTTTGCCTTCGCCGCCACTTGCCAGCAAAGCGTTAATCGAGGGATGCAAATACAGAAAGGCATCAGCGGGCACGATGCCAATGAAAACCTTAAAGGGATTGAGTATGAGTATGTGATCGTGGACGAGGCAGCTCGTGTATCGCCCCGTGATCTGATGGTTGCTATGGCGCAAGGTAAGCGCATTATTCTGGTGGGCGACCACCGGCAGTTGCCGCACATCATTGATGAAGAGGTGGCTCGCCAGATGGAGAACGGCGAAACAGGTCAGAGCGAAAATGATTGGCTCAAAAAATCCATGTTCCAGTATTTGTTCAGCACTCGCCTGAAAACGCTGGAGGTCAGCGATGGTTTCCCTCGCCGAGTTACGCTGGACACGCAATACCGCATGCATCCTCTGTTGGGTGACTTTATCAGCCGTAACTTCTATGAATGCTTTGATCAGAATGAGCGATTTGGCTCTGGGCGGCCAGCAAGTGATTTTGCCCACGAGCTGTCCGGCACGGATGGCAAGCCTGCCGTTTGGCTGGATGTTCCTGTACAGAGAGGAAAACATCAAAGTGATGGAACCAGTTGGACGCGTCCAGCAGAGGCCACTGTCATCGCCCGCCAGTTACAGGCGTGGATGAGTTCGGATGCAGGGAAAGATCTCTCCTTCGGTGTTATTTCGTTTTATAAGGCGCAGGCCGACAGCATTAGGGAAAAACTCAGAAGGGAGCTCGGTGGGATCGCGACCGATGACAAGCAACTACGTGTCGGAACGGTGGACTCCTTCCAAGGCATGGAGTTCGATGTCGTCTTCCTTTCAATGGTACGAACCTTGCCGCAAAACTGGAGGCCAAAGGACAATGACTGCGAGAAACAAGCCAGGGGACTGTTTGGCCATCTATGTCTTTATAACCGCCTGAATGTCGCTATGAGCAGGCAAAAGAAATTGCTGGTAGTGGTCGGTGATGCTGACGCATTGAGACACCAGCTCGCCGCGGACTTCGTACCGGGGTTGGTGGATTTTCTTCACCTCTGTCAGAGTGAAGGCGCGGTGCTGCCATGCTGAAGCTTCTGGACTACGGAGAGCCTAACCCCTTCAGCGGCGTCATCGGCAAGCCGCGCAAACTCGCATGGCCGGTGAACGCATATCGTGTGACCTTACCTAAGGATTCCAAAGACCGGGACGGTTTGAACGCTTTTGAGCGAATCATCCTGAAATTGCTGGCCACTGTTGGCAAACTGGATGCCGATGAGCTGGCGGCTGAAACCTGCATTCCGCTTGATTTAGTCAAGGGCATTCTTCTTCGATTGCAGGACAAAGGATTTATTGACGAATACAACGCCATCATCATGCAGGAGCACGATGGGGGCTTAAACGACGAAGATAATGCTCCAGTCTTCGTTACCGCACTTTTGTTCCGCGAACTAGTCACCGGAAAAATCCTGCCTTTCCTGCACTGGCTGGACGACGAGAGTCCCTTGCAGAAAAAAGAAGGAGAGGAGAAATATTTTCGCGCTATCCGTTGGGATGCAGCGCACAAAAGAAACACGCCCATACACCGCGATGTAATCAACGCATTGCGGGTCATGAAGAAACGCGCGGCATTTTTTGGCACGGAAGAAAAGATGCCTCCCGTCCAGCAGATCACAATAATGGCCGAACCAGATCTGTATCACCTTGACTGCCCCATCGCTATTCAGAAAATCGATAGCGAGTTCCGCATTGCCGACCCGTTTGGTAACGGATTTTCGTTGATTCTTGAAAACGCCTTCGAGCAACTGTTAGAGCGAGAAGATAACCTGGCTGAATGGCTGCTCACTTGGAAAAAACGATTGAGTAACCCTCCTCTCGAAAAACAGGACGTCGGGCCAAAAGAGCCGTTTGAGACGGCTGCCAACTGGCAACGATACCCGAACTTGCTTACCAGTTTAAGGCCTGCAAGGAATACAGAGTTTCGAACCTTGGTCAAAATCCACGCCTCTATAGAATGGGCGCTGTTCTACGCCTGTTGTGTCCGTCCATTCAAAAATGTGATCACAACACTCAGGTTCACCGAACAGAACCAACACCCTTTACTCCTAGTGCAAGCAGCGCAAACTATTGGGTTTGAACTGCCATCGAGAGGCTTCAGGCCGATTCTTGAGGGTAAGCTGCGGGAATTCGAGGCGGGGGGCGCCTATCAAGAGACGGTTCTTGCCATCGCTATGTTTCAGGCGCTCGATGACGCAGAGCACCCATTGCGTCGGCTAGTCTCCGCGCATCCAGATCTCCTAAACCGCCTTCTTACCATCAACGTTAAGCGTAACGAAAAAGCACATGGCAAGGGTGGTGCGGATGCGCCGCAGCAGGAACCGACTGACGATCCGTTCATGCGTACAATTGTTCACTCTCTCGTCCCGGACATCGTGTTTGCTGACAACCCTGCTGCCGCGCAGGATAAGGACGCGCAAAGCGATGCACTGCTAGATGCCCGTGCCAGCGTTCAGGCGGAGTTCGGTTTCAAGCTGTTCAACCGCCTTGGCATGAACTTGCAAGAGCGGCTGGTTCACGCGGAACGCTTTTTCCTTTCGTTCCATGATGGGGAGAATGCTTCGGACTATGTCGGCGACCTCTATGCAGCAGCCCAGGCATCATTTAAGAAACTTTTAGCAAGCAGGCTGCCGCCCAATACCAGCGACACACAACTCATCAGTGCGGCTGAGGAGAAGGCTGTTGGGGCCAAACTCTGCAATGCCTTGTCCGAAAGTTTGCGAACCGTCAAAACACAGGCTGTACGTCAAACGCTGCAGGGTGACAGCCAATCCCTCGGTGCTTGCGTCATCGCGCTACTGCTCATGTCTGAAGAGGATGCACTTACCGCAATTCACGACGCGCAGCCGACCTTTGTGAACGATATAACAAATCTCATCACTCGGCGCAGGCATGGCAACGAGCCGCTGCCATTGGCTAAGGCAGAGATTGCGAACCTTCGTAAAGCAGCCTTCTCAACAATCAAAACACTTGCAGAGCAATGACAATGGAAAAACCAGAAATAGATGCTGTTTTTAAACAGCGCGAAGCTAGTTTGAATGACAAAGAGAAAATGGCTCGGGAAGACCGCCTGGCGATTGAGTCGGTAAAAATCAAGCTGGTTGAAGAAGAAAAGCAGATTGGCTCTGATCGTCACATGATTGAAACAGAGAAATCCAAGCTGACTGAGCGCGAGAGGGCCGTCTCCATTGCCGAACAAAAGCGCGATGCTGGCTTCGCCGACGAACGGGCTGCCTTGAACAATGAATTGCGCGACAAGCGCAATCAAGCAGAAGCAGACATATCGAACATTAGAGAAACGAAGCTTTCCGAGCTCAACGATGAAATCGCCAGATTAAAAGCCAAGCGACTGGACAATATTGCGGAATCTGAGAATTTGGAGCGTGAGCGTATTCGTGCGGAAATAGCCAAGGAGTGCCAAGCCTGGACGAATCAACAGGATGATGTCCGCAAGAAGTTGAATGTAGAGCGCACGGAGCTCGAGAGGCAGAGGGGGGCGTTATCTGCATTGCAGAGCGAGGTTGAGGGTCGCAAGGTAGAGCTTGAAAGCGCTGAGAGGGTGCTCGAACGCAAAGAGCAACGGTTGGAGCAGCAATGGCAGAGACGCGATGAGCAACTGCAGGAGGAAGTAGAGGAACAAATTGGTGAGCGACGCAAGTCACTCGAAGCTGCGGAGGCTAATTTCAGGTCGGAAAATACTCGACTGCGCGGAGCGCTAAATATTCAGGAAGGTCTTGTCAGTGCGTTTGAGCAATTAAAAAAGCAACTTGGCGGGAAAGACCCCGCAGAAATCCTGCGCGCACTGAACAGCCAGACCGACGAACTCAAGCGCTTGCGAGAAGAGCTAGCTACCCGACCCACCGAGGAAATGCGCGAGCGGTATCTGGCCCTTGAATCGGAAGCCAGGAATCAGAAAGCACGGGCAGACGAGCTGGAGCGGCAATTGGTCGCTAGTGAAGCGGCAATCGCTGAAACTGGCGACCTGCGCCGCCGAGGTTCGGAGCTCAACGCCGAGAACCAATCTTTGGCACATAGGGCGTCCATCTTCGAGGGCGCAGCCAACGAGGCGCAAGCCGAACTCAATCGTTTGCGTGTTGCTTATGAGCGTCCCGCCGAAGTGGAAGCCCGTTACAAAGAAATCGAGATGCCGCACATCAGTGTGGCCAAAGTTAAGCAGCCCGTGAAATCTGAGATTGATGAGATGACCTGGCTCACGGGCATTGGCAATGCCTGCGAAGCATACGGATTGCATTTCAATCCGCGCATACTGAAAGCTTTTCACACAGCGCTCAAAACAGCTGAATGGTCGCCGCTAACAGTACTTTCAGGTGTTTCCGGTACCGGTAAATCCGAACTGCCGCGCCTGTACTCGCACTTTGGCGGCATCTACTTCGAGCCGCTTTCCGTTCAACCGAACTGGGATTCGCAGGAATCCATGCTGGGTTTCTTCAATTCCATAGACAACAAGTTTGACGCCCAACCAGTGCTCCGCTTCCTGGCACAAAGTCAGCAGCCATGGAGCGCTGACTACCCGGGATTGCAAGACGCAGTTTGTCTTGTTTTGCTTGATGAGATGAACCTTGCCCATCCGGAGCTTTATTTCGCAGAGTTCCTAAGCAAGCTCGAACTGCGGCGTGGCAGGAAGGGCAGTGATGTACCGTTTATCCCTGTAAAAATCGGCGCAGGAATGAAGCCTTATGAGCTTTCGTTAGGTCGCAATGTTCTCTGGGCTGGAACGATGAATCAAGACGAAACAACCAAGTCACTTTCAGACAAGGTACTTGATCGCTCCATCATCATTAACTTCCCTCGCCCGACTGAACTCAAGCGCCGTCTAAAGCTTGAGCCGCTTGATGACAAGAATCGAAGCCCTGCGCTGCACAAAACATCGTGGCAGAGTTGGGTAGCTCAAGGCAGTGATTTTTCCGATGATCAGATCAATCCGTTCAAGGAATTCATCGAAGCAATAAATGCTTCGCTCTCGGTCACAGGTCGCGCCCTCGGTCACCGAATTTGGCAATCCATTGAATACTACATGGCTAACTACCCGGATGTTCGTGCGGCGAGGAATGCCGCCGATAAGGATGCACTTGCTAGGGCAATGCGTGTTGCTTTCGAAGATCAGCTCGTACAGAAGGTTATGCCCAAGTTAAGAGGCATAGACACGCGCGGCAAGAGCAAGACGGAGTGCCTGGACAGAATTCGTGGGCAGATTGTTACAGGGATTGGCGGTAATGCCTTCAATCTTGCTGAGGATTTTGATCTCGCATGCGATTTGGGTTTTGGACAGTTCATCTGGCAGTCTGCCAATTATCTAAACGCCGACGACACGGAAGTCAGTGGCAAATGTATGACAGCTCAGGCCTCGGATGGCATCGAAGAACCACACCCTCTTTTTATGAAAAACGAACCAGACTTGGCCAAGCGTCTTAAAGCTTGGGTCGCAAAGACACCAGAGCAACGAAATGAGCTTAGTGGGCAGCTAGAAGCGAATGACAGGGCTGGAAGGATTCCTCACTCACCATGACAATCAATCTGCAAAAAATTTATTTCGACTATCGTGACGAAGAGACAAATGCCCGTGCACTGCTTGGGCAACTGGATTGGTTTTGTCGCATTGCAGATTTCGATCCTAAAACTGGTTTAGCGTTGCCACAAGCATTATCTGCTTTCCTCCAAAGAGTTGCTCTACCAACGGAGGGTGGTGTGATTTTTGACAGGCTTTGGCGTATCACGGAGCACAGCCGTGCTTCAATCGAACGTCTATTTCATTCACTAAATGAAAGCTCACGCCGTGAGCAAGCGTTAATGCCTGTTCACGCTGTGCGCGAACTCGACGCAAATAGCTTCATTAAACTTAGCAATCGGCCGGGACGCAATATTCGCGAAAAACTCGCGGGTAAACCCTATATGCAGGCAGTGCGTCGGTTCCAGTCGGTCGATTTGCCGGAAAACCGACTACTGAAAGCATTTGTTCGGCACCTCGTAGATTTGCTCGAATTGCGCCACGATTGTCTCAGCCATGAAGACGAGCTTCTGCACAAAATGCAATTGTGGTTACGATCGGAGCAGGCTCAGGCCATTGGCAATTGGCACAACCTGCCCCCCAACAACACGCTGCTCTCTCACCGTGATTATAGGCGCGTTTGGGACGCATGGCGTTGGCTACAAATCTTGGACGATGATATCGCTAGCGATTTTGCTCAGCTTGAAGCGCGCGACAAAACGATGCGCCTATGGACGCAATGCGCACAAATGTGGTCTGCCGGCACTCATTTATTTGCTGAGATGCCGCTTTTTTTTGACTATGAGAAGTTTGAGATTCTCCCTTGGTCTTCAAAGCCACCCCTGCTCAAGACATCAAGGCAGATTATTCAACGCCGTACCCATAGGGGTGAAATTACCGAGCCGGTTTGTATTGATTTCACTTCCTTACGCCCGAGATACGCCCGCGGCGAAGGTAAAGCTGCTCAGTCATTGCCAGAAACGTTCCTCTGGCAGAAATGGAGGCGCGATGATGATAGCGTCCAAATCGAACTCTTTCACTCTGATGCAGTTTGGCTTCATCCGCAATCGACTACCATCTCCGCGCCAGACCTCTTTTTTGCCAAAGACAACACATCTGAAAGCTACGACCGCGCGGCACTCGCGTTCGCTTCTCATCTGCGAGGAATTTTTAGGCACGACACCCTTATTTGGCTTACACCAGACTATCTTAACGACTTCGAGCTTGAGGTCATTCGCCGCAACCTAAACGCACGTTTCAACGATTCAGAGCCGTTGCCGCGCAGCGTAGCAGCCGTTTTCTCGCAAATTGACTATTCTAAGATTCGTGATGACTTTACAGTTCTTGTCGTTGACGACGCAGGAGGCCAAACCTGTGCCACAAAACTAATCGCAAAATTCGACATGGAACTAAAAAAATGCGTGCCCGAGACGCGTGGATTCTATTGGGAGCGTTGCCCATCCGTCATTATCGCCGGCACAGACCGTGACAAATTCGATATTGATGGCTACGGCATAGCTTCTGTTGATGCAAATGAGCAATGGCATGATCCAGCGACAGCTAAAAGGCCAAAGTTTGTTGATGCATCTTTCCTTAGGAGCGATCCGCGCATTGGGAATTTTGCGTTTTGTATTAATTTGATGGAAAGCCCGGTTGTTGGTGGGGTCATCC
>Ga0314774_1001898_pt1 | contig 12529 bp, 8 predicted proteins | sample MetaGCBIA2018_FD_204515 | JGI IMG/M metagenome (GOLD analysis project Ga0314774, IMG submission 204515) | Cryopeg brine microbial communities from Beaufort Sea near Barrow, Alaska, United States - CBIA 2018 | ecosystem: Environmental > Aquatic > Marine > Coastal | place: USA: Alaska | collected... | reverse complement strand
ATGGGAATAGGTGCCTCGGCCTTCGAAACTGGGTGTTAACGTGAACGACTCTGCTAAACGAGCGCCCACCACCGGGATATTGGCTTGTTGCGCCAACCAGGCAAAATAACCGGCAACACGTGATGCCTGCGTGGCTTTTAAACGTACTCGCGTACCAAAACGCATACTTTGCCGGTGGTCGACTAAAATGACCCAGCTCTCCTGACGCTCTTCTTGAAATAACTTAGTATAAACTTGACCCGTTTTCGCCATCAGTCGCCAGTTAATGCGACGAATTTCATCGCCCATCTCATAAGGACGACTCTCTTCATACTCCAACCCCGCCCCCATAAAAGGGCTACTTTGCTCACCTTGACGAAGCGCTTCGCTGAGCTTAGGATTCGCCACAATACGCTGGGTAATTAAAGCCAACTCATCTGCAAGCACCACCATTTCGGCTTCCGACAATAGTGGCTGATGCTGAACCGTTCGGGCTTCGACAGCTTTTAAAAAGCCACTCGAAGACAACCAAGCAGAGAAGACCTGTCCGGTTTGGTTAAATAGTTTTTTTAATAAAGAGAGCAGCGACAAATTAAAAAACCTTAACGGATTTGCAACAAGAAGGCTTAAAAGAAGACACTCTTAAGATCGGACTAAACATTTGTTTGCGTCAGAGGTACGGCCACAAGGTCGACAATTTTTTCAATGATTGAATTGGCGGTCCACTGCTGTGCACGCCCGCTAAAACTTATAATTAAACGGTGGCGTAAGACATCTGGTAGCAACTTTAAGACATCATCTGGCGTTACAAAATCACGCCCTTGTAACCAAGCGTATGCACTGGCGGCATGCAACAAAGCAATCGATGCTCGCGGTGAAGCTCCGACTTCAATAATACCTTCTAAAGAAGAGTCTAATTGCCCCAACTTGCGGGTAGCAGCGACTAATGCCACCATATAACGTTCAACGGGTTCTGATACATGCAGCTCTGCCACCTGACGACGCGCATGAATGACGTTATCAGGCGTTAGGAAGTCACTCATTTTTTCCTTATCGCCTCCAAAGTGATGAGAACGATCACGGCGTAAAATTTCGAGCTCTTCGTTTTCGGTAGGATATTCTAATTCCAGATGTAGCATAAATCGATCTAATTGCGCTTCTGGTAAAGGATAAGTACCACTTTGCTCTAATGGGTTTTGCGTCGCCATAACTAAAAACAATTCCGGTAACGGGCGCGTTTGCCCACCTGCCGTCACCTGTTTTTCAGCCATCGCCTCGAGCAAGGCTGACTGCACTTTAGGCGGGGCACGGTTGATTTCATCCGCCAACACAATTTCGTTAAAAATAGGGCCTTTAACAAAACTCAATGCGCCACTATTGACATCCAAGACTTCAGAACCCATCACATCGCCGGGCATTAAATCGGGGGTAAACTGAATACGTTGAAAACTAGCATGCACACCATTCGCCAAAGTTTTAACCGCTGTGGTTTTTGCCAGGCCTGGTGGTCCCTCCAGCAAAACATGTCCACCCGTCAGCAAGGCAATCATCATCTTATCGAGCAAGGCTTCTTGGCCGACAATAACGGTTTGTAAATACTTTTTTAAGGTTTGAAATTCTGCTTGTGTCGACATTCGTTTTCCTATATTTCTACTGATGCTTTAGGGTATATCGTGACTGTTTAAAAGCATCTAAACCAAAATGCCATTACACCATTTTACGATAATGTATTTTTTTATTCAGGTGTTTCTTTTAAAAGTAGCTTCTTGGCGATCAGACCAGTCATTGCCACGAATTCTATGAATATTTTTAAGTAAATGACGGATAAGATAGCAATTAAATCCATCTTCAATCGTTCTCATTTCCTCCAATATCATGCCAATAAGGATAATAACACCCAATTTTTGCACCACTTACTCGCTCATTGATCATGTGCTGCAATATATTCAACCAATTAGTTGAATAGTAAATTTAAAGCCTTATAATTGTCAAGAATAAGGTTACATTTAAATAAGGAATTCACCATGTTATTCAAAAACTCAAAAATAGTTGCGCTCAGCTTCTCATTGTTAGCTGGCTTATTATCTTTCTCAATTCAGACAGTGCAAGCCAAAGAGATGAAGAGCACCTATAACGGGCTGACTGTGAATGCTAATGTGGTGCTCGCTGATGGCAAAACTTTAGCGGATGAAGTCGTGTTATTCATACATGGCACAACGACCCATAATGGCCGTGAAACCTATAAAAGCATCCAAAAACTTTTAGCGGAAAATGGCATTAGCTCAGTCGCACCTAACCTAAGTTTAGACGTGAATGATCGGCATGGTGAAGTGGACTGCACAACGTTGCAAAGCCATACTCATGACGATGCGATGGCTGAGATCGACTTTTGGGTAAAGTGGCTTGCCAAACAAGGCGCAAAATCAATCACTTTAATGGGACATTCTCGTGGTGGGAATCAAACGGCTTGGTATAGCGTTGAACACGATAGCGACTTGATTAAAAAGGTTGTTTTAGTGGCACCGCAAACTTGGTCAAATGCCGCAGAACACAACGATTATGAGAAGAAATATCATGTTGCATTACAGCCGCTCCTAGCGCGTGCTGAAAAACTGGTAAAAGCCGGTAAAGGCGATACGGTCCTGAAGCACGTTAACTTTATCTACTGTAAAGATACCAACGCTACAGCCGAAGCTTTTGTTAGCTATTATCGCGCGGATGAACGTATGGATACACCAACCCTACTGAAAAAAGCCACTAAACCGACCTTGGTCATTATTGGATCGGCGGATAAGGTGGTTGCTGATTTAGCAGAAAAAATGGCAACTGTGAATAACCCGTTGGTCAGCCGTTATATTATCGATGGCTCTAATCATTTCTTTTTAGACTTTTTTTCTGAAGAGCTCGTTGAGCAAGCGGTTGGTTTCATTCAACAATAATCATTCAGAAATAAAAGGCATCGCTGATGGATTCGTGCGAAAGCAATCTAAAACTATGTTTGTTTGAACAGCTTGCCCAAATTGGCAAATCCCTTGGGCACGCTAATCGGCTTCTGATCTTAGATGTTTTGGCACAAGGTTCCTGTCAGGTCGAAGTCTTAAGCTTCAAACTCGGATTGAGTGTTGCAAATGTTTCTAAACATCTACAGCATTTAAAGCAAGCAGGCCTGGTCGTCAATGAAGTACAAGGCACACAGCGCATCTACCAGCTTAGCGATGAAGCCATTGTGCCTTTAATCCAAATCCTACGCCAAATTGCCGAAAATCAAATGGCTGAAGTAGCAAATCTGCTCAACCAAAAACTCCTTCCTCGAGCGCCTTTGATGCCCTTTAATCCTAAAGAGCTCAAGCAAGCGGTGCAAGAAAAAAAAGTGACACTCTTAGATGTCCGTCCCAGCGATGAATATCTAGCCGGTCATATCGATGGCGCGATTAATCTCCCGATTGAATCTTTAGATCACCCTACTACACAGGCTTTAGCCTTCGCACAACTCTCCCAACAAAAACCCATCGTGGTTTACTGTCGTGGCCCATACTGTTTATGGTCTTACGAGGCTGTCGAAAAACTACAAGCCAATGGACACATGGCAAGTCGGATGCCAGAAGGCTATCCTGAATGGGCCATGCAACAATCTTAAATACTTTTTTATCCTTTTTTTATCCTTTTTTTATCCTTTTTTGAAGCTTGCAAATAATAACGCCTCCCCTACAATTAAACCATTCTGATCGATGCTTAAGGAATCGTTACCGCAATGAACAATTTTAGCTTTAACCAAGGACTTTGTCTCCGCTTCAAACCGCTTGCTCGTCTTTGTACGGCCCTTCTATTCCTGCCATTCAATGCACTCTCTGCAGAAAAGCCGCCCATCTCGGTGATTGCTTATCAGGTACAACAGATCACTCAAACAAACCAGATCAGCGCCTTGGGCAATTTACAAGCCCAAAATGCAGTTCAAGTTGCCGCCAATGTAACGGAAACGATTCAAGCCATTCATTTTGAAGATGGGCAAAACGTGCTCAAAGACCAACTATTAGTCGAGCTGGACAATAGAGAAGAGTTAGCATTACTGGCCGAAGCAAGTGCAACGGTTAACGAAAGTAAACTGCAATATCAACGTGTTAAAGACGTGGTTAGCCGCGGCTCGGTCACTCAATCTCTAGTGGACGAAAAGTATGGAATTTGGCAAACGGCCAAGGCCAATCGGCAGGTTGTTCAAGCGCGATTAGCTGACCGAAGGATTGTTGCCCCTTTTTCTGGTCAACTTGGCTTTAGCAACCTTTCTGTTGGTGCATTAATCACCCCTGGCACGCAAATTGTGAGCTTGGATGATAATAGCGTCATGAAACTGAACCTATTTGTCGCCACCGAATTTTTGTCAGCACTGAATATTGGGCAAACCGTTATCGTCCGCAGTGCCGCTTTTCCGAATCTAGACTTTCAAGGTCAAATCAGTGCTATTTCGCCACGTTTGGAGCAAAATCTGCGGATGATAAAAGTCATTGCGCTGATTGACAACTCCAAGCGGCAACTTAAAAGTAATATGATGGTTGAGGTGTACATCAATTTACCTGATAAACAACAATTGATTGTTCCTAATACTGCGTTGATTATGCTTGGAGACCACCAGTATATTTATCGCCTAACCAAACAAAACAATGTATATCAGGCCGAAAAAATAGAGGTACAGACCGGTGAGGTGGGTGAAACTTATACCGAAATCACCACGGGGCTGAACGCGGGCGATTTAGTGGTCAGCCAGGGTGTGATGCGGGTGAAACATAAGGCCCGTGTGCAGATTAAAGCGTTGCAAGGCAGCATGCTTCAAGAAGAGCTATTACAAGCAAACCCTAAGTCTGCTGTCAAAATTACAGTTTCGTTGCCAGAAAAACCCCCTTTAAGCCTTATTAACACTCCTTTTTCTAACGTTCTGCAGGCCTCTTAATTATGTGGTTATCCGATACTGCGGTTAAGCGTCCGATTCTCGCGATCGTTGCCTCTTTACTATTATTGGCGTTTGGCTTAATGGCCTTCGACCGTATGAGTTTGCGTGAATATCCGAATATCGATCCGCCGATTGTCAGTATTAACACGAGTTATTTAGGTGCATCATCCGAAGTCGTTGAAAGCCGTATAACCAAACCGATTGAAAGCCTTATTTCCGGTGTCCCTGGTATTCTTTTTATTGAATCCAGCTCCAGTGACGGCCTCTCCTATATTAAAATTGAATTTTCGACCGAGCGTAACATTGATGATGCCGCCAATGATGTGCGAGATCGTATCTCGCGTATTCTCGATGATTTACCGACTCAAGCGACCACTCCAGAAGTCGAAAAAGTCGACGGTGATGAAAGCGTTATTCTCTGGTTTAACCTCAATAGCGACCAGATGAATGTGTCTCAACTGACCGATTACGCCACACGTTATCTAGTCGATCGTTTTTCGACTCTGAATGGCGTCGCTCGTGTTCGCATCGGTGGGGAACAATCTTATGCTTTGCGTATTTGGCTTAATCCACAGCAAATGGCCCTCTATGGCATTAGCACTCAAGACGTTGAACACCAACTGCAAACCGCCAACCTGGAGTTGCCCATTGGTTCTGTGCAAGGTGAACACATACTGTATAGCTTGCAGGTCAATAAACCCCTAATCACGATCAATGATTTTCGAAACATGATTATCAAACAGAACGAACAGATCGGCCAAGTGAAACTGTCGGAAATCGCCGAAGTTAAATTAGGCGCCATCGAACGTCGCCGTTTATTTAGAGGCAATGGCCAGCCTATGGTCGGCATTGGTATCATCAAACAATCCAATGCGAATACATTAACGGTTGCGAAACTGGCGCATGAACGTCGTGATTTAGTGAATCAGGATTTGCCTGCAGGCATGTTTTTGGCAGAAAGTTTTGACTCCTCAATATTTGTCCAACAAGCGGTCAATGAAGTCTATAAAACCCTATTTATCGCCCTTGGTTTAGTTTCGCTGGTCATGCTGATATTCTTAAAAAGCTGGCGAGCCGCTTTAGTGCCCATGGTGACTCTCCCCATCTCACTGATTGCCACTTTTGGCGTGTTATGGGCATTAGGATTTTCCATCAACTTGCTAACCCTTTTGGCGCTGGTTTTGGCGATTGGCCTGGTGGTTGACGATGCCATTGTCGTCCTGGAAAACACCCAGCGCCATATAGACAAGGGTTATCCACCGATTGCGGCCGCTTACTTGGGGACTCGACAAGTGGGTTTTGCCGTAATCGCAACCACACTAACACTCATCGCGGTTTTTCTGCCTATTGCTTTTTTAGAAGGTCAGATTGGCCGATTATTTTCAGAATTCGCGATTACCTTAGCGGTCGCGGTCATTTTCTCTAGCTGGGTGGCTTTGACGCTTTCACCGGCCATTGCCGCTTACATTTTAAAACCGACCAGAGCCTTAAAAACAATAATTCCAGCTGCCAGCACTGAAAAGCCTAAATCCAAAACTAAATTAAATAGACCGCCACACTTTTTCAAACGCTTACTCCTCAAAAATCTGCGTTATCCCTGGGTGAGCCTTTTAATTTTTATCGGTGTCAGCGTGGCCGCGGTACAGTTTGCACAACAAGTTCCACAAGAGTATGTGCCTAAAGAAGATCGCGGAGTGTTTTTTGTTTCTATAAAAGGCCCAGAAGGTGCAACCTTTGAGTATATGCAAAGCTATCTCAATGAAATCGAAGAACGCTTGATGCCTTTGGTCGAAAGCGGTGAAGCGAAACGCCTACTGATTCGTAGCCCGCGTTCCTTCAGCAATACCGAAGTCTTTAACAGTGGTTTTGTCATCGTGGTATTAGAAGACTGGGCCAAACGCCGTCCGGCAAATGCCATTATGCAAGAGACTCGTAAATTATTAGCCGATTTAACGGGCGTTAAAGCCACACCTATTATGCGTTCGCCGATTGGTGGTCGGGTAGAAAAACCTGTGCAATTTGTGGTTGGCGGATCAAGTTACCAAGATTTACTAAAGTGGCAAGGCATGCTAGATGAGGCGATTCAAAAGAGCAATCCAGGCCTGGTCGGTTTAGATTGGGACTATGAACCTAGCAAACCTCAGTTGAAAATAAGCGTCAATTACGCGAAAGCCAAAGCTCTGGGCATCTCACAGCAATCTTTGGCCGAAACCTTGCAGGTTTTAGTCGGCAGTAAGAAAGTCACAACCTTTCAATACAAAGGCGAAGAGTATGACATTCTTATGAAAGCCGACCATAAATGGATTCAATCCCCACAAGATTTACAGCAGATCTATCTACGCTCAGAAACCAGCAATGAGATGATACCCCTTTCCGCTATCAGTGACATTTCAACGGCGGGCGTTGCTTCTAGCCTAAACCGCTATAATCGTGTGCGTTCAATGACCCTCTCTGCAAACCTGGAGGATGATTTAAGTTTAGCAAAGGCATTGAACTACTTAAAAACGGTTACTCGGTCAACCTTGCCCAGTGATGCTATCATTGACTACAAAGGCCAATCACGCGATTTCCAAACGGCCTCAAATTCTTTCTATTGGGTGTTTGCTTTAGGTCTGGTGGTCATTTTTTTGGTCTTATCGGCACAGTTTGAAAGCTTCCTTCACCCCTTCGTTATTCTGTTTACGGTACCATTAGCATTGGCAGGAGGGTTATTCGCTTTACTTTCATTTAATATGAGTCTCAACATATACAGCCAAATTGCACTCGTGCTGTTACTCGGCTTAGCCACTAAAAACGGAATCTTGATTGTTGAGTTTACCAACCAACTGCGCGATAAAGGTCTAAAACCCTATCACGCTTTAATCTCCGCCACCCAACTTCGCTTGCGCCCGATTTTAATGACTGCCATCACCACAATAGCGGGCACACTGCCGCTCATTTTCTCCACGGGTGCAGGCTCAGAAACGCGGATTATATTGGGAACTGTTTTATTTTGGGGCGTGGCTTTCTCTACACTATTAAGCCTTTTTATTATCCCCAGTGCCTATGCATTGCTGGCCAAAAATAGTGGTTCTCCACTGGCTTCCACTCATGCATTAGAGAAGGCATTAAAAGAGACCGTTTCCATCTCAAAATAAACTTACGGGAATAGGAACTGCCCCCTCCTTTACCTCTCCCTATCACCCATAAATTTGCGGCTCTCGCTAAGATATTGAGTGAACAGGACCCTTATAAATCCACTAAAATTGTAATCTCTTTCAAATCCTTACTTCTAGAGGTTATACTGTAATGCAGTCTGTAAAAAAAAGCCTAACAGTACATTTAGAAGAAATTAAAAGGTATACACTTGTCCCTTACTGACTCGATTATAAAAACGTTTTCTACTCTACTACTGGCAATAGGACTGCTATTCAGCCAGCAGCTAAAAGCCGATGAAACCGACTATAAACAGGCTTTAAAGCTATTTAATGACAAGCAATATGATTCGGCTTATCAAGCCTTTACTAAATTAGTCGAATCAGATTATGGTTCAATTAAGTACAACTTTCTTTTAGCTCGATCTGCTACCCTAACTAACCGTCTCGATGAAGCGATTATTGTTTACGAACGGATTTTAATCCTCAGCCCAAACAATACGCGCAGTAAGTTAGAGCTGGGTAAACTGCATTACCAACAGGCAAGCTATACCCTCTCAGAGTCTTATTTCAAATCGGCTTTACGGGATAATGTGCCGTTGCAAGTCGAAGAAAATATTCAATTGTTTCTCGCTAAAATCAAGAAAACCCAAAACAAATCCTCATTAACCGGTGTTTTAATCGTCGGTATCGGACATGACACAAACGCCAACAGCGCACCTTATGCTGACTCATGGTATGCACCCGGGCTTAAAGACTTGTTTGGTGGTGATGGTATAGCTTATAAAAACACCAAAGAAGTTACAAATAACTTCCACCAGGAAACGGCCGTCATTAACCACTATTACGATGCGACTGACGAATACGGCTTTGGCATTAAAAACAATTTACTTTTGTATTCAAAAAGCTTGCCTGGCGAGAGTGACTACAATATTTTATTCACACGTTATACCCCTTCTCTTATTTTCGCTATTGAAGATTACACACTAGAGACTGCTCTTGAATATAACTATATGCATTACGGACCAGACCCTTACTTACAAAGTTACGGTATCGCTCCAAAGATTGCATTCAACTCGCAACTGCTTGGCAACATTTCGACTCAGTTAAAAGTTCTTAAAAAGCAATACCAGCAAACAGCTGACCAAGAAAGAGATGCGTTGTATACTGAATTGAATATTCAGTATCAGAAACTGATCGGCTCAAAATTTTCATTGAGTATAAATACAATGCTTCAGAAGGAACGAAAAAACTCGGGTAATCGATACGATGTGGACTATGACAGCATTAGCTTGCTGATCGCTGCAAACTATGAGTTATCACAAGGTTGGCGTTTAGGCGGCAGTGCCGGCATTAAAGAAACCGCTTATATTGACAATAACCCATTGTTTTTGGATCGTCGTCAAGACAGTCATCGTCAACTGGCTTTAAGTGCTACTAAACGTGTCAGTAAAAGTCTCTCGGCTCAAATTAGTGCATCACGTACCCTCAATGAATCGAACCAAGAACCCTACGCATACGATAAAGATGTCGTAACGCTTAATTTAATTAAACGCTTTTAGAGGTTGACGAACATGAAATATTTAATTCTTTTAATGACCCTCTTTTTTAGCCTTGAGTCATTCGCTTCCATAGGCACTATTACAGCGTTTAAAGGCTCTGCGACGATTGACCGTCATCAACTCATAATCCCGATTAAAATTGGCAGCACGATAGACACGACAGATATCATTCACACCAGCGACAAGACTTTATTACAAATTATTTTTAGCGATAAAACCGCTGTGACTTTAGGGGCCAATACACAGTTTTCAGTTCAAGCATATCAATTTGGAAATGCCGACAATTCCAAGGCTGCATTTAGCCTAACTAAAGGTTTTTTTAAATCTGTGTCCGGTAAAATTGGTAAATTAGCACCACAGCGCTTTAAAATCAAAACCCCAACAGCGACTATTGGCATCCGTGGTACCACCTACAGTATTCAAGCCAATCCAGATGAGACGATTCTCAAAACCTTTAAAGGTGAAACCTACCTAATCGCTAATATTTCCGGTATTTCATACAGCGTCGCTCAAAACAAACAACTGGTCTTCAACCATATCACCCAAGAAGCCAAAGTCAGTACCCTTAAAGCCTCTGAAGTTGTCATCACGAACCAAGCAGCCAGCAAATCGAAGTCTGATTCCAAGTCTGATTCCAAGTCTGATTCCAAGTCTGATTCCAAGTCTGATTCCAAGTCTGATTCCAAGTCTGATTCCAAGTCTGATTCAAAGTCTGATTCCAAGTCTGATTCCAAGTCTGATTCAAACTTACACTCAAACTCTGAATCGACCAAAACGGCAAAGGATTCAGCTGAAACGATAGATAGCACTGAAAATTCAAATGATTCCGTCAAAACCATAAAAGATTCATCAAATGAAACCACCTTAGAAGACCCTAGCGCAGTTATTAACCTAACCGATGAAACAACAGAAATCATCAAGGGGAAAAACCTTTATAGTTCATATGGCTACTGGTTAAATAGCACGACTGGAGAAATCTCAGACGTGTGGGTAAGTGGTTCTCCGACCACCCTACCAACGGTTCTTGACCTCGCTATTGCTAACCCTACCGCTACCGCTAAATACGCAGGATCTGTTGTCGCTTTTGATGAAAATAAAATAGGCGGGACTGGTAATGTTAAAATCAATGTCGACTTTGATGGCGGCGCTCATGCAGTGGATGGCACCTTAAACTACAGCGTTGACGACACAAAATGGAAGACAAATTTCAACGGTTCTGTTAACAATACAGGCATGACAATTAATAACTTTACTCCTAAATCAGGCTCTGATGTGAGTGGGATTAACGGTCAATTTAATGGTAAATTCTACGGACTAAAGGCTGAAGACGTGGCCGGTACTTTCAACTTGTCGGGTACGGTAGACAAAACTGGGTTAAGCACTACCTCCACGGGAGCATATAGTGCAACGGGCGATGGAATTGAACCTTAAACCTCACTTTAAAGATATTGTATGAAAACAAAGCACCTTATTAATCTGATCATAGGTTTAATCGGTGCTTTTTTTATGTCTGCTTTATTCCTATTTCCCCCTCCTCAGATGCAATCACTTGATAGTTCATTGCGAGACATATTCTTCCAAATTCGTGGTGAAATCCCAACCTCTGATCAAGTTGTCATTATTGATATCGATGAAAAAAGTCTGGCTCAGCTCGGACAATGGCCTTGGGAACGCAATCTGATTGCTCAACTGTTAGAAAAACTAGCCAAAAATGGCGCTGGAATGATTGGTATGGATATGGTGTTTGCGGAAGCGGACAAAACCTCTCCGGCTTACATTAATCAAAAACACCAATTTTCCTTAGACAACCCTATCGATTATGATGCCATCTTGGCTGAAACGGTTGCGAATACCCCAACTATTTTGGGCTATGTGTTCAAAATGACAGACGCGACGCCTCAGGCAGCAGTACCTTCTATCCCTGCAATCGTGATTGAACAAGGCGCCTCCAAAAATACTTATTTATTAACGCCTAAAGGTGTATTACCCAATATCCCAATCATTCAAAGCCGAGTCTATAGCAGTGGCTTTTTCAATAATGTCCCTGATCCGTCTGGCATGGTGAGAAGTGTACCGTTGGTAATGAAATACCAAGGGGTGGTTTATCCTTCATTAGCCCTGGAGATGTTACGTATTGGGCTAGATAGCCCTGCCATTAAAATTCGTTCTTCTGAAACAGGTGTCGATTCCATTCAATTGGCTAATGTGCACATTCCAACCGATCGTTATGGGGGACTCTTTGTCAACTATCGAGGGCCAGGGCACAGCTTCCCTTATATCAGTGCAGTCGATATTCTTAACGGTAATTTTGACCCTGAGCGCATCAAGCAAAAGTGGGTGTTAATTGGAACTTCAGCGACCGGTCTGCTCGATTTACGGGCCATACCTTTTGATAATGTTTACCCTGGGGTTGAAGTACATGCCAATGTAATAGATAACATTCTACAGGGTGACTTCCTCTCCCAACCTGCATGGATAGATGGTATGGACTTGGCCTTGATTCTAGCAGTCTTTTTAATCAGTTATCTTATCTTTAATCAGCTGTCCGTATTTTGGTTAGTGTTGGCATCCATCACCAGCTTCAGTTTGCTTTACATTTTCTTAGATTATATGTTGTTCAACGAAGGGCTCATCCTAAATATTCTATTGCCATTTATAGCCCTTTTACTGGCTATGTTATTAGCGACTTTATCGAGCTATTTCTTTGAAACACGTCAAAAAAACCTAGTCAAAAGTAAACTTGCCAGTAAAGTAAGCCCTTCCGTTATGAGTGAAATTCTAAAAAATGAATCACTGGATATCATGCAGGGGCAAACACGTGAAATAACTGTATTTTTCTCAGATTTAAGAGACTTTACTCGCTTATCCGAAAGCATGCCCGATCCACAAACTCTTATTGCTTTTTTGAATGA